>Ga0180007_10007434_pt1 | contig 10357 bp, 4 predicted proteins | sample MM_PC_MetaG_FD_121122 | JGI IMG/M metagenome (GOLD analysis project Ga0180007, IMG submission 121122) | Groundwater microbial communities from the Aspo Hard Rock Laboratory (HRL) deep subsurface site, Sweden - MM_PC_MetaG | ecosystem: Environmental > Aquatic > Deep subsurface > Groundwater...
ATAAAACAGCTTATTTTTATAGAGTAAAAATAATTGAAAATAGCATAAAGGAGAATCGGTAATGATAAGAAGGATGATTGGTTTTGTCATGTGTATGTTTATGACTAGTTTTTTGCTTTATGGACAACAGGATAAAGCAAAATGGAGTCCGAAATTAAAATACCCGGTCCTCGATGAGTTGGAGGCTGAACTAAAAGCAGAACGTGCAGAACAGGACTCGATAACTGAAGGAATCCGGGCCAGACAAAAAAAGAAAGTGGATGCAGAAGAGGAAGCCGAACAGAAATTTGTCGCTGAGTATACAAACATTCAAAAACCCGAATCGCCCGATGTTTTCACGAAATATTTCGCGTTCCCGCCGGTTGCTCAATATCAATCGGGAATGTGTTGGTGTTTTTCAACGACATCCTATCTTGAGTCGGAAATATACAGACTTCACAAAAAGGAAATCAAATTGTCTGAATTATATACGGTCTATTGGGAATATGTTGAAAAAGCCCGACGATTTATCCGGGAACGGGGTGATTCCTATTTTGCCGAAGGATCTGAAAGCAATGCAGTATTTCGTATTATGAAACAGTACGGCGCTGTGCCGGCGGAAGTGTATACAGGTTTGATCAATGACGCTACTCGACACAATCATACAGCGCTTATCGAAAAGATGGAGGCCTACCTGAAATATTGTAAGGAAAATAATTTCTGGAATGAAGAAACAGCGCTGGAATCTATTAAACTGATTCTCAATGAGCATATCGGTCAACCACCCAGCGAATTTAGCTATGATGGTAAAGAGTATACGCCTCAAAATTTCCTAAAAAAAGTACTGAAGCTGAAACTCGATGATTATGTGGACTTAATGTCAACATCGTCAATTCCGTTCTATACCCAGGGCATCTTTGATGTGCCGGACAATTGGTGGCTTGATTCGAGTTACTATAATATTCCTTTGGATGAATGGTGTTCGGTTATCCAGAAAGCGATGGAAAGAGGGTATACGATTTGTATAGGCGGCGATGTATCGGAACCGGGATATTTCGGCCCCGAGGATGCTGCATTTGTTCCCAGTTTTGACATTCCCCAGGAATACATCAATCAGGATTCCCGTGAATACCGGATTCAGAACGGCAGTACCGAAGACGATCATGGCATTCATATGATTGGATATACAAAGGTGGGAGATTATAACTGGTATCTTATTAAGGATTCCGCCCGGGGATCACGGCAGGGGAAATATGAAGGTTATTACATGTATCGAGAGGATTATCCCAAACTGAAAATGCTGGGATTTTCGGTTCATAAAGATATTGTGAAAGATATTCTGAAAAAGTTCGATTAAAAGTTTGATCTATATCAACTAAAACGCCCTGGCTGGTTCAGGGCGTTTTAGTTTCAGTATAAATAGTTGCCTTTTTTAAAATTATTATTAAATTCGAATATGATCCCCGAAAAAAACACAAAGGATACCTGGAAAAATTATTTTTCCCCAGGCTAACAAAAATTTTAACAATTAATAAATAAATATAATTAGGAGTCAGTTATGAAACGATTTATCATTATTGCAGTTGTGCTGGTTTTTGTTTTTGTAAATAGTGCATTTGCTCAGTTACTTAGTATTCAGGGTGTTGCCCGTAATTCTGAGGGGCAATCGTTGGCCGATAAAAGTTATACATTTACATTTCGACTTTATGAGCATTTAACGGATGGATTACCCGGTGATGCAAAGTGGACGGAGAACCAGTCACTGGTTGTAAAGAACGGTGTGTTCAGTGCTAATCTGGGGTCAACGCCTTCAGGTTCCATGTCGAATCTTGATTTTAATACTGAATACTGGCTTAGTATCGAAATTGGTGGAAATGGAGAAATGACGCCACGATCGAAATTGACTCTGACGCCTTATGCAGCTGTATCTCAAATTAATGGTATATCCAATATATTTACACAAGATGCCAATGTCGGCATCGGGACAACGACTCCCGCATTCAAACTCGATGTAAAAGGAACAACAGCGATTTCAAAGATTGCCACTTCCGGCGATGAGGATGCGATTAGAATTGGAGTTGATGGAGAATATGGAGCAGCTATCAAACTATACGATGATGATGATGAATTAAATCAGTCTTTTAGTATATTCTATAGTGCAGCGACACAGGATTTAAGTTTTAAATCACATTCGACTGATAACATTCTTTACCTCGATTATGCCGGGAATGTCGGTATCGGAACAAATGATCCTGACCAGGCCTTAGAGATAGTGAAATCAAACGCTAACACCAGGTTACGAATTGACAGAACGACAAACGCCTATGAAGGATTTCTTGAATTTTCGACCGCCGATGCGGGTAAGTGGCTGGTTGGTGTCGACAATAACGATGACGACTTTAGAATATATACTTATGAAGGTGCGGGAACAGTATTAACTATAGATGGTGTAACAGGAAATGTGGGGATTGATGATACCAGCCCCGGCGCTCTATTAGATGTCAATGGTGATGTATTTGTCAAGGGCAGTAAGCCGATTGAAGTTAGAACTTATACCAAAGATAACGATGAGACAAATTCATGGGATACAGGCTATAACATTAATGATTGGTCAGCTATGGTTGTGGGTTACGATTATGGAAACTGTGATGTTGATGAAGGTGGCGCTGAAGGTAGCTGGAAAGTGCTTATGATTAAAAATACTATTGATAATAAATGGTACTTAACTGTTGAGGGACATACAGAGGACAATCACCCCGATTGGACAATTCATGTAATGTTTGTTAAAAAACAGTTAGTAAACGATTATAGATAATAACCAGCAATAATCCTAACTATAGGGTGATATTATGTATTCACAATCCAAAAAAATAAATATCCGAAGTCCTTTAGGATTTCGAACATATTGCTGGTTAACGATCCTGTTGATCCTTTTTTCACCGCCAACAATCGGACAGGTTGGAACAAGCAGTAACAGCAGTTATAGCGTTGAATTTGAGGTCATAAACGGTGGTGTCAGTAGTTCGACAGGCATCATCCAGAAGACAGATGATGGGAATGTTATCGGTCAGGTTGATTTTATTATCGGACAACCCTTTATCAGTTTGACCAGCATGACAGGTGTCAGTCATTCGGTTAATCTGGGATTCTGGGCAAAGCGTTTGCGTGTTCCTGGTACACCGATAGTCTCAGCATCCTATGATATATTTTCCGACCGGATTCAGTTGAAATGGCGCTATGACCCTAATGATCCGCCGGGAACAGCCAATCATAAGATTTTTCGGAATTATCCGTCAGTTACTGAACCAATACATTTGGCGTATACCGGGGAATTTTTATGGGTGAATGACAAACTGCCTTCCGGACAACAGTATGAGTATCGGATACAGGGTAGTAATACGATTAAATATGCCAATACTTATCAGCCAATTACTGAAGCTGGAATTGTTGTTGGTAAAACCAGTACAAATGGTAAAATATCCGGCTTTATCCAGACAAACCTGCAATCTCCGATTCCCAATGTCAGCGTCAAGGTGTACAATGAAACCGGCACCGGTCCGGCCTGGGGTAACTCTGTCGATCTTAATGGAACGAGTAATTTTGTCCAAATTCCCGATGCAAATGAATTTGAGTTTTTTGATCAATCGCTAAATGATTCCATAACTATGGAACTATGGTTCAGACCGGATGCTACTGGGAATCAGACCTTAATTTCAAAAGGAAACTGGACAATCGGACTGGCGACGGACGGACTGAACTATATTACTATAAAAAACGGAAGTACAACCCTGCTAAGTTCGGATCATACCGCTCAACAGGATGAAGATCAGGCAATTACGGTTGCCGATTGGAACCATATTGCTCTGGTTCGGACCGGTAGCCAGCTAAAATTGTATATCCATGGAAAATTAGCCCGGATAAATAGCGGTAGTGGAAGTGTTTCAGTTACTCAGATTAATGGTGATGCAACTCCTTTGGTATTGGGTTCAATGTCCGGTACTTCTGTCTGGTTTAATGGGAAACTGGATGAATTCAGAATTTGGGGTGAAGCACGGGATAATATGTTCATGGAACCCTATTCTGATCTGAATTTGAATGGTCAGTACGATTCCGGCGAATATTTCACCGATATTAATAAAAACGGCTTATGGGGAGGCAGTGATTCGACATTGATAACCCGGGATTACACGCGCTTGTTGAGCTATCGTGAAGAGGGTCTTATTGTCAGACCCACGATGCTGGCCTATTTCAATATGGATTTGGGCAGCGGATCATCAATTATCAATACCGTCAATATGGACAAGAACGGATCACTTTCCGGAACCTGGGCGGGAATTCAGGCGCCGGTATATCCCACCGGATATACGGATAAAGACGGGGCATTTCAGGTAAAAAACCTGAATTTTGGTGAAGGAACCACATTTCGGGTGATTCCCGCTAAACCATACCATGAATTTTCACCATTGTACAAACCGGTGACTCTGGATCAATACAATTCAACAAATAATGAAATCGACTTTAAAGTCACAAACATGATAACCGTTTCGGGATTTGTGACTTATAATCCGGCAAGAACCTTTGGCGCCAGTTGTGGAGAAAGATACGCTGAGATTTGGATCGATGGTGAGTATAAAGGCCACCGGACAGACAGCGAAGGATATTATCTGATCGAAGTTGAACCGGGAAAGACCATGACTATTAGTCCGCATAAAGCCGGCTGGGATAATGTGGATTGGGAGCCAAAAACAAAAACATTTTTCAATATAATCTCACCCCAAAGCCAGAGTTTTATCGATACAAAGCGCCGAACATTACGCGGTAGTGTTACCGGCGGTGACTGCAAATTTCCATTGGGACCTGAAAAGGTAGCGAAGGTTATATTGCAATCAACGAAAGAGTGTTTCTCGGATTCACAGTTAGTTGATGCTTCCGGTAGTTATGCATTTATTGGGGTTCCGATAATGTCCTACCAGATCAGCGTCAAAATGGATATCGATAATCCGGCTTTCGATAATGTACCAAATATGATAGATATGAATAAGTACTTTCTGAGTGAACCAGTCGTTCTTAATATGGAAAGTTCATACAGCAGAGTTGATTCTGCGTGGATAACCGAAGAAGATACGGTAGACTTCAACTGGCACTCACTGATTGAAGCCGAAATTACGGGCTTCCCCGTTCATTCTGTAACGGGTGATTGGGTTTATGAACAAAATAGAGGAGACAGTCTTCAAATATTCGTCTTTGAACGTTATTATAACAATAAAAAAAGTCCCCTAGAAAAGGGAATTATCCACATCAAAGATTGGATCAGTGACCGATATATCGATGGTGATTCGGAATCCGATACAATGGAAATCGAATTTGATATCAGTGATGTCAATGACTGTACAGATAGGAGCCAGTATACTTATAAACTGTTGCCGGGATTACCGAATTTACTGAAACCATACAAGAAGAATATTGAAATTCTTGTTTCCGATACAACAGGTGTTCGTGAAAAGACTTATTTATATAGTGCTGTTGTATTGGGGCAGTATCCCCGTTTAATCGATTATGTTACGGGGGCACCGGAATTGCCGTTTTTGATTCTTAGACGACCTCCGGGCGATGGAAGTATGGCCAGTTTTTCGGAATCTCACCAGGTATCCACTGGTTTTGCAATGAGTTTTGAAAATCGGGAGTCCGGTGAATTGAACGTGGAGGCTAAACTGGGTGTGGAAACAGAAATACTGACAGCGCCAATGGGTGTTGGAACATCAATAGATGTCAAGGCAGAGTTCAATATGAGCGCTGGTTTCAGTATGGAAACAAAAGTGACGAGCAGCAATTCTTTGGAATTTACAACAACGACCTCGACTGAATATACTACCGCTACTGCCGTTGAACTAATGGGAGATCGTGGAACCATATTTGTCGGGGGCGCACTGAATCTGCTCTATGGCCAAACCGATGTGTTGGAAATTCTTGAAGGCAAATATGCTGTGATGCCGCAATTACTGTTTGTCCCCGATGGTTTTGCTACGACATATGTATATTCCCGTGGATATGTGGAAGACTATCTGATACCGGAATTGACGTTTCTGTCACAGGATAGCGCGGAATTGGTCAATGATATTATTCGCTGGCGGAAATTGTTGGCCTATGAAGATTCCTTGCGCTGGAAAACACCGATGAATGACAATTATAGTATCAGCGGTGGCGGTCAATCCATGACGATCACTCATTCTGCTGAAAATTCCCAGACAATTACGTTTGAGGAAGAAATATCGATGGATACCGAATTAGCAACGAAGTTCGGAGTCAGCGTTGCCGGTTCGGGATTTGGGATTGAAGCAAAGGCCAAAGTAGGTTTTACACTGGGTAATTCATCAACCATGGGAAGAACTAACACAACAACCACATCGTTTACCCTGATGGATGATGATACGGGTGATGATTTTACTGTTGATGTTGGTACGGACCCGGTTTATGGTACTCCTGTATTCAATGTTGTAGCCGGTAATATGAGCTGTCCTTATGAAGAATGGCGAAATAAAGAAGGCGAGGTGGTCACAACACCCCGGGACGAACCGGGAACACAGTGGATGACGCCGAGTACCGCAGTAAATGTGTTGGTCAATGATATCGCTGAGTTTTGGATTCAACTGCAGAATAAAGCTGATAACATTGATGTCAGAACCTACGAACTGTGCTATCTCACTGCTAGTAATCCTCATGGTGCAGACATTAAGATCAATGGCCAGTCAGCCAATGAATCTAATCCGATTCAGTACACTCTTGAACAATGGGGTGTTGACTCGGCCCTGATTACCGTAGCAAAACCATCAGGTTCAGATGTTTACGAATTTGACGATCTCCGAATAAAATTTGCACCGCCTTGCGAAACCAATTATGCTGGCGTGACCCAGGGATATACGGCATCGTTTTCTGTCCATTTTGCAAGACCCTGTACAGATGCCCAAATTTGTAAACCCGATCCGGATTGGGTAATAAACCTGGATAATGAGAACATATTACCGGTTATTGTGCAGGATTACGATCTGAGTCAATCCTATTTTGATGAATTGTTCTTACAATTCAGTAATTACGGAGATGATGCCTGGGCATCGATAGACACTTTAAACGCGGATACACTTCGGTTTTATAAGTATCCATACCGACAACTGTACTGGGATGTATCTGAGCTTGAAGATGGTATCTATGATATCCGTCTTCGTTCTTCATGTCTGGATGGATTACTATCGAATGAAATGTCACCGCTGCGTGGGATTATCGATCGTGAAAAACCCAAGCCGCTGGGATTACCTGAACCAATCGATGGAGTATTGAATATTACAGATGAAATTGCTCTCAATTTTACTGAAGATATCGATCCTGTCTCAGTATCAAAAACCAATATTGAATTGAAGAATACAGACACATACGAAGAAATCACTGATTTTGAGTTTTCACTGTCTGAAGATCGACTGGTAATTACTCCCGGGATTCAGAACAAATTTATCGAGAATTATCATCTGACAGCCAGTGTCACAGGATACCGTGATATCTATGGTAATACCGGTGATTCAACAGGGTGGAACTTCATCGTAAACCGAAATCCGGTTTCCTGGAGCACTCCGGAGTTGACAAAAATTGCATTTCAGGGTAATGTCAACCAGTATTCTACCAAAATTAATAATATTGGGTCTTCCGCTGAGGCCTTCGAGATTTCGGATCTTCCTGAGTGGATGCATATTGAACCGTCGGTCGGTGTACTGAATCCCGGCGGATCGTTTGATATTCAAATAACGATCGACAGTGATTTAAATGTGGGTGAGTATTCCCATACAATCCTGGCAAAAACATCAATGGGCGATGAACCGTTAACATTAAGTATCGTATCGATGTGCCCGTATCCTGTATGGGAATTTGAAGCAGTACAATACGAATATTCCATGAACATTACCGCTAATCTGGCTGTTCTGGGATTTAAATCCGAGGATATGTATGATCGGGTTGGCGCATTTATAAATGGTGAATGTCGTGGAATTGCCGATCTCAAGCACGTTATTGCCAGGGATGATTCCGGTGATGTGATTGTTGATGATTACATTGCATATCTGACTGTTCATAGCAATGAGTGGTCCGGTGAAAAACTAGAGTTTCATCTATGGGATCGTACCGACTGTGAAGAGTACTGGGAAGTGGATACAGTAATTACCTTTATCGCCAACAGTAGTATCGGAACACCAGTTAAACCGGTTGTCTTAAATGCAACCGGAGCCGTTGGTAAGGATTTAGTCATTAATAAAGGTTTTACCTGGTTATCACTGAATCTGGATACCGATGATATGTCCGTTGCCGCTGTATTGGATAACCTGACTCCGGAATCGGGTGATCGGATAATTGCCCAGAATGCTTATGCGCAATATTCCAGTGAAGCCGGCTGGGCTGGAACGTTGACCGGCCTGAATAATATGTCTATGTATATGACGGATATTTCCACCAAAGGAAACCTGATCCACGTCGGTTATAAGGTTAATCCTATAGAAACACCAATAATCTTGAATCAAGGTTGGAATTGGATAAGTTATATTCCGGATAGAAATCTGAACGTCAACGAAGCGATGGTAACGTTAAATAGTCAGAGCAATGATCTTATCAAGAATCAGACCAGTTATGCTCAGTATGTTGACAACATCGGTTGGCTGGGAAGTTTAAACCGCATGTATCCCGGTAGCGGCTATATGATACGATCGACTAATAAGGATACATTGATTTATCCAAATGTAAGCTTAGATAATTATGGGTCGCAATTATTGCTGGCGAAGAGAACAGATTCTGATTTGCTACCCGGATTACCATGGAGTGTTGACCGGTATAAGTATCAGTCAAATATGACAATTACGGCAATATTTGAACCGGACAGCGGAAAATTTGATCCGGCAGATGCTGTGGCTGCTATCGTTGGCAGAGAAGTCCGGGGAGTGTCAAGAGTTGAATATATACCTCAGTTAAATCAATATGTGGTATTTTTAATGGTATATGGCAAATCTGATGAAACTGTAAGTTTTAAAATTTGGGATGCCAGCAAGGATATTGAATACCGAAGTATTGAAGAATTACCATTTGTAGATAATACATCGTATGGGAATCCAGTCCAACCACATTTTCTGACAAAAGCGGCCCTGCAGATTGGTGATAAAGGTTTTATTCCGGATGTTTATTCGTTGGCTCAGAATTTTCCGAATCCCTTCAATCCGCTGACTAATATTGGTTTTGGACTTCCGAAAGACAGTCATGTCAGTATCATTATCTACAACTTATTGGGCCAACAGGTTAAAACATTGGCAAGTAAGGATATGACAGCGGGTTATCGCTACATTCAATGGGATGGCAAGGATAATTATGGGCGTAATGTGACATCCGGAGTGTATCTGGTAATGATGCAGTCCAATAATTTCCATAAAGTCCGCAAAATGGTTTTAATGAAATAAATAAGACTATGATTGATGTATTTTATAAGAAAGTAATACTGATTTGGGCCCGGAATGTAAAAAACCATCCGGGCTCAATAGCTGCGATTTTAATTGTGATTTTTTCCAGTTTTCTAGCTGCACAGGCTCCTCAGGAATGGAATGTCAACTATAATGATTATGAATTTTTCATGACCGTGACCGGAATCGCTGTAATAAACGGTGTTGAATCAACAAATCCGGAAAATGTCATTGCCGCTTTTGTGAATGATGAGTGCCGGGGAGTCGATACTACTACAGAGACACAAGGGAGTCAACTGTTTTTTCTGATGGTACGTAATAACATAAATAGTGAAATAGTGACGTTTAAATTATATAATGCCGAAATTGACAGTGTGTTGGATTGCACTAACTCAATTGTCTTTTCTGTGAGTGAAGGCATCGGCACCGTTGATGAACCCTATGACTTCATTGCGAATTATTATGTTAATTCGATTATCGGCACTATTCCGGAAAAGTTTGAACTTCTGACAAATTACCCGAATCCCTTTAATAGCAGTACTAGTATTCGGTTCAGTATTTCTGAAAATGCCGATGTTCAATTATCGATATTTAACATGAACGGTGAACGAATTATTGTTCTTGCGAATGAAAGAAAATCGGCCGGTGACTACATCGTGCCTTGGAATGGGAAAGATAATTCGGGAAATAACTGTGCAACTGGTGAATATATCATTCAAATGATGAATGATAATGAACAGTATTTGCGAAAAGTAATGTTGATTAAGTGATTAGCACTTTATCTGATAATAAAAAAGTCCCAATTGGGACTTTTTTTTAGATGAGCGAGAGACGGGGCTCGAACCCGCGATCCCGACGCGTCGGGAGCAACGTTGGCCGTACTATTTATTGTGAATAAT
>Ga0180007_10007435_pt1 | contig 10357 bp, 12 predicted proteins | sample MM_PC_MetaG_FD_121122 | JGI IMG/M metagenome (GOLD analysis project Ga0180007, IMG submission 121122) | Groundwater microbial communities from the Aspo Hard Rock Laboratory (HRL) deep subsurface site, Sweden - MM_PC_MetaG | ecosystem: Environmental > Aquatic > Deep subsurface > Groundwater...
ATAAAAAATAACAATCAAACGCATACCCATCAGGAGATATAATATGCCTGTTACCCTTTTCAGTGCAACCGGGTGCATGCGGTGCAAAATTGTTAAATCCTATATGGATGACCATGGAATGGTTTATGAGGACCATGATATTAAAGCACAAGACAAAGATATTTTTAATGAATTTTATCGTAAAAACCGCCCGGATATATTCCGGGGAGAAGAGGGCATAGAGTTTCCAATTCTTTATACAGGGGAAAAAATAAAACAGGGAGTTGGTGAAATTCTGGCTTTTCTCACGGCAGAAGACAAATTAACTGAATTTATTAAAAGAAGTGATTTAAGTCATGGATGGATCAGTGGATTGAGTATTTCTGCAAAAGATGCTTCCATGGGGGATGATTTCATTGAAATCTTGCGCTATCTTAAAACCCATGGACTGTTGATTCAATTGGAAACGGATGGACACAATGCCCTTCTGCTTGAAACCATTATAACCCAAAATCTTGTGGATCGTTTGATTTTCCAGCTCAGAGGGCCTGCAGAACTGTATGAAACCATTACGGGGTTTCCCCTGGAAAAAGAAGAGCTCTGCACCAGTCTTTGCCTGGCTGGAAAATCACCTGAGTATCAGATCATTTTGTCAATATCATGCATATCACGTCCTGATGGCCAATTCGGCTATATTACCCATGAGGAAGCAGCAAGGGCTGCAGCACTTGTTGAACAGGCCACAGGCAGTAAACGACACCCGTTTTCCATAAAAGGAGTTGCCCCTCCCCTTGATCTGAATATTACGCCTTTGCCAGTGGCGGCATTTTTCAAGTACAGGACTGCATGCAGACCCCATATGGTATTGGCAGAAATTTTAAAATAATTACAGGTTAAAACGCGGGTGATTCTTAAAATCCTGTTTTGCCCTTTCAAATAATTTTTTGTCCATAAACAGGTCAAGTGCAGTATATGCCAGAAGCTTTGCAGCCTTCAGCATCATTTCATGACCTCTTTTTGATATTGCAGCTTCTCTGAACTGTTCAGAGTGAAGCGCAATGTCATCTGCAATTGCAAGAAAAGGATGGGCACACGGCATAATCCAGCTTAAATTGCCCATGTCCAGAGAGCCCATACCAACATCTTCCATAATGGGAGGGGTCTCTTTTATGGATAATAATTTAAAATTTTCTTTTATGGCATTTTCAATGGGAATATTGTTTTTAATTGAATCATATCCTGCCCCTCGTTCATTGATTTCAAGTGTTGTGCCCGTTGCCAGGGCAGCTCCCCTGGCACAATTTTTGACTTTATCCAGCAGTTCATCCAGATAGTTCTGGTTTTTTGTGCGTACGGCATATTTTACTGCAGCCCTGGCTGAGATGATGTTCGGAGCCAGTCCCCCATCCGTTATAATCCCGTGGATACGGACATCACCCGGTAATTGCAGACGTAGTGCATTTATTGAGTTATAGGTTTGCACAACGGCATCCAGCGCGTTTACCCCTTGTTCAGGGCTGGCTGCCGCATGTGCCGCTTTTCCATGGAAGATGAACTCAATCGGCTTTACGGCCAGAGATGGAAGAAAAGTATAGGTTTTATTAAACGGATGCATCATTAAAGAGATATCAATTCCGTTAAAAACACCTTTTTCCAACATTTTTATCTTTCCGCCGCCACCTTCCTCAGCAGGGGTTCCAATCACATAAACCGTCCCGTTAAGTTCTTTGATGATGGATTGTATGGCAATTCCTGCTCCTAAAGAAGCAGTCCCAATAATATTGTGTCCACATGCATGTCCCATTTCAGGAAGTGCATCATACTCTGACAGGAAGGCAATGGCAGGTCCGCCCACGTTCCCTGAGGCAACTGCCTTAAAAGCCGTTTTAAATCCACCCGCATTTGTTTCAACACTAAAATCATTGTGTTGAAGTTCTTTTATCAGTGTTTGAGATGATTTAAATTCTTCAAAGCAGATTTCAGGATTTTTATGGATAAATTCGCTGATTTCAATAAGCCTGGCAGAGTATTCATCAATTTTTAACGATATTTGCTTTTTCAGCCTGTCCAACTCTTTTTTCATACGTCTCCTTTCTGGATAAGATTTTTTAGAATTTACTGCATGGTCTGCTTTGGGTCAAGCGCCATTTAAAAATGACAGACAGTTTTGAATATTTTCCTTGATTTAAAAAAAATATCAATGTTATAAACAACTAATGTTATAAACAACTAATGTTATAATGTAATAATTTTTTGCAATAGGATGAACCATGAATGAATCGTTTCAAGATGTTTTCTTACGAAAGGAAAAGTTGTCCAACCAGGTTAAAGAAGTGCTCAAACAGGCTATTCTTGAAGGGGAGTTTAAGCCTGGAGACAAACTTCCTCCGGAGACTCAACTTGTCGATCAGTTAAAAGTCAGTAAAGTCACCATACGTGAGGCTCTCCATGAAATGGAGTCAGAGGGTCTGATCGAAAAACGCCGGGGTATTTATGGCGGCAGTTTTGTGGCACAGCCCGGTTCCAATAAAATCGGACAGGTGATGAATAATTTTTATCAGTTCGGTGGATTGACTCCGGAAGAAATGGTCCAGTTCAGGCAAATACTTGAACCTGAACTGGTCGCCATGGCAGTCGAGCACAAAACACCTGAAGACCTGGAAGCCATGCGGACAAACATTCAAGCGGTTGAAAAAGCAATCAACAATGGAAAACCTGACCAGGCCAAAGGAATTCATTTCCACTGCCTGATCGCCAATGCCTGCCACAATCGATTGATCAGCGCTATCATGAGCGCCTTGGTGAAGGTTTTCCTGGAAGTATTGTCCAAAGTCCCCATGACCCTGGAAGATGCCCGGGGTGACCTTGAGTATAACAAGAAATTTTATGAATTCATGCTCAAAGGAGAAAAACAAGAGGCCCGGCAGTTAATGATCACTCATTTTAAAACCCTGTCTGAAATCATTGAACGGAGTAAAAAAGGGGATGTCGTTAACATCCATGACGTATAACCGATTATAACAGCAGTTCAAGGCAGTTTAAGCCATTTGCAAGACCCTTGATGCGTTATATGGAAAATTTATTATAACAAAGGAGGAAGAAATGATGAAAAAAAGTATGCCAGTCCTGTTATTTTTGAGTGTAGTCCTGTTTTTTTTCCTGGGCTTGATTTTTGGCGGATCTGCATTGGGAGCAGACAAAAAGATTAATTTTGCTTACCTTGGCAAACCTGATCCCCATAAGGCAGCCTATACAACAGGGGTTGTAAATTTTGCCCACTTGATGGAAAAGGGCAGCGGCGGACGACTGAAGGTGGAGATATTTCCCGGTGGAACACTGGGCAAGGAAGATGATATCCTCCAGGCCGTAAGAAGCAATGCCGTACAAATGACGTTGGCCTCCATGGTGACGATGTCGCGTATATTTCCGCCATCCCAGGTGATGATGGCCCCCTATGTGTTTAAAAATGATGCCGTGGCATGGGAAGTGGTGGACGGCCCCTTTGGACAGAAGCTTCTGGATGCATTTACCCGAGAAACAGGCATTAAAGCACTGGCAATTGTTGATTCCGGATTTTTGGCGATCACCAACAATAAACGCCCCATCCGGAAACCAGAAGATTTTAAGAACATCAAATTCAGGGCAATGGGCTCTCTCCAGGCATCCATGTTCAAAGCCCTTGGCGCAAGTGCCGTGCCCATTCCCTGGCCTGAAACCTATACGTCGCTCCAGACCGGTGTTGTAGATGGCCAGACAAATGCAGCCTTTGTTGTTTCCGTGTTTAAGATGTATGAAGTCCAGAAATATATCTCCCTTGCAAATTCCCAGTTTGGCTATCAGATATGGCTGTGCAACAAAACCTGGTATGACGGTCTGTCAACGGAAGATAAAGGTATTTTAAGGGATGCGGTAAAAGCGGGGCGGATGTCAACCAGAAGTATGGCGCTTTTAAGAGAACAGGAATCACTGACACAACTGGCCAAAGACGGCATGAAGATTGCCGCCCTGACGGGTGAAGAAGTTTCTGCCCTGCAGAAACTTGCAGGACCCGTATGTCTTGAATGGTTAAAAGAACAGATGGATCCAAAATGGGTGGATGATATGATAACGGCTGTTTCAGATGCAGAAAAACAGCTGGGTTATTAACGGGCTGGATTTGGTTGATACATCTATAAAAGATTGACGTTTTAGAGATTAGCGATTCTATAAGACGTCAATCTCAAACCAGAATTGGAGAGGATGAGATGCAAAAGGTTTCCAGGGCAAAAAATATTATTGATACGGCTGAAAAAATCGGCCTGGTCATTGAAAAAATCTGCGGCGCCCTTTGTGTATTCTGCTTTGCGGCCATGACCATGGTTGCTATTTTGGGTGTGTTTTTCCGATATGTGATGCAGAGCCCTTTTATGTGGACAGAGGAGCTTGCCCGGTACCTTCTTGTGTGGCTGGGGTTTACGGCTGTCAGTATTGCATTGCGACAGGATAAACACATCAAGGTAGAGGTCCTGGACAGCTTTGTTCCTTTAATCGTCGTAAAAGCAATGAGTTATGTTGTTGATGTCCTTGTGGCCGTTTTTTTTATCGTGCTGTTGTGGCAGGGTTACCTTATGACCATCAACAACATCATGTCGGCTTCAACCTTTCATATTTCAATGGCCTGGATACTTGCAGCCGTACCTGTGGCTGCTGCATTATCGCTGGTACAGCTTTTTTTAAATATGATTAAAAAAATATGTGTCGGGTTTGTACCCACTTCGGAAATTAGAGAAACGGTTACAAAGAAGGAAATCGCATGATCGGAATTTTACTGACACTGTTTTTCGGTCTTGCAATTATTGGGGTTCCCGTGGGTATTGTTGTCGCGCTTTCAACTTTATTCGGTTTTTTTTATACGGATAATATGGTCTTTCTTTCCATGATTTCCCAGAGAATGTTTTCAGCCATGAACAGCTTTACCTTTTTAGCACTCCCTTTTTTTCTTCTGGCTGGAGATATCATGAACAAAGTGGGACTGACAGGCAGGCTTGTGGATTTTTCCAATCTTTTCTTTGGACGTTTAAAAGGCGGTCTGGCCCAGGTGAATATTGTTACCAGTATTCTGTTTGGTGGTATTTCCGGCGCTGCCGTGGCTGACACAGCTGCCCTGGGACGTATCTTTATTCCATCCATGACCCAGCAAGGGTATGGAAGAGCCTTTTCAACCGCTGTTACCGTGGCCTCATCCATTATCGCCCCAATCATTCCCCCGAGCATCATCATGGTCCTGTATGGATCCATTATGGAAGTCTCCATAGCAGGTCTTTTTGCCGCCGGAATTGTTCCGGGTCTCCTGATCGGGGTGGCCTTGATGATTTTGACACGAATTATTGCCGGTCGACGCAATTATCCCACAAATCCGGAGAAAATCACTTTTTCCCGTCTGGTGGAAAGAACAAGAGGCGCCATGTGGGCTTTAATGATGCCGGTTATCATCATGGGGGGGATTCTTGGAGGCTTTTTTACACCGACTGAAGCTGCAGCCATTGCCGTTGGTTTTGCACTTTTTGTAGGGCTGGTGGTTTACCGCAACCTGACATTTAAAGATCTTTATAATATTTTTTTTAAAAGTGCAGTAACCATGGGTGTTATTACTATGATTTTGTCTGCCGCAACAGTACTTGCCTGGTTTCTGGCCATTCAACAGATACCGGAAATGGTGGCGCATTTATTTATGTCCATCAGTGATAATAAATATATCATCCTGCTGCTGTGCAATATTTTTCTGATCATTGTGGGCATGTTTCTGGATATTGGTCCGGCTCTCCTGATTTTAGCCCCTATTCTGGCCCCTTTGGCCATCAATCTTGGGGTCCACCCCCTCCATTTTGGCATCATGATGTGTGTTAATCTGAATATTGCGCTGATGACACCGCCCATGGGCGGTTGTCTGTTTATGGGAATGATAGTCGGAGAGCTGAAACTGGGCGAACTGGTCAGGGCACTCTGGCCGTTTATCCTGGCAGAGTTGTGTGTTCTGGTTCTGGTGATTTATATCCCGGCAATTACCATGTGGGTGCCCGGTATGCTGGGGTTTGTCAAATAACAAAATAGAGATAAAGGATTACAATGAAAATAGTCACTGCCCAGGCCATACCCGTCAGAATTCCCCTGAAACACCCGTTTACCATTGCCCTGGGAACACTTACCCACAGCAACCATGTCCTGGTTCGCATGGAGGATGACAACGGCAGGGTTGGCTGGGGCGAGTGCACAACCTTCCATTCAGTCTACGGGTATGATCAAAAATCCCTTTATAACATTCTGACAACCTATCTCATACCGGCAGTCACGGGGTATGATCCCCGGGACATGGACATTCTGCACCACAGAATGGACCTGGCCATGCCGTTTAACCTCATGGCCAAGTGCGGTATCGATCTTGCCGCTTATGATCTTGTGGGGCAGGCTGAAGGAGTTTCTATCCACCGTTTGACAGGGGGTAAAAGAGTTGACCGGATACCTGTGACTGCTGCCGTGGGCATCGGGTCACCCGGACAGACTGCGGCCATGGCCGAACAACTGGTTGCAAAAGGATTTAATACCATAAAGATAAAAATTGGACTGGATCCTGACAAAGATCTGGAACGCGTAAAGATCGTCAGAAAAGCCCTGGGAGATAAGGTTAACCTCCGGGTTGACGCGAACCAGGGATATGATCGGAAAACTGCCCTGAATGTGCTTGAACAGATGGACTCAATTGCTTTGGAATGGATTGAACAACCCCTGCCTGGCTGGGATCTTGAAGGACTTGCCATGCTGGCGGATCACCTTGAAACGCCCATTGCTCTGGATGAAAGCATTTATACGGTTCATGATGCTGACAGGGCTATTGCGGCAGGGGCTGCTGATGTGATTAATATTAAAGTACCCAAATGCGGGGGCATCCATCGCTCTCAGAAAATTGCTGCCCTATGCCAGGAAAAAGGCATCCCCTGTTTTTTGGGCGGATGTCTTGAGACAACTCCGGGCACGGCAGCCCAGGCTCATTTTTATACGTCAACACCCAATATTATATCAGCCGCAGAAATGGAAGGGCCCTGGTGTTATGTTGACGATGTTGTAAAACAGATGATGGATATGGAAAAAGGCGAGATCAAAATACCAGAGGGTCCAGGTCTGGGCGTGGCCATTGATGAAGAAAAAGTTTCCCGCTACAGAATTTATTTTTAACATCAAATATTCAACAACCCGCACCTCCTCAAATGCTTTCAGAATCAACCCATCCCCCGGCCTCCCGGGCAAGATTCCATTTTAAATACAAACTGTAATTTTGCTCATCATCAGCTCGATTTAGTCCAAATGCCAATCCTGGGATTATTAATTTTGTCAGAATTTGCATTATTAATAATTCAACTGGAGTTGGCATTTTCATGCAGATCCATATCAGGGCCATTCTTCCCCAATTCCATGCCTATGGCAGGTTATGTATATAATCAAAGGGGATGCACTGATGAATCTGAAGTTTAAATTCGGTTTTCAGACAGGACCGGACAGATATGGCGGCAGTATAGGTTTGAATTGGAGAAAATTTGAAAAACTGCCAGCGTTCAGGAAAATCATTCAGGGATTCATGGAATTGAATACTGATATTTGAATGATCCATTTTAAAACCGAATTTATCCAGCCCAATGGAAAGCCCCATGCCCCTAGCCTTGATATAGGATTCCTTCAAGGTCCACAAATCAAAAAAAACAGATTGTCGTTCGATTTCAGGACATTTGCCAAGGTGTTCTGACTCAGACGTTGAAAAAAAACGGTCTGCAATACCCAGATCAATTTTCCGGCTATGGTTTTCCACATCCAGACCGATTTCAGTATCAAGCACCAGGGCAATGGCCGTCACTTTGCTGCTGTGGGAAAGGTTGAAGTTGATGGGCATGTCACTGCACCCGGGTTTTAACCGTGGCTTTCCGAAATCATTTTCAACAAACTCAAAAGATTCAGGGTCTTCACGGGTGTAAGCAGACAGGACAAACCGTAATAAAGCCCGGGTTACCAGGCAGGCGTGCTGATCTTTTTCAAAAATATATCGATCGACTTTTTTCTTTTCCGCCTCGCTGATAACGGCGCGATAGCGGTCCAACAGGCTGCTGTTCTGAATCTCATCAACCCGTGTATAAAAAAAATGAATCTCATTGGATTTTAGCTCTGGCCTGTTCAACAAATGCCCCTTATCCTTATCGCAGTGATTTTTCATCAGCCGATTATACAGATCCATCAGGGATTTGAAAAGAGGGGATCTGCAATCCTTTTTCGTTTGCCGGACCAGTTCTCAATGATAATGAAAAATAGACGGTCACGCTCACGGACTGAACTTTCTGGGGCAAAAGGCTTTTTATGGCTTGAACCTTGTTCTGCACCTGAACCTGGGCAATATCCGGATCTGCTTTGGGTTCAAATGTCAGGATGATTTCCAATTGACCACTGCTGGCGCTGGACGATGAAAAATACCGGAGATGATCAATCCCTGTCAGGTTCTGTTCAATGACCTGGGTGACACTTATCAACCACTTTCCGGATGACATTCGCAATTTTTTTTAATAGGTTTTAAATGTCTGGGTTCCTTGGCGGTTCTGGTTTGTACTTCTTATGACCTTGTGTCTCCTTGCAAGATCTTGTCGTGCATCTCAATGGTCAACACCTCAATACGCTGGCTCAGCTGTTTTGTAATTTCGGTTAGCTGCGTATTCTGTTGAATTAACACCAACAACTGATCTGTATGTTGTTCAGATAACGCCAAGCGCTGATCGTGCGCCATTGCAATAGCTTCCCTATGCTGGGCATCGGCATCAGCATGGACTTTGTCCCGGTCAGCCTGCCGTGTCTGTGCAAGTAAGATAAGTGGCGCTGCATAGGCCGCTTGGAGGCTGAAGGCCAGATTAAGCAGAATGAAAGGATATAGATCGAACCTGGTAAAACCAAATGCGTTAATTCCGATCCATATTGCAACGATAATAGTCTGTGACACCAGAAAAACAGGTGTTCCAAAAAAACGGGCAAAGGCTTCGGCCTTTAGAGCGAACCAATCGTCACCGTATATTGAAGAAAGATGAATATGTGGGCGGTGGAAACGGAAATAATTTTGATTTTGTTTTTTCGGTGATTTTGGGACAGAATTGGATGTTGATATTTGTGTTTTCATTTTATTACTTCCTTTCTCTCATTTTGTGTAATCCATAACCAAAATTATAAATGAACGGCACGCAACTGTTCCGCCGCCCTCTCAGGGTTGACAGTATTTATTGACAGACCAGATCCCGGCATTCAGTACTCGTAAATCTCAAACGGGATGTAGATTCCTCCGCTGACGACAGCAAACCATTCTGTCCAGCGCCTTACACGCCATAAATGTTCATGGAGTAAACTTTACCAGCAGGATAAATTTTCTTCCTTCTTCAATCCCTGATAGGATTTCTCCGAAGGGAGGGCCCAGACTATTTTATGCCGGGTGGGTTGAACCTTTTTTGATTCATCAGTATATGTGATATATTGGGGAGTCAGCCGCTATGCAAATAACAAATTTTTACCGGAATTAAACATGCCCATTATTCAAATGTCCGAAACTGTCCTGGTTTTTTCTACGGTAGCCATCATCATCGTCTACCACATATATCTTTATATAAAGGTCTGTCGTGATCCATTGAGGACCGCCATCGGCATTACAAATCATGCAAGAGCAATGTGGGTCAAAAGGGTCATGAAAGACAAACGCGACATCCTCGCAGTGCAAACCCTTCGTAATCAAGTGATGTCGTCCACTTTTTTGGCATCTACTTCGATTCTAATCTGTCTCGGATCATTCAATGCCGCTTTTCGACCGGGAGTTTTCAGCGAAGTTTCACATGCCCTCAATCTGCTTGGTACAAAAACCGAAACCCTGTGGATGTTCAAACTGTTACTGATGGGCATAGTTTTCTTTATCACGTTCTTTAATTTTACCCTATGCATCCGCTATTACAATCACGTCAGTTTCATGATCAACACCTTTCAACAAAACGACGTCAATGTTTCCGAAGAAGCCGTTACCCATGTTATCAATCATGGAGCGCTTCATTACAGCATCGGCATGCGTGGGTTTTATCTGTCAGTACCCCTCGCACTGTGGCTGTTCGGTCCGATCTGGATGCTGCTGGGCAGCCTGGTTATGGTTGCTGTTCTATTCCGTCTGGATCAAGAAGCATAGGTTTTCCTGTCATATGAAATTCCTTTTCCTGTCGAAATGGACTTGATCTTTGGAACGGAATGCTTGCTGTTCGCATATCCCCCAAACCATAAAATTACCAGAATAGTTCCACTGCTGACTTGAACCGAACCTAAAAAGGAGTTATCATGGAAAAAA
>Ga0180007_10007436_pt1 | contig 10356 bp, 5 predicted proteins | sample MM_PC_MetaG_FD_121122 | JGI IMG/M metagenome (GOLD analysis project Ga0180007, IMG submission 121122) | Groundwater microbial communities from the Aspo Hard Rock Laboratory (HRL) deep subsurface site, Sweden - MM_PC_MetaG | ecosystem: Environmental > Aquatic > Deep subsurface > Groundwater...
CACAAGGACATTAGTTATCGACCCACAGGGCGAATACAGGGCTCTGACGGCTTATTTCGGTGGGCAAAGAGTAAACCTCTCAAGAGATTCCGACACGATGATAAACCCGCTTGATTTAATGGGGCACGATTATACAGAAAAGCGCCTGAGCCTTATTGACTTGATGCACATCATGCTTGGAGAATTAAGCGATATACAAAAGGCGTTTATCGACAAAGCCCTTACAAAGACTTATCGGTTGAAAGGGATAAACGACAATCCTGATACGTGGAACAACGAACCACCAATTTTGAAAGACCTCTTGGATACATTGAAGAAAATGGAAAAATCTGCCACAAGATTGGAGCAAACAACCCTAAGCAGTTTATCCAACCGTCTTGACATGTATGTTAATGGAGTTTTCAGTTTCTTCAATAAAAAGACAAACATCAATTTTAACAACAGATTTGTCTGCTTTGATATAGGAAACCTGCCCTCCCAGGCAAAGCCAGCGCTTATGTTTCTTGTTTTGGACTACATCTACATGAAAATGAAGAGAGACTTAGACAGAAAAATTCTGCTGATTGATGAGGCATGGTCTTTGCTTTCCAGAACAGAAGACGCAGGATACATTTTTGAAATTGTTAAGACCTGCAGAAAGTTCAACCTTGGACTTCTGCTCATTAATCAGGAAGTTGAAGGTCTGCTTAATTCCAAAGCAGGCAAGTCTGTTCTTGCAAATTCTGCTTACACCATGCTCATGCGACAGAAGCCAGCAGTGATTGACAACATCTGCAAGACATTTAACTTGAGCGACTCAGAGAGAAATCACCTCCTGACAGCAAATGTTGGTGAAGGCCTTTTAATCATGGAAGATGATCATTCTGAAATAAAAGTTGTCGCCTCGCCCGAAGAGCATAAAATAATCACGACTAATGCCGATGAGCTGAATGAATTAAGTGCAAAGCCCGCAAGATCACTGAAAAGGAAAAATGTAAGAATAGAAGTAGATGAAAACAAGAGGTTCTTTAGGAAAGCCCAGCTAAAAAAAGAAGAAATTGATTATCTTATCTCCAAAGGTTACCAGACAGCAAAATACAAAAGCCTGACGAAAAGCAAGAGTGAAGAATTCCTCCTTCAGCCGAGGCACAATGAAAGTCTAATGCATTTGTTTATGGTTTACGACATAGCAGAGTATCTTGAAAAAAAAGGTTTTGAAGTCAAGAAGTACGCAACCAAAAAGCCAGATATTGTCTTCATGAGGGGAAACAAAAAATATGCGATTGAGGTCGAGACAGGAGCCAATCTCACCAAGGTTAGTCGCATGGATGAGAAGCTTGAAGTCCTGAAAGACTACGATAAATGGTTCTTCGTGGTAACAAACAAAAACAAGGTTACTGCCTACCGCAAGTTCGGCACGGCAATAGACCTGAGGTTTATCCGACGACAAATCTCAAAAATGCTCAAATAAGAAACAGCCACTCGGCATAAGACATATTGGTGGGGGTAGTGGCTGTGAGACCTGTATTTTTGTATCACAGTGTTTTTATAGTTATATCTTGTATTTTAGTTATGGCAAACGGAGCGCTAGCAGAACTAGAACAATGGCTTTGGGGAGCAGCGAATCTCCTTCGGGGACCGATAGATAATTCAGATTTTAAAGCATATATCTTCCCTTTGCTATTTTTCAAACGTATTTCTGACGTGTATGAAGAAGAGTATGAACAAGCAATAAAAGAAAGTGGAGAAGATTTTCCAGAAAATCATAGATTCCAAATACCAGATAGATCTCACTGGAAAGACATAAGAGAAAAAACTGAGAATGTTGGACAAGCAATTCAATATGCTTTTAGAGAGATTGAGAAGGCAAACCCAGACTTACTTTACGGCGTGTTTGGTGACGTTAATTGGACTAATAAGAACAGATTAAGTGACGAGTTGCTGATTGATCTGATTGAGCACTTTTCTCAAAAGAATCTCTCTGTTTCAATTGTCGAACCAGATATTCTCGGACAAGCTTATGAATACTTGATTAAGAAATTTGCAGACTTGACAAATCGTAAGGCTGGAGAATTTTATACGCCTAGAAACGTTGTATCGTTAATGGCTAGTGTTCTAAAGCCAAAGGAGAAAGAGAGTATATATGATCCAGCCTGTGGTTCTGGAGGTATGCTTCTCGAGTCTTTTCACTATGTAAAGAACAGTAAAGGTGATGTAAGGACTCTTAAATTATATGGGCAAGAGAAGAACCTTACTACCTCGGCCATAGCAAGGATTAACTTGTTCTTGCATGGAGTTGAAGATTTTAAGATAGAAAGGGGAGACACATTAAGAAATCCTTCGTTTCACAATAAGGATATTTTGTCCAAGTTTGACATAGTCATAGCTAATCCGCCTTTTTCCTTAAAGAACTGGGGATCCAAGGAATGGAGTAAGGATTCATACGGGAGAAATCTTGCTGGAACCCCTTCAGATAGTAATGGGGACTTTGCGTGGGTTCAGCATATGATAAGCTCTATGGCCGAGCCAGACGGGAGAATGGCGATTGTGTTGCCTCACGGGGCGTTATTTAGGGGCGGTGTGGAGGGAAAGATAAGAAAAGCATTATTGGAAAAAGAATTACTTGAGGCGGTTATCGGGCTGGGACCAAACTTATTTTATGGTACTGGAATTAGCGCATGTGTTTTAGTTTTCAAGGTGAATAAGGAGAAGAAAAAGAAGAATAAAGTCTATTTTATTGATGCTTCAGACCAATTCCAAAAGGGGAGAAATCAAAACTACTTTAACCCAGAACACGCCAAACAGGTTTTAGATTGGTACGATGGTTTTGAAAACATAGAAAACCATGCAAAAATTGTTGATTTTTCTGAGATTGAGGAGAACGAGTTTAATTTGAATATTTCTAGGTATGTCAAGAAAAATCACGAAGTAGAAGAAATCAACCTTAAAGAAACGTTTAAAGAGATCAACAAAGCGTATGATGAGTTTATAGAATCTGAGAATAAAATGAAAGCACTTCTTAAGGAGGTAAAATTATAATGGCAGAAAAGATCTCTCAGACCAAATTAGAAAACTATCTTTGGGGCGCTGCGACTCTTTTGCGAGGAGTTATTGATGCAGGAGAATACAAGAATGTTATCTTTCCATTGATGTTTTTCAAGCGTATTTCAGATGTTTACGATGAGGAATATGAAAAGGCCATAAGGGAGTTTGGGAGCGATTTTCCTGAAAGCCACAGATTTGATGTGCCAAAAGGAGCTCATTGGGAAGATGTAAGAAAAGTTACAGAAAATGTTGGTGCTGCAATTAGAGATGCTATGAGAGAAATTGAAAAAGCAAATCCAGATAAGCTCCAAGGTATTTTTGGAGACACTAACTGGACAAATAAAAATAGATTAACAGATCGGATTTTAATTGACTTGATTGAGCATTTCTCTACGATTAAACTAACTATCGAGAATGTGCCTCAAGACGAATTTGGAACGGCTTATGAGTATCTAATTAAGAAGTTTGCTGATGATAGTGGGCATACTGCAGCCGAGTTTTACACTAATCGAACTGTTGTTAAATTAATGACTTTACTTGTTGATCCAAAACCAAGTGAGACAATTTATGATCCAACTTGTGGTTCTGGCGGAATGTTGTTAAATGCAGTACTTCAAGCAAAAGAGGACGGAAAAGAATGGAGAAATATTAAAGTTTATGGGCAAGAAGTAAACTTAATGACCTCTGGTATTGCAAGGATGAACATGTTTATTCATGGAATTGAAGATTTTAAGATTGAGCGTGGCGATACACTAACGAACCCTGCGTTTATTGAGGGTGATAAAGTAAAACAATTTGATATCTGCTTAGCTAATCCCCCATACTCTATAAAGAAATGGAATAGGGGGGGATGGGCACATGATCCTTGGGGAAGAAATATCTATGGCACACCGCCGCAGGGCTGTGCTGATTATGCTTTTTTTCAGCACATTATCTGCTCGTTAAAAGAGAAAACAGGCAGATGTGCGATACTTTGGCCTCACGGAATATTATTCAGGGATTCCGAGCAGGAAATGAGGGAAAAATTAATTGAGAGCGATGTTGTCGAGTGTGTTATTGGTCTCGGAACAAATTTATTTTACAATTCTCCTATGGAATCTTGTATTGTGGTTTGTAACAAGAATAAGCCTAAGGAAAGAAAAGGAAAGGTTTTGTTTATTAATGGTTTTGAAGAAGTTATAGAAGAAACTCAGATGTCCTATCTATCCAAGGAAAATATCAAAAACCTACATAATTTATTCTTACAATATGAAAATAAACCAAAGGAATCTCATGTTGCTTCTATTCAGGAGATTACAGAAAAAGATTATAGTCTGAATGTCCCGCTTTACGTTGAAAAATATGATTTAGGAGAAGTTAATTCTTCTGCTAAGAAAATAATTTCCGAATGGGAAAATTCATCCAATGATATTAAAAAATCTACCAAAGAATTGTTTAAAGTTTTGAGGGGAATTATAAAATGAGTAACAAAAACAAATGGATAAAAGTTAGGTTCAAGGATTTTGTTCAGAATATTACTGATCGAATAGATAAACCATCTGAATCTGGACTAAAATATTACGTGGGATTGGAACACTTAGATACTGATAACATTAGAATTAAAAGATATGGTTCTCCTGAAGAAGTAAATGCTACTAAATTTATTGCTAAGAAAGGAGATATAATTTTTGGTAAAAGAAGAGCTTATTTAAGAAAAGTCGCAATAACTGAGAATGATGCAGTTGTCTCCGCACACTCGATGGTACTTAGACCCAAAGGCGAATTAATTTACAAAGACTTTTTGCCATGTCTTCTTCAATCAAGTTTATTCTGGAAGGCAGCACATTCTATCTCTGAGGGATCTCTATCGCCAACTATAAAATGGAAGACCTTATCTAAACAAGAGTTTCTAATACCTCCGATTGAAGAACAAAAGCGAATTGCTGAAATTTTATGGTCGATAGAAAACACATTGGAAAAGACAGAAAAACTAATTGAGATAAACAAAAAACTAAAGAAGGGCTTGCTAAATGAACTCCTTACAAAAGGTATCGGGCACAAAAAATTCAAGAAAACCGAGATTGGCGAGATTCCAGAGGAATGGCCTTTGGTGAAGATTGATGAAATAACTGAAAATTTAGATAACAAAAGAAAACCAATAACCAAATCAGAAAGAGAATCTGGAAATATTCCTTATTACGGGGCAACGGGCCAAGTTGATTCAGTAAAAGATTATATTTTTGATGAAGAACTATTATTAGTTGGTGAAGACTGTGCTGATTTTTCATCCTTTGGGAGTACTTCTTATATAATTAATGGAAAATCATGGGTAAATAATCATGTTCATGTTTTAAGATGTTCAAAAATCAATATTATATTTCTAAAAGAAGTTATTAATTTTTTAGATTTGAATAAATATGTTAGTGGAACCACAAGAAAAAAATTAACCAAAGGAAATATTTCAGATCTTCGAATTCCACTACCTTCACAAAAAGAACAAGATAAAATCGTTGATTTTTTTAGTAAAACTGATCATGAAAAACATGAATTAAATCTGCATTTGATAAAACTTCAAGCCCTCAAGAAAAAACTTACAGACGAATTCCTTTCAGGTAAACTAAAACTAAACTAACTTAACATCTTTTTCAGAATATCTTTCTCTAAAATAAATAGCGTACCTCGGATATCCTTTGCTGCCACCAAGACCAATCCGTCGTAATATATTTTTGTAGAACTTTCACTAACATTAGCTTTTTTATTCAATTTAAATCTATACGTAAAATTCTGGAATCTAGGATCCCTTAACACAATTTCTTCGTTAATTGGCTTCTTACCGTGATAATATCTTTTAAAGAAGTCTTCAACAACTAAAAATAACTTCCTAGAATGCTTTTCTCCAGTTATCTCAACCCTTATCTTAGGTTTTTGTTTTTTCATTTCCTTAAAAGAGATTTTAGAAGGTTTATGGACCATCATATTTCGTAAGTAGATTAAGAGAGACATTTTGAGAATGTAGTTTATTGAAGGCGTATAGTTCGAAACGTTCTCTATTTCTACCTCCTTTAATAAAGATTCAAATTTCTCAAATCTTTTTTTCTTCTTTTTCTTCAGTTTCTTGTTTTCATAAAGATTCAACAGGATAAGTAAAACCTCGCAAGAGAGAGTTATGAACGTTTCAAATTTTGAGAGATAAATTTGGTCACAACCAAACAGATTTTTCCATTCATATCTCTTCTCTAAATACATCAGTTCATCATAAAGCAAATTTATGTATGCTGTTTTTCTTTTCAATAAATCAAAAAGACGTTTGTTACCTAGTTTAGTTTTACATTTTTCAAGTAAATCTAATATTGGTGAGAATCCTGACCCATAAGCACTTTCTTCTGATAACCTATCAAAGTGTTTGATCTGCCCAAAATAACTATCTAAATGATTTTGCCCTTCTTTTTCACCTTTTATAATGTTCTTCGGTAGTTGTACGTAATGTCCCATAAGAAACATTCCCATTCCTATTTTGGTTTTTAAAATTTTTAGCTCTTTTTCAGGAGACAACTTCTTTTCCATGGTTATTGTGATTGGCGATTCTTTAAGAATTTATTGATAATCCTAAAAGTTTTAAAGCCTCAATTTCCTTTATTCATGATGGGATTTAATGAAGAAAACACTGTAGAAGATTATGTAAGGGATTTGCTAGAATCCAAACACAAATGGAATTATGTTGCTCCCAAAGACCTCAAAAGGCAAGAGAATGATGTTTTTGTAGAAGAATCTATAAGGAAGGCCTTAATTAAGCTCAATCCTGAAATAAAAGAGAATCCAGATTTGGCCGAAGAGGTTTTGTATAAACTAAGAGCGATTATTATTTCTGCGAAGGGCACGGGTTTAGTCAAGACGAATGAAGAGTTTTCAAAGTGGATGCGGAATCAAAAAACAATGCCTTTCGGGGAAAATTCGGAACACACTACAATCAAATTAATTGACTTTGACAATATTGACAACAACGAGTTTATTGTAACGACCCAGTATAGTTATGTAAACAAGCGACCGGACTTGGTGTTGTTAGTGAATGGTTTGCCTTTAATAGTTGGGGAAGCTAAGACTCCTGTTAGACCAGCGGTAACTTGGGTAGACGGCGCAAAGGATATCGAGGCCTATCAAGAAGTTGTTCCGCAACTATTCGTCCCAAACGTATTCTGTTTCTCAACCGAAGGAAAGGAGTTTAAAGTTGGATCAATTGGATTGCCAATTGAAAAGTGGCAACCTTGGAAAAACACGAAAAAAGAGGAGTTCCAGATTCTCAAGGAAGTAGAAACAGCAATCGACCTCCTATTTTCAAAGAAAACAATTCTCGACATACTGAAAAACTTTACTTTGTATGGGGCAAGCGAGAAAGGAAAGAAAATAAAAATAATGTGCCGATATCAGCAATATGAAGCAACAAAACAAATCGTAAAAAGAGTTATCGATGGTAGAATCAAGAAAGGATTAATCTGGCATTTCCAAGGTTCTGGTAAAAGTTTGTTAATGGTTTATGCATCAAGTCAATTAAGGAAAGCTCCCGAGCTAAAAAGTCCAACTATCCTCGTTGTAGTGGACAGAATTGACTTGGATTCTCAAATAACAGGCACCTTTAATGCATCAGAAATACCTAATGTGGTGACGACTGATTCAAGAGAAGAGTTAAGGAAACTTTTGAAACAGGACACAAGAAAAATTATCATCACAACTATTCATAAGTTTGCTGAAGCAGATGATCTATTGAATGATCGGGAGAACATCATCGTCTTAGTTGATGAGGCACACAGAACCCAAGAAGGGGATTTAGGGAGTAAAATGCGTGCTTCATTGCCAAATGCATTTTTCTTTGGTCTGACTGGAACACCGATAAATAAACGGGACAAGAATACCTTTGCTACTTTTGGAGCTAAGGAGGACGAGAGCGGTTATATGAACAAATATTCGTTTGAGCAATCGATTGAGGATAAATCCACTCTACCAATAGACTTTGAGCCACGCTTAGTTGATTTGCATATTGATCAAGAGAAAATTGACGCTTTGTTTGAGGAGATGGTTAAACAAAACCAATTGGATGAAGAAGAAAAGATACAATTATCTAAACAAGCGGCGAAATTTGGAAATTTGGTGAAAGCTAGAAAGAGATTAACAAAAATCTGCGCAGATATGGCAAATCATTTCAAGAGAAGCGTCGAACCTAGTGGATTTAAAGGGCAAGTTGTAACATTCGATAGAGAGTCCTGCCATTTGTACAAGGAAGAGTTATTGAAATATTTCCAAGCAGAGGAAATTGCTGTTGTGATGACCTTAGCTAAAAAAGATCCAGAATCGTGGAAACAAATGTATTCTTTAACTGCAGATGAGCAAGAAAAATTATTAGAAAGCTTTAGAGACCCGACAGACCCTCTGAAAATTTTAATAGTCACATCAAAACTTCTAACTGGTTTTGACGCACCAATTAATAGAGTTATGTATTTGGATAAGCCACTTAGGAACCACACATTATTGCAAGCAATTTGTAGAGTTAATAGGGTCTACCCAGAAAAACGAAGAGGTTTAATTGTCGATTATTTGGGAGTCTTTGACAGAGTGACGAATGCGCTTAAATTCGATGAGAAGGAAATAAAGGATGTGATCAAAAATCTTGAAGAGTTCAAAAAAGAAATTCCAAAAGCGATGCAGAATTGTCTAAATTACTTTAAGGATATTGATAGAAGTATCGGTGGCTATGAAGGTTTGCTGGCTGCACAAGATGCCCTGCCGACGAAAGAAGAAAAAGACAAGTTTGCATCTGACTATACCTATCTGCATACTCACTGGGAGGCAATCTCACCAGATCCAGTTTTGAAGAAATATAAAGAAGATTATAAGTGGTTGTCTCAAGTATATGAATCGTTAAGACCTCCTAGTGGAAGTGGTGCATTACTATGGCACACGCTCGGTCCGAAAACCATTGACTTAATACACGAGAACGTAGAAGTTGAGGCAATTAGAGATGATCTAGAGAAGCTTGAATTGAATGAGAAGGTTCTCAAAAAGATTAACGAAGAAGATCCCCAAAAGCAAGCAAAAGAATTAGAGATAAAAATTGTTTGGAAGCTACATAAAAAACCAAACGATCCTGAATTTATTGAGTTGGGCAAGAGACTAGAAGAAATAAAAGAAAGATATCAACAACACGCTAGAGACAGCTTAGGTTACTTGAAGAGTTTGTTGGATTTAGCAAAAGATGTCGTAAAGGTAGAGAGGGAAACAAAAACTGAGCCTGTTGATGGTACAAAAGAAGCATTAACGAAACTATTCCTTGAATCGAAGGTGGATGCGACCCCTAAGATAATTGAGCAAATTGTAAATGATATTGATAAAAAAGTAAAAATAACAAGGTTTGATACATGGCAGTGGACGAATGCGGGAGAACGAGAAATTAAGCAGGCGCTAAGGAAAGTTTTACTAAAATATAAGCTACATAAAGAAGAGGACTTGTTTGATAAGGCGTATCAGTACATTCGGGAGCATTATTAAAATGACCTACAAACTCTTCCTATCCATACTAAAATCAAGTGGGGGTAGTTTTAGGCGGAATGTTTATATTCTTAGCTTTTTTAGCTAATAAATTGGAGAAAGAAAATGGATATTGAAAATATAAAACTAAATGTTGAAGATGCTTTTTTAAATAATTTTTATGTTATTCCCGATTATCAAAGAGAATATGTCTGGACTGAAAAAAATGTTAATCAATTATTTGAGGATATATACGATGAGTTCCAAAATAAACCCGACTCAGAATATTTTATAGGGAGTGTTGTAGTTTGCAAAATAGATGATAAAAGATTTGAAGTAATTGATGGTCAGCAAAGATTAACTACATTATTTCTGTGTTTATGCGCATTTAAAAAATTATTAAAAAATAATAAAGACTATTTAGATAATATAAAACCTAAATTATTTGCTAAAAAATTAAATTCTAAGGGAAAATTATTACCCTCATACAAACTTATTCTGCAATATGAAGGTAGTGCTGATATAATACAGAAGATTTCTGAAGAAAATGAGTTTCAAAAAGAAGATCTAAAAGGATCATCTAAAAATATTTTAGATGCTTATAGTTATTTAATAAACTACTTGGGCAATAATTTTAAGGGAGAGGAAGAACTAACAAAGTTTTTAGGTTATCTAAACAATAAAGTTAATTTTATTCAAATAGAAACGCCGTCCATTAGTGATGCACTTAAAATATTTGAAACTATTAATGCAAGAGGAGTTGGTTTAAATCCCATGGATCTATTGAAAAATTTAATATTTAGACAAGTAGATAAAAAAGAATTTGACTTGTTAAAA
>Ga0180007_10007437_pt1 | contig 10354 bp, 13 predicted proteins | sample MM_PC_MetaG_FD_121122 | JGI IMG/M metagenome (GOLD analysis project Ga0180007, IMG submission 121122) | Groundwater microbial communities from the Aspo Hard Rock Laboratory (HRL) deep subsurface site, Sweden - MM_PC_MetaG | ecosystem: Environmental > Aquatic > Deep subsurface > Groundwater...
GGCCAGGTCCAGCAACGCCTGAACAGTGCCGTTCTCGCCCGAGCCGCCGTGCAATGCCAGAAAAACAAGGTCCACATCGGCAAAGCGCGGATCGCCCAGCGATTCCACCAATGATCCGGTCTCCTGAGGACCGGTCACGGCCGTCACCAGCTCATCCAGCAGGTATTCACTCCTGTCATTCAGGAGGGATCGGCCCGATGACGGGTCCGCCGCCAGAACTTCGTGTCCCAGCCTCTTCAGGGCTGCAACTACCGCCGCTCCGGTAGTAAGAGAAACCTTGCGTTCACTGGAGTCCCCTCCAGCCAGGACCAGTACCTTCACTTGCCGTTACCCTCCCGGGTTTTGGTTATCTTCCGTACGATATACAACACCACCAGCACCGCCACCAAAGGCCAGCCAATATAGTTGTACGTCTTGAAGTAGTGCTCGATTACGTCGAGATGCTCTATTAGTTTGTACCCCAGGTATACCAGCAGGCTGGCAAACATCACATAAGAAATGCCGGTATACACAGCCATTTTGGTGGCCGAATACTTGCCCATCCCGGCCGCCAGAGCCAGAATGACGCGAAACCCCACGACAAAGCGAGACACAATCAGTAACCAGCCACCGTGACGTTTGAATTTTGCCTCCACCTCAACGATATCAGCCGCCGAGAACAGCCTGTAGTTTTTGCGCATGAAAAAATCCCGACCGTACCGTCGCCCCAGATAATACACGACCATGATCGAGCACATCCCACCACCGATCACCGATATCAGCACATACAGGGGCGTCAGCCGCGAGACAGCAATCAGTCCCCCGGCGGCTACAATGAAGCTGTCACCGGGAAAGGGCGGCGTAATATTCTCGATAAAGCACGCCAGAAAAATCGCGGCGTACACCCAGAAGGTGCCGTACGCGAACACATAATCCAGGTACTGGTTAATGACCTGCAGAGATTCACTCATGGCTGCTGATCAGGCAAACCGCCGACACGGCGATGCCTTCCTCGCGTCCTACAAAACCGAGTGTTTCGGTGGTTGTCGCTTTCAGTCCTATCTGCTTTTCTGCAACGTTCAGGATGCGGGCGAGGTTCTTTTTCATGGCCGGGATGTGCGGCGCCATTTTGGGGCGTTCCGCCATAATAACGATATCAATGTTGTGAATTGTCCGGTAACCCTCGGCCGAGACCAGGCCCCATACCACGGCCAGCAACTCGCCGGAATCAGCGTCCTTGTAGCGGTCATCCGACGGAGGAAAGTGCTGGCCGATATCTCCGAGCCCCGCCGCTCCCAGGAGGGCATCGGCCACCGCATGATACAACACGTCGGCATCGCTATGCCCCAGCAGGCCGCGTTCGAACGGGATAGCCACACCGCCGATAATGAGTTTCCGCCCTTCAACCAGTTGGTGAACATCGTATCCCTGGCCAACCCTGAGCTGTGTCATCCCGGTTCTCCCTCAATGAACGCCCGGGCAATCAAGAGATCCTCCGGCGTAGTGACTTTCAGATTGATTGAGGACGATTCCACGGCGCGAACCTTGAATCCGCGTCTCTCTATCAAGGCGGTGTCATCGGTGGCCGATTCACCCGACTCCCGGGCATCCTCGTGAGCCTTCCGGATGAGATCGTACTGGAACACCTGCGGCGTCTGAGCCTGACAAAGGACCTTGCGATCAAGCGTCGCCAGAACAAACCCCTGCTCGACCCGCTTGACCGTGTCAGTCACCGATTGAACCAACAGGGCGGCACGGTCTGTTGCCGCAACTTCGATCACCCGGTCAATGTCGGCCGGAGTGACCAGCGGCCGAGCACCGTCGTGAATCGCCACCAATGCCGTCGAAATGGGCATCCGTTCCAGCCCCAGGCGCACCGATTCCTGACGGGTGTCACCGCCCGGTACGATTTTGGTCACTTTGCGAAAACCGAAGGGATCGACCACCCGCTCCGAAACAAACAGCAGGTAGTCCTCGGCCACCACCAGCACGATTTCATCAATCAGACGGGCTGCCTCAAACCGGCTGATGGTCCAGGCCAGCAGGGGCCGTCCGGCCACCTCACGATACTGTTTGGGGACATCGCCTCCAAAACGCTCGGAGCTGCCCGCGGCTACTATCAGGGCGCGATTCTTCATAGTTGGAGAATATACGCCAGCTCATATCAAGGAGAAAGTTTTTTATAGAATCAGCATCGCATCGCCATAGCTGTAGAAGCGATACTTCTCACGAACCGCCTCCCGGTAGGACGTCAGGATATCATCCCGTCCGGCGAAGGCCGACACAAGCACCAGAAGCGACGATTTGGGGAGGTGGAAGTTCGTAATAAGATGGTCAACAAACCGGAACGTGTGACCGGGCTTGATATACAAATCAACCATCTCGGCAAACGGCTGTATGAGACCGTTCTGCGCCGGAGCCGACTCCAGGGTCCGCACGGATGTGGTCCCTACCGCAAAGATTTTGCCCCCGTGTGCCCGGACCTCGTTAAGACGATCGGCCACTGAGGACGGCAACTCCGCCCATTCGGGGTCGACCGTGTGATCGTGAATATTGTCCACTGTGATGGGCTTGAAGGTTCCGGGACCTACATGTAAGGTCACCTGCAGCACATCCACTCCGCGTTCGGCCAGTTTTGTCAGCAGGCCTTTGGTGAAGTGAAAACCGGCCGTGGGGGCCGCTACCGCCCCGGTGCGATCGCTACTGGCAAAAACAGTCTGGTACCGGCGCAGGTCCGAGGGGGAATCATCCCGACGAATATACTGCGGGAGAGGCACGTGCCCGCAATGAGCAATGATTCGGGCGGCAGCGCTCTCCGACCTGAAAACCACGCGCCAGCGGCCCCGACCAAGCCACTTGTCCAGCCGCGCCCAGCCGCCGCCGTCAAACAGAACCTCCTCACCTTCCGAGAGTCGTCGCGACGGTCTTGCCAGCGCTTCCCAGCAGTCCCCGGACAACCCGTCGACCCGTCGCACCAGGAATATCTCCACCTTCGCCCCGGTGGCTTTGCGCCCTAAGAGGCGGGCCTTAAACACTTTAGTGTTATTGACCACCAGGACATCACCGGATTTGATGTGATTCAAAATCGACGGAAACGTTTCGTGGCGGCGCTCACCCGTGCCTCGGTCGTGAATAAGCAATCTGGAGCGATCACGCCTGCGGGCCGGAACCTGGGCAATAAGCTCTTTGGGCAATTCATAGTCGAACAGGGCCAGATCCATACGTACCACTCCGAAGCATTGACGTTCAACAGCCCGGAGGATACGGAATTCTGGCCCCGGTTCAAGCGAAATGTGAAGCTGAGGATTACTTGCTGAGCCGGTCAAGCCACAGGTCGAGCAGCCCCCGCTGGTCATCGGTCAGGTCGTCGGGCATATCCTTCCCCTTGACCAGGTCCTCAAAAACCTGCAATGCCCGGCGGGTGTCACCTACCGTGAGAATTCGTCCGTCATCAGCCTTGAGCTTATCCCTGTATTTCTCGGTCTCTTCGGAAAGTATACGGGCAACTTTTCCGGGATTACTGTGCGCGACAATAGGACGTTTGCGGTTGTCGGTCATGAAATGCCTCCCCAAGAAACCAAACGGGCGGGACTACTGTAGCTGAACCGTACTCAGGACGCGCAGCTCCAGAATCTCTGTTTGTGTACTATCAAGCTTTTGATACTGGACAATTCCGACATCGGGAACAACATAAAACTTTTCCCACTCCCGAGGAACCGCAACTGCCTCAGAACGGACGTATACGTAGCAGTTGTAATTGCCGGTGGGAACCTGCACCGGGGTGCGCGTGCCCACAACGGTCACATACCACTCAAATGCGGGACCGAACGGCCAGCCGGCCCCTATGAAGGTCGGATACTCAAACAACAATGTCAAAGAATCGGATTCGCTCCGGGCAAACCACAAGCCGCTGGCGCGCTCCGCCATCACCTCACCGACGTGAGTACGATAGACGGTCTCGTCGCCGGTTGTATCCTTGCTCACGATAACGATACTGTCTGTACTTTCAATCGGGTCCCCCCCGGCCGGGTACGTGAAGACGCGATACACCCAGCGGTTGCCCACTTCCAACGGGACTATCGTCCCCGGCGCGGGCCTGGGATCAACCGAATCGTCGCTGCAGCCTCCTGAGAACAGGCTCAGAAGCACAACACCCAGCAAAACGCCCAGGAATCCAATACGTGCGTGCATGATTATTATGCCTCCCCCCCGACCGACTAGAACAAATCTGCCTGGGGCCCGTCCGTACCAATCTTGAGCCCCAAATGCCGCGCCGCTTCCTCGGAAACCGTGCGGCCCCGTTTGGTCCGACGAATATAGCCGATTTTGAGCAGGAACGGCTCCACCATATCTACCAGCGTATCAATCTCTTCGTTCAGCGTGGCGCCCAGCGCCTCAATACCCACCGGTCCGCCTTTGTAGTAGCGAATAATCGTTTCCAGCAACTTTCGATCCAGAGCATCAAGGCCCATCGAATCGACACCCTCGGTATCAAGAGCTTTCACTGCAATGTCCACCCCAACTTTGCCATCGCCCTTGACCGCCGCATAGTCGCGCACCCGTCGGAGCAGCCTGTTGGCGATACGAGGAGTGCCTCGGGAACGACCGGCAACAACGTCGGCGGCCTCGTTCTCTATCTGAATCTCGAGAAGCTGGGCCGATCGGCGGACGATTATGGCCAGATCCTCCGGTGGATAAAAGTCCAGATGATAGTGCAGGCCGAACCGGTCCCGAAGCGGTGCCGATAACATCCCGGCCCGGGTCGTGGCACCTATCAATGTGAATCGCTTGAGCGGCACGTTAATGACCTTCGCAAAGGCGCCTTTGTCCACAACGAAATCAACTTTATAGTCTTCCATGGCCGGATAGATGAACTCTTCAATAACCGATGACAACCGATGGATTTCGTCTATGAACAGCACGTCGCCGTCGTTGAGATTGGTCAGGATGCCCATAAGATCGGCCGCCCGCTGCAGACCGGGACCCGATGTGGAGATGATTTTGCTGCCCATTTCGCGGGCGATTATGTGAGCGAGAGTGGTTTTGCCGAGACCGGGAGGACCGTACAACAGGACATGTTCGACAGCTTCATCGCGCTGTCGGGCAGCCTCTAGTAATACTTCCAGTTTGGCGCGTAACTCATGCTGCCCTATGTACTCAGAGAGACTACTCGGACGCAATGAGAACTGTACCAGATCCTCATCGTTGCCAACCTGATCGCCGCCTACTATTCGTTCACGTCCCATTAGCTACTAATCTGTGTCTTTTGCATGGATCTGAAAATCACATTAATGAGTTCTTCTGCGGTTGCCACTTTCGGATTGTTTTTCATGACCCGCTGAATCAACTCCTCGGCCTCACGGTGAGTATACTGCAACTGCACCAGAACCTCCAGCGCTTCTTCGATAAATGGCTGAGGTTTGGGTTTCTGGGTTGGAGCGGCCAACGGCTCACTATCGCGCGCCAGGGCATACTTGGCGGTTTTGCCGTGAAGTTCGGCAATAATCTTTTCGGCCAGCCTGCCCCCAACTCCGGGTAAGCGGTTGAGTCGGGACGCATCCTTGGTCTCGATAGCGGTGGCGATTTCGCTGATTGGCAGAATCAGAGACTTCAGGGCTTTTTTGATACCAAGTCCCGGGACCTGCGTAAACAGCGAGAAAAACTCCCGGTCGATCGTCTCTGTGAACCCCACTATGCGGGGATAGTGATTGGACTTACGGTCGCCGGCCTCGATGTAATAGATCGTTTCGAACGTGACCGGCTGCCCGATCCGGCCGTTGTTTTTCATACGTTCGGCCAGACCCGACGGCAATAGCACTTCATAGAAGATGCCTCCGTTTTCCACCAGGGCGTATTGATCGTGAATCTGCGTGAGTTTCCCCGTGATCCGGCTGATCATGACAGAGCCGCCTGCTGCTGGGCGGACAGAGCGTGGCACAGGGCAATCGCGAGCGCATCGGCAGCGTCCGCCGGTTCCGGAATGTTTTTTAGAGCCAGGGTCGACTGTATCATCTGCTGCATCTGCGCCTTGGAGGCTCTCCCGTTTCCGGTCAGTGACTTTTTGATTCGGGTCGCAGCGTACGGCACGACCTCAATCCCGGCCTCGGCAGCCTTCAAAAACACTATCCCCCGCGCATGTCCCATGATTATGGCGGTTTTGGGGTGAGCGTAGTGCGAATACAACTCCTCAATCGACACAATCTCCGGTTTGAACTGCGCGATTATCCCCTCAAGCTCGCGGGCGATGTCGGCCAGACGGTCCCCGGTAGACAACGACCGGATCGTGCGTATTACGCCGGCTTCCACCAGCTTGATCTTGCCTTTGTCCTCGTCGACAATCCCGTACCCGGTGATGTATAATCCCGGGTCTATTCCTAATACTCTCATGGCTCGAACATAGCCGGGAGACGCTGTCAATTCAATTAAAAACTCGAATACGACGGTTGGGCGGCTTCCGCCGCAGGGGTGTTCAGTCCGGATCCTCAGATTGTTCAACCCTTCCAAGCGGAGACATTCCATGCCCGTAGCGCAGGTCTCCGCAAGAAGCAGTCTAAATCACTACAGAACATGAGTCAGCTAGTCACAAGTATGGAGTCAACATCCGCCTCAGAGACCTGCGTCCCCTTTGTTACTTCACGCCGGTCTCTGCCGATCCAGCAATGAGTCACGCATTCTCCGCCAAGGACCAATTGGCTGAATGGATGGTTTCTCGTGAGGAGACCGTCGCTACGAATCCTTGTTGGGGCCGGGACTGCAAATCCATGCATTCCCCTCCCAAGCGGAGCGCTTAAGAGAGCCACCCCGTCGATTCGTCGTATGTGTAATACCGTTTGGTACTTGCGCGCAGCGACAGCTACGCGGTAACTTCCAACGACTATCTTCGTAGGACAGGTAATGACTAGGCCGACAAAACTCTTCAATAGGAATTTCACCCTGCTGTGGCAGGGCCACCTCGTAAGCCGGGTAGGCTCCCAGGCTTACATCATAGCGATGATGTATTGGCTCATGGAGGCCACCGGGTCGGCATCACTCATGGGATTGGTCATGATGGTTTCCCATCTACCTGCCGGCATACTCGGTCCGATCGCCGGAACCTTTGCCGACCGCCACTCTCGTCGTACAATTATAGTGGTCACCGATCTGATTCGAGGCGTTCTCGTGATCGCCCTGGCCGCGCTGTTTTTCCTCCGTCCGGATAGTACGGATCTACTGGTAGTGGGCCTGTTTGTTGCCGGTGGGTTGCTGGCAACTGCGGGATCGTTTTTCCAACCCGCCGTCTCGGCCGCGATCCCCGATTTGGTACCGGCGGACAAACTTCCCCAGGCCAATGCGCTGAATCAGATGTCAATGCAGTTGTCTACTTTCCTCGGCCAGGGAACCGGCGGCGTGCTGTTTCGACTTCTTGGTGCCCCGGTGTTGTTTTTGATCGATGGCATCAGTTACGTCTTCTCAGCCATCAGTGAACTGTTTATCCAGATCCCGCAGAAGCTGCCGGCCAAAAGCAGTGATCCGGCCGTCTCGACTTTCCAGCAGTTCAAAATCGATACCAAAGAGGGGTTTGCTTTTGTCTGGCGGGACCGGGGGTTACGTCACCTGTTTTTTGCCGCGGCGGCCCTGAACTTTTTTGCCATGCCGATTCTGGTCCTGCTGCCGTTCTATGTGGCCGATTTTCTGAACGCCACGGCCGACTGGTACGGATTTCTTCTGGCCGCGGCCGGGCTGGGCAGCATGATTGGGTTTGGACTGTTTGGCTGGCTGAAACTCGATGGCCGTCGCCGGTCAATCACCATGGTTGCCGCCCTGCTGCTGCTCTCCGGAACGTTCGCCGCCCTTGGATTGCTCAGTTCCCGCTGGTCCGCGCTGGCCCTGCTGATAGGAACGGGTCTCACCTCGGGATTCTTCAACGTGGGCATTGCAACGATATTGCAGGCCACCACGCCGTCGGAGATTCGCGGCCGGGTGTTTGGCCTGCTGGGGACGTTGTCCATGGCGTTGATGCCGATTTCGATGGGCCTGGCCGGGTTTGTGGCCGATGCCATGGATCACAACATCCCGTTGATTTACCTGGCGTGCGGCACGGCGACATTGCTGGCGGCGACTGTCCTGACCATGAGTACCGATTTCCGAGCATTCATGGCCTTCAATATTGCCGACACGGCGGTTTCGCAGGAGAAGTCAGCGGGTCTCACTGAGACAGGACCTGCCGATTGACATCCCCTGACAGGCCCAGTGCGGTTTGGGACCTGATACAAGTGAATTCTGATTGACTTCGCTCAAACCAGAACTATATTGGTCGATAATGATGTATATGTCGATTAACTCCATTGCCGTCCGCAGGTTAGGTTCTCTCCTGTTCCTGGCGTTGATGATTGTTATCCCGGTATCCTCGTTTTGTCACGAGTATCATCGGCACGATCACCATCTATTGGACCGCCGGATCGGCTATGATCGTTTTGACAGCGATGTCAAGCACTCGTCTCACCATCATTCCCATGCGATGAGCGAGCATATCGATTGGCATGTCACCAGGCCCCAGGCAACAAATACGACGTTTCCCGATAATATCGAGCTGGCGTGTTCGGTACCTGTTGTTCACACGACTGATCCCAACGATACCCGCACCATTCGTCAGCGGCTGCTCTTTGTCGACGAACCACTGGTCTCCTGCCCAGTCGTTCGTGGCCCTCCCGTCCTCGTCTAACGGCTAGTACGCGGTTTTCAACCCTCTATCCCCGGCGACTTCCACACCGTAGGACTCAGCCGTCCTGTCTACCTCTGATTGGTGTCGCGGGATAGTCCGTTATGAACAACCAGTTTCGGTGAGGCTATGTAATGATTGGAATCTTCAAACGAACCCTGGACATGAGTAGCATACTTTTGTTCCTGGGCTTGGTCATGGTGCTTTTTGCTGTTGTCCCCGACGTTGTCGCTCACGGCGTCACCGACGGCGACAAAGGCTACATCCAGGAGAGTTCCGGCACGATGATACTGCCGTTCATCTACCTGGGCGCCAAACACATGGTGACCGGCTACGATCACCTGCTGTTTCTGTTCGGCGTCATTTTCTTCCTGTATCGCCTGAAGGATGTGAGCGTTTATGTCACGCTTTTCGCCGCCGGGCACTCGGTCACCCTTCTGTCCGGAGTTCTCATGGACATTAGTGTGAACGCCTACATCATCGACGCTATCATAGGCTTTTCGATTGTCTACAAAGCTCTGGACAATATGGGGGCTTATCAGCGATGGTTTGGTTTCCAGCCCAGCACCAAAATCGCCACCCTCGTATTCGGCCTGTTTCACGGCTACGGGCTGGCCACCAAAATCCTGGAGTACAATATGTCATCCGAAGGATTGATCCCCAATCTGGTCGCCTTCAATGTAGGGGTGGAACTGGGCCAAATCATGGGGCTGGGCATGATCCTCATTCTGATAAGCTATTGGCGACGGTCGGGCGGATTTATGCGTCATGCGTACAACGCCAATGTCGCCTTAATGGCCGGCGGTTTCATCTTTGTGGGATATCAGCTGACCGGATTTTTTGTTTCGTAATTGCACGTGAGGAGAAAACACAGTGAGAAATCAAAATATACCATCAGATGTCGAGCTTCCGTCGATCGGCAGGCTTATCAAATCCACGATTCTGGCGATCTGCATCGCCGCGATCATACTGGTCACAGTTGTCCTTCCGGCCGAGTACGGGATCGATCCAACCGGCGTCGGCGGTTTCCTGGGTCTGGCAAAAATGGGCGAGATCAAGGTCTCCCTGGCAGCAGAAGCCGCCTCCGACAGCGGCGCCAACAAGGCGGCCGAATCTGCGGCGACCGATCTTCAGAAAGTGGAAACCCAGCCCTTGCCGCCGGAAGCATCGGGCGTTGCCGACAGAGACGTCAGATCCGACGAAATCACGATCTCCCTCACTCCCAACGAGGGCAAAGAGATCAAGCTCGCCATGAACAAGGGGCAGACAGTTGAGTTTGCCTGGTGGACCGATGGCGGCAAAGCGAACTTCGACGCCCACGCTGATTCTGAGGCGCTTCAGATCAAGTACCACAATTACACGAAGGGATCCACCGAACGTGACGAGGGCGTACTTGAGGCGGCTTTCGACGGCAAGCACGGTTGGTTCTGGCGGAATCGCACGTCAGAGCCGTTGACGGTCACGCTGAAGGTATCGGGAGACTATTCGAGTATTGACCGGATGAACTAGCGTCAGTGGGAGGATGCGGCAGAGGGTAGGCAAATACGATCCTGTGTCCCGGGTTCTCAGGTCCGACATCTGCTCGCCACGCGCCGGAAGATCATGGCTGGAATCAACAGCCGTAATGTTCTCAGTCGCAAGCGCTACCGCAGGGCCGTCGATACGCGGATATGATAA
>Ga0180007_10007438_pt1 | contig 10353 bp, 20 predicted proteins | sample MM_PC_MetaG_FD_121122 | JGI IMG/M metagenome (GOLD analysis project Ga0180007, IMG submission 121122) | Groundwater microbial communities from the Aspo Hard Rock Laboratory (HRL) deep subsurface site, Sweden - MM_PC_MetaG | ecosystem: Environmental > Aquatic > Deep subsurface > Groundwater...
CCCAAGTAAATCAGGAAAAACTCAGATTGTTGGAACTACTAATGGCTTCGTGCCTGTAGCTGGTTCTGACATCAGGGTTAGCCTCAATGTTATCAAACCTCGTTAATAGCCTGATGCCTGCTCATTAGTCACAGCACACACTACGAAGAATGAGGGCTGGTTGGACTGGTGAGCAGGAATGAGGCTATCAACAGCAAGGAGAAGAATAATGTGGTGGATTAGTTTCCTAATTCTCATTGGGCTTTTTCTTATACTTATGTTTCTGGAATACTTCATGGAGAAATACACTCGTTGGGGGAAGTAGGATGTATCCATTCATGCTAGAGAACAATAAGAAGAGATTAAAATATCAGCAGCAGTTCCAATTAACCTTTGGTATCAGCTTGGGGAAGTTTTGGGATGTAATAACTGGCTTTGATGTAGTTAAGTTTGATGAGGAGGTTATTAAGCCTCCTGATGGGGTAAGTACCAGAGACCAGATACTTAAAGATTATGGAGAAGCTGCAGTTGAAATCATAGAGGGCTTAATATAAGGAGGTAAATTCACATGGATGAGGTAATTCAGGATAACCATGACAGGGGTCTAATCAGTTACCAACATCAAGGAGACTGGCTAGAGCGGGCTATCCAGCAGCATAACCCCAATGTGACCATCATGCTGGCTAGGACAGAGCCAATCCCACTACCAAAGCTGGATATGTTGGACTTTGCTATCCTGTATCTGGATAGGAATAATTAATAGTAAGGAGATTTACAATGGAGATTGCTCTTAAACTCACAGAAGAACAGATAATGTATATAATTAAGGAAAAGAGGAATTATGAATGTAATTCAAAGGAGGTAGCAGAAAGAAGCATTGAATATATAATACATGAATTAAAACATAGGATAGATAAAACATTACCAAAATGGACTACAGGGGATTCTCATTTAAGTAGGGACAAAGACCGATATACATTCATTCCTGCTTCCTTCACAAGTGTAGTTGATAGTTTTCTGCTGGTTAGGTCACATGCCAGAGCATCAGGAAAGCATATAAAGACTTTCCTGGATATTGGTTGTGGTATTGGAAATATAATGCTCATACCTTATTCACTGGGGTTTATTTCTCATGGTATAGAGTATGACAAACATATCCTAGAGTATGCACTCTTTCCTGTAATAAAGAAATCCATAAAGAGGGTATCAGGTATATACAAAATGGATGCTCTTGATTTCAATAGATACAATGAGTATGATATTATCTATTATTACTGTCCTATGTGCAATCGTGTAATGGAAGAGAACTTAGAAAAGAAGATTCAGTCTGAAATGAAAGTAGGTGCTTATTTGATAATTTTAGGAGGAGTAACAACCCCACAGTTTACAGAAATAGGAAGAAATGTCTGGGTTAAGTAAAACAATTAGAAAGGAGGTAATCAATGCTCACTAACAGATGTCCAGAATGTCATGGAATAGCCCAAACAATAGCTACTGATGTAGATGGTAAGAGCTATTATCGCTGTCTTAATGGGCTGACTGCATACGAGAAGGATGGGCAAGGGGGAGTAGTTAAAACCAGTCATATTGTCCCCTGCGATACCATCATAGGTCAGGATGGGCAAAAGTTTACTGGAATAATAGCTTATATCAGTAATAATAAGGTAAATACTTTATCAGTTACAAATGGTAAAGAAAGGAGGTAAACATGACCAGAAAACTCAAAGACCCACTTGGTGCTTTTTTTAGGGGAGTGGAAGCTATGAGAGCAGCGGCTATGGGTGAGGTTGAGATAATAAGGGAGTCTGCTTTAACCACTAAGCTGGGTAGCTTCACTGTTGATACCTGTAATACAGTTGACAAAGGTTGGGAAACAGGTATTGAACCTCAAGGTAAGAGCTGGATTATAGTTGAGAGTTATGAGGGGGAAAGTCAAGCTAAAGAGGGGCATAAGAAATGGGTGGAATCTCTGACTAAGAATCCAGAACAAGAACTCAAAGATATTAACTATACTTATGAAGAATAAAGGAAAAAGGAGGTGAACATGGAAGGACAGGTAATTGCTGGTAATGACCAATATTTCCTGATGCTGAAGATTCCGCTGGGAGCGGGGGTCTTGAGTAATAAGGGGACAAGTTTGGTCTGCTACAATGATGCCAAGTTCCAGCCAATAGAGGGAACAGATTACTCAATCAAGATTATAGTTACTCGGAAGCTGGAGGGGAATTTGGCACATTTGGTCAAAACATAGGCGCAGAATAAGGATAAAAAGGAGGGCAATTAAATGGGTGACAGAGCTATGGCGGAAATAAAGACAAAGGAGGGTAGTCTCTATCTCTACACACATTGGGGGGGCAATTCCCTCCCTGACAGAGCGAAAGAAGCTATCAAGTTTGCTAAAGGTAGGTGGTCTGATACTCCCTATGCAGTAAGAATCTTAGTTGACCAGCTAACTAAAGAGGGAAGAGATGAGCAAACAGGTTTTGGGCTAATGCTTACTCCCAATGCAGAAGATGAATACAATAGGAATAACCCTTCTGTAGTTATTGACTTAGTTGCATATACCCTGGAAATCAAAATAAAGAATCAAGTTAGCCTACTCCCCTTTGAAGAGATAACTAGTAGGCTAGCATAGGCTTACTAGGCACAAATAGTGCTTGACAACGGAAGTCAGATGTGTTAAGCTATCTTATAGCTAAAGCCATGTAAGTGAGGCTGGCAAATACCAGCACACTAAAGTAAAAGGAGGAACAAAGGACATGGAAGATGAAGAGAGGGAAGAATTGAGAGAGGATGAGGAAGAAGCAGTAGAAGGGGAGGTTCTGCCAGCAATCTCCACATTCAGGGATACCTCACACAGGCGACCTGAAGTGGTAATGGTAGAAACTGGTAGGGGTATGGCAGTACAGGCACAGGTCGGAGTACCATTTGAGTCAACTATAGATGCTATCGCTGAAAGAGCTAACTATGGCGGGGACTATCGGGTATTTATCAATGGCTCTGAAATCCTTAGCCCTACTGAAATACCACTGGATGCCAGTGGACAGCCAAATATCCAGGCTGGTCAAAGAATCGCCATTACTGCGTATGACAAGCCAGGAGCGATGACTTGCTGGTCAGTAGAAGAAAGAATCCTGAAATACTGGAGTAAACCTTTCTATACTTACCAGCGAGATCTACTTAGGTAGGAAGCGGCAAAGAAACAGTTTATGATGTTGTATTTTATTAGAATTATAAAGATGGAGTAACAAGCTTTGGGAGGTGGCAGCTACAGTAGAAAGGGGATACACCTTAAAAATCCTGCATAGTAACTACTGATAAGAACCATCTCACCTACCTAAGACACCTACAACAGGGCAGCAGGGAATTGGTCTTTGCTGCCTTGTAATAAGTATCTTAGAAGGAGAAAGGAAGTCACAATGAATCTCAAAGAAGTTATGGACTCCATTGAGACAATACCCAACGTCAGTATAGCTCTAGACCTGTCAGTACATCAGCTCTGTAACTTTGACTCCAACTGCCCTAAAGCAATCAGGCTAAGGGAGTTAATTGCTGGAGCTGGTATTGACATGGGACAGATACTACAGGGCTATGCACAGATAACAAGTCAACCAGCTCTTAATAGACCAATAACACCTGAAGAGTTAATACCTAATATTGACTCCACCACTGATGGTAGGGTTGGTATTACTGTGGCGGGAATAACACAGACCTTTGACTTTACTGACCAAATAAGGCAACAGCTTAGAAGAAATCTGCTTGAAAGAATTAGAAGAATACAGGTAGAAAGAGCCTCAATCGGGACAATAGCTAATAGTCTATACCTTGCTTATACTAGAGCGATGTATAGAGCAAAGGAAAACAGGGTAGTAGAACAGTTGCATTTTCCAATAGCTGAGTTATTAGCTAATAAGGTCATCAGTAATAAAGGTGAGGGAGGTGGATATGATTTCTTCTTTCCTGTTACCTATGAGCCTGGGTATCTCATTGAGAGTGGAATAAGGTATAAGATAAGTCGGGCTGATAGGGAAAGAATAAGAAGAGATAATCTGTTTCTGAAGATTACCATTACTAGCAGCAAGACTTTCCATGATGTTACTCTAATATATAATGATAGCAGAATATTTCAGCATTATCATGGTAGTAGCTGGGACTGCTGGGGAAGCATGACACTGCCATCAAGATGGGATGGGACTGTCAGACAACTACAACAGATAGTCCATGAGAGGATGGGGTCGCTATCAACAATCAATCTCAACAGTATCCTTCTACATCAACCAACAGGTATGCCAGCTGATGAGGTATTAAAGACTAGAGCAACACGTCTGGGTAGAGAAGGGGAAATTAGGCAAACTAATGAGTTACCAATAAACTCCAATGTAGAAATACTGGCTGTTGAACCAGCGTTTGTCCAACAACCAGTAAGAACAACATGGAGGAGGCACTAGAATGACTGATAACTTACTCTATAGCCGACAGCAAGAATTAAACCTGAATATTCCAGACAATGTTTGTGTAGCTGGTTGTGGAGGAATTGGGGGGAACGCAGCCATTGAGTTAGCTATGGTGGGAGTAAAGAATCTGTATCTTTTTGACCCAGATGTTCTTGAGGAAAGTAATCGGGCAAGATTACCTTTCTGTCAATCATCTCTCAATCAGCCAAAGGTAGAGGTAATCAGGGATTATATCGCCTGCATAAGACCAGATTGCTTGGTGGTAGCTGTTAATACCAAGCTAGAGGGGATATTTTTGGAGATACAGCTAGGAGTTAGTCAATGGATACTGGACTGTACAGATAGCCCAAGAGCACAGTTTACCATCTATAAGGCTTGTAAAGAGAAGGGAGTAAATTATGTGAGGGCAGGCTATGATGGGGAACACATGACAGTAACTAGTAATATCAGTGGTTGGGTCAAGTCAGCCACTGCTAATGGTGAGGAGCAGGCTAACTATACCATCAATCCTTCTTGTCGGGTAACTGCTATGATGCCAGCACTACTGGCTGTGTGGAAGATAATACATAGTCCAAATCAGGAAGTAAGCTGTAATGTTAGTGATATTGGTATAGAAGTACTGATGAGACAGGAAAGACCAACAGCAAGATGTTATCAAGCAGGGTCAGATAGAACAATCAATGATGGCAGGGTAACTGCTAGAATAAGAACAGGGAGAAATGCAAGATGAAGGTAGAAGATTTAGTCAGAATCTTGAAAGCACATGACCCAGAAGCAGAGATTATCATAGCTCAATCGGATAGTGATTGGGATGAGGTACTTATTATTAGGGATGACCCAAGTTTTCCTGATACAGTCACAGAAATAAGGGTAGATTAGGAGGACTAATTCACATGGCAGCATGGCACGTAAAGAACCCAAGAGTTCCAGATGACAAGATTCAGTGTAGTCTTGTGCAAAGACCAACTGTATTCCTGTATCCAAGAGTTCAGGAGAAGCTCAAGCTGCTAATGGAGGCTTTTCCTCATCAAGAATGGTGTGGGTATTTACAGGGGACAAAGAGTAGTAATTTTTTCTGGATAATGGATATAACAATCCCACCTCATGAGGAGGTATCGGCTGTTCACTGTGTAGCTGAACCTTTCCACCAACCATCAGATACAATAGGTTTTCTCCATAGCCACCACCAGATGGGAGCTTTTCACAGTGGGCAAGATGCCAGGACAGTGGATGTCAATTATGAGCTAAGTATTACTATTGCCAAGAGAGCAGGACAAGACAGGATTGAATATGACCCTATTGCTACTGCCAAGACACTCTGTAATCATAAAGTTCTGGTAAGAACGGCTTTAATCCTCTTAGAAGGGTCTGTTTTTATCCCAACAGGGTGGTTAGACATAGCTAAGATGAAAATAAATAGACCTCTGACTAGGAGACAACTTATACCCTCTATTGTCCAAATCCCTGTCCCCGCATTAAGGATTACAATGCTGATTAAGCCAGTTACCATTGATAGAGAAGGAAATCTGCATGACAGGAATGGGCTATTCGTTGGCAAGAATAAGAGGATAGTTAGTCCTGTAAGTAGACAGGTATATTACCAGGACTCGCAGGGACAACTATTTACTCAACAAGATATAGATAATATCAAGGAGGGAAAGAGGATATAGCTTGCTGGTGTCTACTAAAACTAGACCGCCAGAGTAGACTAAGTATCAAGGCGTGAAATGAAGCCAGTAAGAACTCGCTGACAATGCTGTGGTAGTTGCAATAATACTACGTTCGGTATGGCTGAGAAGTCTGGAAAAGGATGAGCCAGCGAGCTTGCCCAAAGTAGAATGAGGGGATGGTGAGATACCCATACCAGAACTGAGGGCAAGAGCCTGCTACTTGAACTGAGGGATACTGGAAAAGTTGAGGTTGCAGTTGATGGTTAATAAGCAGCCAAGGGTGTCCACAGCAGAAATGCCAAGGGCGAAGGTGGAGCGACCATTGTAAGTTTAAGTAGCAGTCAGCCACCTGAAAAGGCAAAAGGTCTTAGACGCTAGAGGGGTTAGAGTAGACGTACATATCCTACTGGCTGGAGAATAGAAAGAGGGTGAACAGCATAAGGAGTTTAATGGCGAGAGATAAGTTAAACGAATGTTGAAGCTCACCAGCCCTCTCCCTACAAAAAAGTTTGATGCGGAAGACTGGAATAAAAAGATGGGAGAAGACAAGCCGTGAAGAAGTATCAGATAAGGAGGGAAGATGGAAATAATAGAATTCTGCGATAAGTATTGTCCGATGCCAGCAAGGTGGGTTGAATTCCCTAAAGTAGATAACAGTTTAACAGTTGATTGCGAACTTGAAGAAAGCGACTGCCCTTTTAAGGATGTTGATTTTAGCAAGGTAATAAAATCTGACATAGCGGAAAGCAAAAATCCCTGTGATTACTGTCCCTATGAGCCATCAAGTTTTAAGGAAATCAGGCTAGCACAAATACAGGAGGCAAAATGGAAGCAACTAAAGTAGAAATAGGTATGGTAGTGCACGGTGCTATTAGCAATCGTTATTTTCAGGGGATAGTTGAAGGTTTGTTCTTTGTAATGGATTCTGATTGCGGGCTTGTCCCGTCTGCCCAAGTTAAACTTTTACCAGATACTGACAACTTTGTTATCGGGGAACCATCCATAATCGTACCAGTTAGTATCTTTGAGGACTAATTGAAGTAGAGGGTGATATAGAGAGCTATGAAGAAGTATCAGATAAGGAGGGAAAATGGAAGCTAAAGACACAGTTCAGATAATATATGCTGACCCACCATACATAGGACAAGCCAAGAAGCACTATAACTCAGAGGAAGTTGACCATCAGAAACTTATACTCGAGCTCGAGACTTTTGACGGATGGGCTTTATCTTTAAGTAGTCCTACACTACAAGAGATACTGGCTATGTGCCCAAGAGATGTTCGTGTTGGTGCGTGGGTTAAGCCATTCTGCTCTTTCAAGCCGAATGTTAATCCTGCCTATGCTTGGGAGCCAGTGATATTCAAACCTGCTCGATCTCGAGGTAGAGAGATGCTAACAGTTAGGGATTGGGTGTCTAGTAATATCACATTGAAGAAAGGATTATCAGGGGTGAAGCCAGAAGCCTTTTCATTCTGGCTCTTCGAGATATTAGGGGCAGAGCCAACCGATGAGTTTATTGATATGTTCCCCGGAAGTGGGGCAGTGACAATGGCTTGGGAGAAGTGGAAAACTGGGGCAACGAAGTAGAGAGATAAAACTATGAAGAAGAATTGTTAGGAATGAAGGAGGGAAATACTGCACCCCAAATAGGAGAGTTTATGGAAAATTGGATAGGTGTTTGTGATAGATTGCCACAAGGTCAATGGAGTATTAACCACTCGCACTGGTCGGAGGAAGTACTAATAGCTAATTCCTGCTCAATAAGTATTGGCTATTATGATAGAGATAACTGTAGATGGTATGTTTCTGAAGGAACATTTGGCAAGAATAAGATACATATAGATAAGATTACTCATTGGATGCCGTTACCTCATAATCCTTACTTTATTAAAGAAGTTTATAATTCTACTGAGTTTGAGGAAGAGGCAACTCAATACTGTAGAGACAAGGGATGGACTGAACCTTCTTAGAAAAGAAATAGTGCTTGGCAAGAACTAATAGATATGTTACTATGATAGTAATATGTCCTTTAAGGAGTAAAAATACTCTTGACTATGGATGGACTTTATGAAGTACATGACGTTTCAGAATATGTACATAGAAATCTACCTCTTCCCGAATTTCACATCCAGAACCTCCTTGCTAAAGGAGGAAGTATGTTGATTTATGGGGGTGCTGGAGTGAGAAAGTCCTGGTTAGCCCAAGACCTGGGTTTCTGTGTAGCTACAGGGGTAAATTGGTTAGGGTTTCAGACTGTACAGGACAGGGTTCTTATTGCTAATTTTGAGATAAGTCCTCTTGCCTATGCAGTGATGAGGCTAAGACCAATGGAAAGACAATTTCAACTGCAACCAATGATGCTGTATGAGCTTTCCCCAGGAAATGTATCATTAGATGTTCCTGAATCATTCAATAGGTTTGCTGCTTCTATTAGACCATTTCAACCGAAGGTAATTATACTGGACTGTTTACAGGGTTGTTACAGTGGTGATGAGAATGATATGGAAAGGGCAGGGGTCTGGATAAGAAATGTGGGGGAACTGCAAAGGGAGTTTGGTGCTTCTGTTGTAATAATACACCATTCTAATAAGAGTCTACTGGCAAGTGGAATGGGGAGAGTTAGAGGAACGACCAGGTTTACAGCTTGGGTAGATACAGTTATCCACATGGCGGAGCAACCGACTGGAATACAGTTACAATTTGAGAAGTACAGGTTATCAATGATGCCTGATATTCATAATATAAATGTGAGGTTTCAAGATTATGTCTGGCGAGTTGAATAGGACAAATAGATTGAAGGAGGTGCTAAAAACAGTGACCTAGAAATAGTGGAACTCAGGTGGTATGTTTAGAAGAAAAGGAGGAACATGGAAATATCAATCTACATGGACAGGAAAGGTAAGCCCGAAGTGTTTGTTAAAGGGAGTACAAAGAATACTCCCAAGCAGGTAGCTAAGGCTTATCTGGAAGTAATGGAAGAGCTAAGTAAGAAAGGAGGAAAAGGATAAATGCCAACTTACAAAAGGAGTGAACTAAAAGAATCAGGTGGTTTTGCCCAGGTAAGGGATGCACTGGAGAGCTTTGAGGGGGATGTTATTAAGGTAGAGGAAGGGATGTGGTCTCCTCAGACAAATCCTGATGGAACAATGCGTGATGCCAGGGAGTTTATAGAAATAACCAGCATCAATAATCGGGTAACAAAAGTTAATACTGAGCTTTCCATGGACATAACAACCTCTTATAAATTCCGTGTCAATGTTGCTGGTAGAAATAGTTTCTGGGATGATTTTCTTGATGCCTGCGATAAGTTACATATTCTACTCCCACAGGGTCTTATTGGTCATGTAGTGTGGAGCAAGCATACCCACCAAGCTATGAGCAAGGGAGTTCATACACCAGAATTTGATGCTACTAACTTTATCCCTGTAGCTTTCGGGGCAAGTCCAGGAGTTGTAGCTCAACCAGTAGTACAAGTGATAGAGCCTTTGGCAGCAACTACCGACCCAATGGAACTAATAATGAATCTCGCTATTGGTAAGACAGATGCACAGTTTAAGTCTGCTATAGGACTTGACCCTGTATTTGTCAATAGCGCATACTTACCTCTGGCTAAGAGCGGGGCAATCATGCAGACTCTCTTAGCACAGGGTAAGGTAAAGTTAGTAGATGATGCTGCGGGTAAACAGGTTTATTCCAGGTAATATTCCAATGGTGAAGAACCAGAGGATAGGGAAAAAAGGAGTTAAATAATGGCTGAAATAGAGTTTTTAGTAAATTCAGAGGTTATTCCAACTAACAAGTCTAGCAAGTATGATGGGGTGATTACTGCTATCAAAGGACTAGAGATTGGGCAGCATGTCCAGATGAGTACCACCACTGATGATGAAGCAGTTGACTTGTCTAATGCTGTCAGGTCAGCAGCTAAAGGTAGGAAGATAAGACTCAACATTATTAGAAGGAGTAATATCCTCTATATCAAGGAGAAAAAGAGCTAGAGCCAAAGAGGGGATGCTTGAGTAATGAGAGCTAGGCAGAACTAAGAGCCCTGCACTTGTTGGTAGTGCCAACAGTCCCCTCTTCCCTAAATAAGGAGGCTACATGAATAATAAGCCAGACCTCTTCTGCAATAGGCAAGAATGTGGATGGCGGGGTTCAAGAAGTGAGGTGCTGTGGAGAAACAATAGGAAGCTCTGCCCAAAGTGTGAAGCAGATAGTTTGGAAGAGACATACAAAAGAAAGATAACTGAAA
>Ga0180007_10007439_pt1 | contig 10351 bp, 8 predicted proteins | sample MM_PC_MetaG_FD_121122 | JGI IMG/M metagenome (GOLD analysis project Ga0180007, IMG submission 121122) | Groundwater microbial communities from the Aspo Hard Rock Laboratory (HRL) deep subsurface site, Sweden - MM_PC_MetaG | ecosystem: Environmental > Aquatic > Deep subsurface > Groundwater...
AAAGCAATTCCAGCTACATTAGATAAAAGAGGTTCAACTTATGATCTTATTACTTCTGGAGCTCGAGGTAATATGGGAAGTTTGGTTCAGATGTGTGGAATGAAAGGTTTGATTGTTAATACTTCAGGAGAAACTTTAGATTTTCCAATTATTCCATCATATATTGAAGGATTATCTCCTTTGGAATATTTCATTACAACTCATGGATCTAGAAAAGGTGCAGCCGATACAGCTTTGAATACAGCTAAAGCTGGTTATCTAACTAGACGTTTAGTAGATGTTGCTCAAGACGTCGTTGTAACAGAAGAAGATTGTAAAACAAAAGAAGGTAAGATTGTTAAAAGAATTGATGAAGAATTTGCTAAATATATTCATGGAAGAATTTTATTGGCTGATATAAAAAACAAAGATGGTGAAGTTCTATTTAAGAAAGGAGATTTAATTATGAAAGAAGATGCTAATTTTCTTGAAGAAGAGGGTATTGAAGAAGCTTTTGTTAGAACACCATTGTCTTGTAAAACTATTCATGGAATTTGTCGAACCTGTTATGGTCTTGACTTAGGACGTAATTGTTTGGTGGAACTTGGACAAGCAGTTGGAATCGTGGCTGCTCAAGCAATCGGTGAACCAGGAACACAGCTTACACTTCGTACTTTCCATGCCGGTGGTGTTGCCACTGTTGATATTACAACAGGTCTGCCTCGTGTTGAAGAAATATTTGAAAGACGTATTCCTAAGAATCCAGCTATTATTTCTCAAACTGATGGAGAAGTTATTGAAGTTAAAGATAACGGAAAAGAAAGAATTATTAAAGTTCTTTCTGATTTGAATGCTGACAAAGAAAGTTCAAAAATAGATGTTCCAGTTCGCAAAGGAGCTAAAACAGTAAGTAAGAAAAATGATAATGAAATGGAATATATATTCTCATCTCGCCGACAACCATTGGTTAAAGTTAGAGATATTGTTAAAAAGGGTGACTTACTTACTGATGGATCAGCTAATATTACTGAAATTGTAAAATATGGAGGTAGTCAAGTTGCCGAAGAATACATCATTACTGAAATTAACAAAGTTTATGACTTACAGAGTGCTTCAATTTCTCGAAAACATATTGAAATAATTATTCGTCAAATGTTCTCACGTAAGAAGATTAAAGATGCTGGGGATACAACATTTTCACCAGGTGAAATTATTGAATCAATTGAATTAATTGAAGAAAATGAACGTGTTGATGCTGAGAACGGGAAAAAGGCTGTTGCTGAAACTATTGTTCTTGGTATTACTGAAGTATCTTTAACAACAAAGAGTTGGCTTTCTTCAGCTTCATTCCAAAATACAAACCGTGTTTTGATTAATAATGCGATCAGAGGCGGGGTTGACAATTTACGTGGTCCAAAGGAGAATGTTATTATAGGTAATCTTATCCCCGCTGGTACTGGATTTGGAGTAAAGCGTTTAGGTAAAATAAAAAAAGAAGAGGGAGTTAACGAAGAGTAAAAAAAGAACCCTATGTCGGACTAATGGCTAGCCACAAGTCCGACATAGGGCACAGAAAATATATGTCATCATCCGTTGATAAAATAAAAGAAAGGCTTGCCATTGCTGATGTTATTTCATCATACTTGACTCTTGTTCAGGCTGGAAAAAATTATAAAGCTAAGTGTCCTTTCCATAATGAAAAGACCCCGTCATTTTTTATTTCTCCAGAAAGAGATAGTTATTACTGTTTTGGGTGTGGGGCAAAAGGAGATATTTTTACCTTCGTTCAACATTTTGAAGGAATTGATTTTCTTGGGGCATTAAAATTTTTAGCTGATCGTGCTGGAGTTGTTCTAGAAAGTAAATTCTCAAATGAACCAAAGGAAGATAAAGAAAAACTATATCAAATTATGGAAGAAGCTACTATCTTTTTTGAAACAATGTTTTCAAAAGAAAAATCTGCACAAAAATATTTAGAAGATAGAGGAATTTTAAATGAAACGATGAAATCTTTTCAAATAGGATATGCTCCAGATTTATGGCAATCAGTTTCAACTCATTTGACAGAGAAAGGTTTTAAAAAAGAAGATTTAGAAAAAGTTGGATTAATAAAAGTTAAGGATGATGGTAGTTTTTATGATCGTTTTCGAAGTAGAATAATGTTTCCTATTAGTGATTCCAGTGGAAGAGTGATTGCTTTTTCAGGTAGGATATTTGGAAAGACTGATGATAAAGATGCAAAATATTTAAATAGCCCAGAAACTCCATTATTTAATAAATCTAATACATTATTTGGTATTGATAAAGCAAAAACCTCGATTAAAACACGAGACTACAGTGTTGTTGTTGAAGGGCAAATGGATTTAATTTTGTCTCATCAAGCTGGATTTACAAATACTGTTGCTGTATCGGGAACATCTTTGTCTGATAGGGTTAATGAAAGAGCTCTATACAGTACCAAAGGTATTTCCTCGGGTAGCGAAGCGGACGGAGGTAATTCCTTGGGCTCACCAAAAATAAATAATTTAGGTTTGATTCGCCGTCTTTCTTCAAATGTGATCTTTGCTTTTGATGGAGATTCTGCTGGTATTCGAGCAATGAATCGATCTTCTTTAATTGCTTTATCTCTTGATATGCGAGTAAAAGTTGCAAGTATTCCAGAGGGGAAAGATCCAGCTGATATAATTTTTGATGATGTTGATGACTGGAAAGAAATAATTAAAAAATCTACAAATATAATTAATTTTCATTTGGATCGTATTTGCCAAGAAACAAATGATCTACGTTTAAGAGGAAAACAGATTCGAGATATTATTTTTCCATTTTTATCTGTAATTAAAAGTTCCATAGAAAGGTCAGCTTATTTTAGTCTTATTTCTAAAAAAACAGGATTACCAGAAGATTCAATTATTAAAGACTTTGAAAATACTGATATAGCTATAATAAAGGGTCTTACTTATCTTGTTAAATCACCGCAAAAAAGTAATACAGAAGTAAAATCTAGAAAAGAAAGACTAGAAGAACGTTTACTAGGTATATATTTTTGGCAGGATGGAATTGATCCTCCTAATTTAGAAATTAAGGAATTACATAATTCCTTTAAAGAGAGAATAGAGGAAGAATACTTTAAAAAAATAGAAGAAAAATATAAATCAAATTTATCTGTTCTCGCTTTTGAAGCCGAAATATGGTATGGTGACAAAACTGATAAGATAATTCCAGGGTTTCAGGAAATTATTTTTAATCTAGAAGAAGAAATTTTGAATGAAAAGCTATTTTTTTTAAAAAATAAAATAAATCAAGAAGAAAATAATAAACTTGCCGACCCTCACGAAGGAGCAGATGGGGATAGTAGAAAAGAAGATATGAATTCACTTTTAAAAGAATATCAAAAAATTAATGAAAGAATAGAAAACATTAAAAATTATCGAATTCAATAAATTTTATATTATGGTAAAAACTAAAATAAAAACTAAAAAGGTAGTAGCTAAAAAAACAATAAAAAAAGTTTCAAAAAAAGTAATGGTTAAAAAAGTAATTAAGAAAAAGCTTGTAAAGAAGCCAGCTAAAAAAGTTATAAAATCCTCCTCTGCTAAGGCTATGGCTGGAAAAAGAAAGAAACTTGTTAAAAAAGTGGTTAAAAAGAAGCTAATTAGGAAGGTTGTTAAGAAAAAACCTGCAAAAAAAGTAAAATCATCAAGACCCAAAATTTCTCAAAGCAAAGCACTTGATTTAGAAGAAAAAGCTCGTTTGATGCTGGAAAAAGGAAAGAAGAGAGGGTTTATTACTTATGATGAAATTATTAAAATCTTTCCAGATATTGAAAGTAATGTTCTTTTTCTTGATGATCTTTATGATAGATTTTCTACTTCAGGAATAGATGTTTTAGAAGGAGGTAATTTACTTGATATTGATAAAAATACTGAGAAGTTAGCTCTTAAATATAGTAAAGATGCTCAGACCTATGATTCTATTCAGATGTATTTGAAAGAAATTGGTCAATACCCATTGATTGCTGCTAGTGACGAAAGGGAACTAGCTCGTCGAATTGAGAAAGGGGATCAGGAGGCTAAAAATTTACTTGCTAGAGCTAATCTACGTTTAGTTGTTTCTATTGCCAAAAAATATGTTGGACGAAGTCCAGACTTAACACTTCTTGATTTAATTCAGGAGGGGAATTTGGGTTTATTTAAAGCTGTTGAGAAATTTGACTGGACTAAAGGATATAAATTCTCTACTTATGCCACTTGGTGGATTAGACAATCTATTACACGTGCTTTAGCTGATCAGTCTCGAACAATTCGTATTCCGGTTCACATGGTAGAAACTATTTCTAAGTATAAGCAAGTTTTACGCCGTCTTTCTCAAGATCTTGGAAGAGATCCTTTGATAGAAGAAGTTGCTTCTGAGATGGGGTTAGAAGTTGAAAAAATTCACATCATTCAACAAATTAATCAAGAAACAGTTTCTCTTGAGCAACCAATTGGAGACGATGATGAAAAATCTACTCGTGGTGAATTTATCCCAGATGATAAAATTCTTCGCCCTGATCAAGATTCTTCTCGTCGTATTCTTTCTGATCAAATTCGTAATGTATTAGCTACTCTTTCAGATAAAGAACGTAAAATTTTAGAACTTCGTTATGGTTTAAATGATGGAATTCAACATACATTAGAAGAGGTAGGATCAGAGTTTGGTGTAACTCGTGAGCGTATTCGTCAGATTGAAGCCAAAGTTCACGAAAAACTCCGCAACAACGAACAAATCGTTCGTTTAAAGAACTATTTTGACTAAAAAATACCTATAATTTTCCCTAAAAAACCCCTTAAATTAGGGGGTTTTTTGTATAGATACTTGACTTTTCTCTAAAAATATGCTATTCTATATTTGAATGAGAGTGGGAAGAAGAGCATCTAGTATTAATCCTACGGGAGTTAATCAGATAGCTAATAACCCAACTTGAAACGTTATTTAAAATTTTTATAATGAAAAAATTTGTTTTGTTTTTAGTTGTGCTTTTTAGCACAGGAATGGTTTTTGCTCAAATGAATTACTCGGATATTCAAAAAGTAATTCAACGAAGTCAGGTTTATAACCCTGAGATTATTAATCCAGATTTAATTTATCCTGGACAAGTGTTGGTTTATTCCTTTGAAGATGGTTACTCTGAATTACACGAAGTTTTAGAAAATGAAACTCAGTCAGAGATTGTTTATCAAATCAATAAATTAAAAGAGGCCCACGGTGAATTAATTGAACCTGATTCAGTTCTAGTTGAACCCGCTCCTGTTGTTATTGAGCCTATGCCAGTTGTTGAGCCAGCCGAAAAAAGTGGTTTAGCTTGGTGGTTATGGTTACTGATTGTTATTTCATTAGCTGGTCTAATTTGGGGGATTATTGATTATTTTAAATATAATCGTGATCCTATTACCGCTGGTCCCGCTCAAGTTCCTAATGGTGTTACGGATGTAGATGCTCACCGTCGTATGTTGGAAGTTGCTCAGAATCGTTTTCCAGGAGCTAATTTGGATATTAAAAATATCCGCCGTGGTAAATTAAGTGGTCCAGCTATTGTTCACTACTCAAAAGGTAAACCTAAAAGAATTATCCTAAAGGATGTTCAAGCTTATGCAGGAGAAGTAATGGTAAATGGAGAAATTCAAACTATTTATTTTCTACAAGGTTGTGGTAATGATGCTCGTATAGGTAATTTTATGTTAGGAAGTGGTATTGTTTTTACTCCTGATGTAATTATTGAGGAAGATGGATCAGAAAGTCCTATTCCAGAAGTTTCAAAAGAAGAAACTCCTCGTTTGCTGGGGACAGAAGATGAAAAAGTGGAAAAAGCAAAAATTTCTCCCGTTTCTAATAAATCTTCTGAGAATGTTGGTTCTGAACTTAAGCAAGTAGCTTTTGACCAAAAAACTTTAGCAGCAGAATTCTTAAAAGATAAGACTGCACATAGAGTTACTATGGAGTATGAAGCTCCTGCTGGAGGAAAAACTAGGATCGTTTTAGAAACCAAAAATGAGCCTAAAAGCTAAAAACAAAATTTAAAACTCTGTAACAAAATGTTACAAAAGCCTCGTATTTATGCGAGGCTTTTATTTATATAAAATTAAAATAATTTTATAACCTTTTTATACGATCGTGAGAAAAGGTTATATCTATATTATGTCAGAATTAGTTGCTTTAAAAAATTTTATATATTGAAGTAGTTTCTTTTCATCAAGATACTTTATAAATTCCTTAGGTAGAGCTGGTCCAAACCAAACACTTTTTTGAATAAGTTCATAACCAAAATCTATTAATTCGCTTCTCAACCAATCTCGATAGATACGTTTCTTTTCCGGGATATCAAAAACAACAATCATTGTTTTCTTTATATTTTTCTGATTTTTCTTTTTCGGGAATTTTACAATCTCGTGAGTTCTTTCTTTCAAAAGATCTTCTCCTTCTTTTGTTATTTCCCAGAGACCGTTCTTATTAGAAAGTAATCCACGTTTCTTCATTTTAGATAAAGTATTTCTTAGAACTTGACCTTTGTTGTCTTTTCTTGCCATAGGGCTCTCTTGGTAAATCATTTCATAGATTGTCTGGTAGCCACCAGGGTATTTGCTCATTATTTTTAATGTTTCTTTAATAATACTCATAATTTAATTAGTTACTTGCTTTTTTATTATAACCTTTTTATACGATCGTGAGAAGAGGTTATATAAAGATATTACATAATTATAGATAATAGGGGAGATTTTTTCCTTAAAATTTTTAATATCCCTATATATTACAGGCTTTTTTGTATTGAAAAGGGGGCTTTATTGTGTTATAGTGGAGGAGCTATGAGCGTTTTAATTGTTATATTTTATATACTTTCTTTCTTTTCTGTGTACATACAGGTCTTTTTATTTGTGACTTTTTTAGAGAATAGAAAGAAAATAGACATCCGAAGCAAAAAGTTGATTTTAAAGAACTATCCCACAGTTACAGTTATTGTTCCTTGCTATAACGAGGAAAAGAATGTTTCTTTAACTGTTGAATCTTTACTTAATTTAGATTACCCAAAGGGTAAATTAAATATTACTGTTGTTGATGATGGTTCCAAGGATAATACTTGGGGTGTTTTGAATGAGCTTTATGGATCTAATAAAAGAGTTAATCTTTTACAAAAAGATAATGGAGGAAAGCATACAGCTTTAAATCTTGCTCTAGAGAATACTGATAGTGAATTTATTGGCTGTTTAGATTCTGATTCCTCTGTTCATCCAGAAGCACTAAAGAGAATAATTACTTTTTTTGATAATGAGGAAACAATGGCAGTAGCTCCTTCTATCATGGTTCGTAAACCTAAAAAATTTATTGAATATGCTCAACAAGCAGAATTTGATATGGCTCATTATAATAAAAAAATGCTAGCTTTTTTAAGGGGTCTTCAAGTAACACCTGGACCTTTTTCTATTTTTAGAAAAAAAGTTTTTGATCAAATAGGTCCATATAAAAAAGCACATAATACAGAGGATCAAGAAATTGCTTTACGGATGCATAGACATGGACTTTTGATAGATCATTGCCCAGATGCCTATGTTTACTGTGGTAGTCCGAATACTGTTCCGAAACTTTATAAGCAAAGAGTTAGGTGGATATATGGTTTTATAAAAAATGCACTTGATTTTAAAGAATTATTTTTCAAGAAAAAATATGGAAACATTGGATTCTTTACACTACCAGCAGGTTTTATCTCTATTTTTGGTGCCATGTTTTTGCTTTTGTTCTTTTTATCTAGGGTATTTAATTACATTGGTGGTAAAGTTATTCAAGTTAAGGTAGTTGGGTTTGGATCTCTTTTTGGTTCAGATTTTAATTTTGATCCATTTTTTTTAAGTACTGAGACTTTCTTATTTATATCTATTTTCTTATATATAATGGTTATAGTTGCTTTATTTAATGGAAGAAGGATGATTCATGGACGGAAAATCTTCTCTTTTGATATTCTGTTATTTGTTGTAATATATAGTGTTGTAGCCCCATTTTGGTTAATGAAAGCTATATGGAATGCAATATTTTCCCGTGAGTCTAATTGGGCTGCCGAAAGAAATTATTCACTTAATCAATTAAAATAATTTGTTTCACTTTAAAAAATAAAATGAAAAATGATTGGAAAAAATATATTATAGTGTTCTTTATAACAACAGCTCTTTTTGCTACTGCTGCAGGTTTGAGTAACTTTTTTTCTAATAAAAAGTTGGATAACCTAAGATCAATACAAAGCAAGCTCGCAACAGATATACTTTCTGCTGAAACACAGTTTTCTTTGTTGTCTGAATTGTCGTGTAATCAAGATACTGATAATTGGAATTTATCACCAGAGTTAAATGAATTAGCAGATAAAATAAGTTACAGCGAAGGTAGTTTTAGGAGTAGTGATGAGTTAGTTGAATTAAAAAGATATTATTCTTTATTAGAAATAAAAGATTATCTATTAACAAAAAGAATCAATGAAAAGTGTGGAGAAAAATTTGTTCCATTACTTTACTTCTATACTACAGCCGAGAATTGTCCTGATTGTGTTAAACAGGGACATGTTCTTACCTCTTTAAGGCAATCATATCCAAATCTAAGAGTATATTCGTTTGATTATAGTCTAGACTTATCAGCATTAAAAGCTCTTATTAGGATATATGAAATTGATGATACAAAATTACCAGCACTTATTATAAATGAGAAAAAAGCGACTGGTTTTAAGACCATTGAAGATATTGAAGAAATAGCTCCAGAGATTTTGAAGTTAAAGACTATTAGTGATATTAAAAAAGAGAAAGAAGAGACTGAAGAGGAATTAAAAATAGAAAAAGAATTGAGTGAATCTAATTAGGCACGAGTTTCGGTCACACATAAAATTCTGCTGAATTTTTGCGCGACCCCGACTCACGCCGCCGCGTTCCGTCTTTCGAATCCTCATACCAGCTCATAAAAAATCACCCTTTGGCAGGGTGATTTTTTTCTTGAGCCGGCACGAGGATTCGAACCCCGGACATCCACTTTACAAAAGTGGCGCTCTACCAACTGAGCTATGCCGGCAAAATAAAACTAAAAACTAAAAACTAAAACAATTTTATTCTTCTATTTTATTCTCATTAAATCTTTCTTCTTCTGTTTTTTCACCGATTTCTTCTTTAACTTTTTCCCTAATATTTCTTATCTTTGCTTTTGATTCTAGTATTGCTTTTTTAAAAAAAGAATGCCGATATGATGTATTTTGTTCTTCCTCTTTCTTGTTTCTAAAATAAGAATTAATCTTAGGCCACTTACTATTAAACCACTTTCTAATCTTTGTTGTTATAATAAACCAATATTTTGCAAAAATAAATAGTATTCCTTGCACTATATATTTGGTTAAATATAGCATATTCTTTTCTAAATGTCTAAATGAAATTTTAGGTAAAGAAGATTTATTATTTTCAGGTATTTGAACTCTTGAAGTTTTAATTTCCCAAGCTCTAAATGAAAGCATTCCGAATGCCAATAAGATAGATATAAAGAAAATTATAATAATAAGAGTCATAATTTATCCGATAGATTCACGAACAAAATTCACTAAACTTGCACCATTTTCTTCTAATAGTTTTCCAATAGTTATATCTGGGTTTTTTATAAAAGCTTGATCCATTAGAGTTTGTTCTTTAAAATATGTATTTAATTTTCCCTCAAGCATTTTCTTTTTAATATTTTCTGGCTTATCAGATTCTTCAACTTCTTTTTCAAAAACTTCTTTAACTTTTGTTATATCTTCTTCTGTAATTTCTTCACTACTTTTATAAGTAGGTTTCATTGCTGCAATATGCATTGCAATATCTCTAGCAAGATTAGAAGTTCCTCCTGTTAGAGAAACAATAACTCCACTTTTACTACCATGAATATAATTACCAAGAATAGTTCCAGTTACTTCTTCAACTCGGCCTAGTTCAATTTTCTCGCCAACCTTTTGAACAATAGGATTTATTAAATCAAGAGACTGCTCAGTCATTTTTTCGATTCCTTCATTTAGAGCAATTTCTGCTAATTCATTAGCTAAAGAAGTAAAGTCTTCGTGTTTTGAGACAAAGTCTGTTTCAGTATGAAGAGCAAGTAATAAAGATTTACCATCAGATTCTAGCACAACAATTGTGCCGTCTTTTGCATTACGATCTGATTTTTTCATAGCTATACTGCTGGATTTCTTTTTAAGTATGATAAGAGCTTTTTCCATATCTCCATCAGCTTCTTCAAGTGCGTTTTTACACTGCATAACAGAAACACCTGTACTATCTCTTAATTCTTTTACTAATTCGGTAGTTATTTTTATAGACATAATATTTAGTTAATTTTAATTATTTAT
>Ga0180007_10007441_pt1 | contig 10347 bp, 6 predicted proteins | sample MM_PC_MetaG_FD_121122 | JGI IMG/M metagenome (GOLD analysis project Ga0180007, IMG submission 121122) | Groundwater microbial communities from the Aspo Hard Rock Laboratory (HRL) deep subsurface site, Sweden - MM_PC_MetaG | ecosystem: Environmental > Aquatic > Deep subsurface > Groundwater...
ACTTTTAGGTGTCGTCGGCCTAATTGTCGTCTGGCTCATTGCCACCTACAACGGATTAATTACGCTCCGAAATCGTACAGACGAAGCCTGGTCCGACATTGATGTCCAATTAAAACGCCGCTACGACTTGATTCCAAACCTTGTGGAAGCGGTTAAGGGCTATGCCGGCCATGAAAAAGAAGTTTTTGAAAAAGTAACATTGGCACGCTCCGCGGCCATCAACGCGGAAAAGGGCGGAAACCCGGCCGAGATCGCGAAAACCGAGAATATGCTCGCCGGAACATTAAAAACTCTTTTTGCCGTAGCGGAAAATTACCCCGACCTCAAAGCTTCACAAAATTTCTTGCAGTTGCAGGACGAACTTTCTGATACTGAAAATAAAGTCCAAGCTGCACGCCGCTTTTACAACGGCAATGTTCGCGACTTCAACACCAAGCTGGAAAAATTCCCGACCAATACAATCGCCGGGGTACTTGGTTTCAAATCAAAACAATTTTTTGAAATAGAGGAAGCAGCTCAAAGAGAAGCTCCGGCCGTAAAATTCTAAAACGGATTTGGAAAATGAGAATTGAGATTTGATTTCTCAATTCTCAAGTTTCAAATCTGTTTATGTATAAACAAATCACTTCTAATAAGCGAAAATCATTTTTGTTAATCGCAATTTTTATTGTTTTTGTAATTTTTCTCGGCTGGATTTTTGGACAATTTACCGGCGATTCATATGGAGTAATTATTTTGGCTTTGATAATTTCTCTTGTAATGGCTCTCGCAAGTTTTTACGGCGGTGACAAAATCGCTCTCTGGACCGCCGGAGCAAAAGGTCCAATTCAAAAAAATGACAATCCTTATGTTTATCGTCTGGTAGAAAATCTTTGCATTACCGCTGGTCTCCCCGTGCCAAAAATCTATTTAATCCCCGACCCGGCGCCCAATGCCTTTGCCACCGGCCGCGACCCGAAACACGCCTCTATTGCCTTGACAACAGGCCTTGTCGAACGATTAGAAAACGAGGAATTGGAAGGAGTTATTGCCCACGAACTTTCTCACATCAAAAATTATGATATCCGCCTTATGATGATTGTAATTGTCCTGGTCGGCATCGTAGCCCTGCTTTCTAACTGGCTTTTGCGTTTCAGATTTTTGGGCGGGAGGCGAGATGACCGCGATGGAGGCGGACAAATCGGTGTGATTTTACTTTTGGCCGGACTGATTTTGGCGATAATCTCGCCGCTCATCGGCAAATTAATACAACTCGCGGTTTCAAGAAAACGCGAATTTTTGGCTGACGCCGACGGCGCACTTTTAACTCGCTACCCCGAAGGGTTGGCTCGGGCGCTGGAAAAAATAACCGCATACAAGGAACCGATAAGAAAAGCTAATGACGCCACAGCCCATCTCTATATCTCAAATCCTTTTGGCGCAAAAACCGGAAAATTCTTTCATAAATTATTTTCTACTCACCCGCCAGCCGAAGAAAGAATCAAAAATTTACGCGGCATGGCATAAAATAATTTTTAAATTTACATTCCCGTATAGGGACCCGTGGGTCCCAACGGGACCTTTACGGGTTTTAATTTTTAATTTAACAATATGGATTGGAAAAAAATCTTAGTTGTTGTGGCTTTTGTCGGCGTCACACTTGGTATTGGATATCTCATGTATTATGTTTTTTTCCGACCGACCGCTCCAATTGTAAACGCCCCGATCACAAATGAAGCTGTCACTCCCGGTGGTCTTGGCCGCGCACTGGAAGGTCCGCCAACGCCAGTTGAGGTTTCCGCCACCCCAACGCAAATTCTGGCGCCGTCTCTCACTCCTCCGCCGCAACTGCCCAAAGAGATTTCAACTGTAGCCAAGGGCGGAATAACATGGGTCGGAACGCTCGTAGACAAATCTGTGGCTAACGTTCAAATGTCATCAAACGGAAAAGATGTTTCCTACTACGACAATTCTGACGGAAAATTTTACCGCGTTGATGAAAATGGAAACATCCTAAAACTCTCTGATAAAACTTTTCAAAACGTGGAAAAAGTAAATTGGGCGCCCACGACTGACAAGGCAATTCTGGAATTTCCTGACGGAGCTAATGTTCTTTATGATTTTTCTTCAGACAAACAATACACTCTACCCAAACACTGGGAAGGTTTTAGCTTTTCTCCCGACGGCACCCAAATCGCCGGAAAAAGTATTGGCATAGATCCTAATAATCGCTGGCTTTTTACTTCAAACCCCGACGGAACGGGTGTGAAAGCAGTGGAACCGCTCGGTGATAACGCGGATAAAGTAGATGTAAACTGGTCTCCAAATAATCAAATTATTGCCACCTCCCGTACCGGCCAGGCCATGGGTTTTGAACGCCAACAAATTCTTTTTGTCGGAAAAAATCATGAAAATTTCCCGGGCCTGACTGTTGAGGGCCAAGGATTTCAATCTGAATGGTCAGAAACCGGCGACCGCCTGCTTTATTCTGTTTATAACTCTGCTTCTGAATACAAGCCCACGCTTTGGATCGTAGGAGCCCAAGGTGACAGTATTGGAACAGGAAGAAGAAGTCTCTCGGTGAATACCTGGGCTGACAAATGTACTTTTTCCGGCAATGATACTGTTTACTGCGCCGTACCTCAATCCATGGAAACCGGCGCCGGATTTCAGCCAGATCTCTTTAGCTCCGTCCCTGACTCGTTTTACAGAATTGATTTAACGACCGGCCTTAGAAGTCTTGTTGCTGTCCCCTACGGATCTTTTAGCGCGAGAAATATTTCTGTTTCTTCTGACGGCAGATATCTAACTTTTACTAACAGCCAAACCGGCCGGATAGAACGCGTCCAATTGCAGTAAATATATTTTAAAATAATGCGTAAAAATCATTTTCCCGCCAAAATTTTTTTAGCCATCCTGTTTATCAGCATTATATTTTCTGTTTCTCCCGTTTTAGTTCCAGCAACTTTGGCTTCAATCACTTGTCAATATATCCCGAGAGACAGCGAGGGTATGGTAATCGGACCCGGATATCCGGGCTATCCAGTCGACGTCCGCCCGGGTTCAATCACGGCGCCATGGTTAAAAACCGTAGATTCCGAAGAACGATGTAACACTGATTGCAGAGCGGCGTTGTTTGGTTGCGGAGAAAATCGTCCGGAGCATTGCGATCCGCGCCGATCAATATGTGAATCTCGATCTGACGCAACCGGAGTTTGCACTTGTTGCAACGAAGATAGAGCAACGTCGCCGATGGTTAAAGAATTGTGCGATGAATTTTGTGAAGGAACTCCGGAAAGAAGGGGCACAAAAACGTTTGGGGACGAAACCTTTACATGTCCTCCCCCAATAGGAACAGCTCCTGCCGAAACCGGCCCGGCGCCGCATCAATTTACTTCAATTACTCCGCGCTTGGAAATTCCCCTCCCCACTCTTCCCAGTCTTTCTCAATTTACGGACGTAACTATTCAAGGCGACGCGCCAAACCGTTATCTTTTAATTCCCTGGCTTGGGCAATATATTGCCGCGATTTACAAATATGCTATTGGCATTGTTGGGATTTTATCGGGGATTATGATTGTGATTGGCGGACTTCTCTGGCTCACGGCCGGCGGAGACGCGGGAAAAGTTTCCACGGCAAAGAGTTTTATTGAGAGTTCACTTGTTGGTTTGGTTATCGCCCTTACTTCGTATTTACTCCTTTATGCCATAAATCCAAAATTGACGGAGTTTGATTCATTGAGGGTGAATTATATTGAGAGGGTGCCATTGACAAGCGCAACTCCCGGAACGCAACACACCGATGAAGAGGAAGAGCAAAGCCCCGAACAAAACACGTCTGGCACACCTGGCGGTTTATTGGCGGGGGCTACGCCGCAAGCTACTTGTCGCGCTAAAATTCTGGGGTTTGGGAACAATGGAATTCCGGAAGCCGGAATACCAAAGGCTGACGTAGTAAAAATAAATCTCTCCGAATTTCCTGGGCTGAATACTACTCCGCCAGCCGGAGTTGGCGGTGGTCCGCAATATTTTCTTGTTAATAAACAATTTGAACAAAAAATGCGCGAAGCCTTACAAGCGGCTGCTAGGGCTGGATTAAGAATTTATAGAGTGGGTAGCCTGCGTTCAGGGGATAGTTTTAGAGCCTCAAATCTAGGCGACCCGCATAACTTTGGTTTGGCCTGGGATGTTAATGTGCCGACGAGTCCATGGTGCCCATTCAGAGCCGCAAACCCCCTTGACGCTTATAACGCTTGGTCAACCTCTGACGCTTTGCGCGTAAAATGCGCTAGGGCGGATCCTAACCTAGCTTCTGACAATGAGGCTTTGGCTAGAATTTTTTCAAGTCACAGTATCGATTGGTATGGCAGACGCGGATCAGATACAAAAAGCGTCGCCTGTGTTAAAATTGTTTCGGAAAGTCCTTTTCAATTTTACGTAGCCTCAAAACAAAATAATACCCACAGCGCGCCAGGCAATCTTTTGCCGCCAAATATAAAATTAACTGACGGAGACCGGGCCTGTACGGATGCCGGCTACCCCGGATATAAGCTGGTTCCTCACTTAGATCTTATGCATTTTCAGGTAGCTGACGTATGGACATGGATTTCCAATTTACCGGGCTACCGGGAATGCGTAAGGGATCTAAGCCAATAATTTTAAATTTGTAGTTAATAAACTACAAACAATTTTAATTTCCAAGCGCGGCGCGCAAATTTCAAGTTATCTAAAATTATAATGATGGCAAGAAAAAATAATAATCGAGGTTTTTTGTTCGCGCTTCCGGTATTTTCTATAATTTTCTTTTTACTTTTTTCCGAAGTTACATTAGCAGGAACAGTTCAATGTGAATATATTCCAAGGGATAGCAGCCAACACATTCTTTATTTTGCGGATACTGACGCCGGCCACCAACCATGGAGCAAAGAAATGGACGAGGCCGCATGCCTAGCAATATGTAGCAGCGAGGTGTCGTTCGGTTTAAAATATCAATGTGTTGATCACGGTTTTGGCAGCGTGATCTCCCAAGATCCGCCGGGTTGCGATGCCACCCATACGACGTGCGGCCCGACAGACAGCCCTACCTTAACTGTAAAATGTAAATTTACTCCCAAAAAAAGCGACGGCTCGACAAGGGATGGATCGTGGGAAAGATTAACTCCTTCTGAAAGTGATTGTCAAAAACTTTGTGATGATGCTATTGCAGTATGTGCACCATCTGCTTCTTTCTGTGGCGGCATTGCCGGAGGTATTTGCTGCGATAGAGAAAAATCAACCTGCGAGAAAAAAAGCGCCTTTGCCGAACCGGCAGCTCCCTATACCTTTGTATCAACCACTCCCAACCTTGAAATTCCTTTGCCGACGTTAGGCGCCTTCGCAGACATAACCATCCAAGGCGACGCACCGAATCGTTATCTTTTGATCCCCTGGCTTGGGCAATATATTGCGGCAATTTATAAATACGCTATCGGAATTGTAGGAATTTTATCCGGGATTATGATTGTGATCGGTGGACTTCTCTGGCTCACGGCCGGTGGAGACGCGGGAAAAGTTTCCACAGCAAAAAGTTTTATTGAGAGTTCTTTAGTTGGTTTGGTTATTGCCCTGACTTCATATTTATTGCTATACGCGATCAATCCGAAGTTGACGGAGTTTGATTCGTTGAGAGTGAATTATATTGAGAGGGTAGAAGATCCAATCGCTTCATCTGCCGCATCTTTAGCCGAAGACTTACCTCAAGACGCTCTAACATCCGGAAATCACTCGGCTTTTATCACTCCCGAACAATATAAACTTGCGACGGGCAAAGATATGCCCTCAAAAAGTGATATAATCGCAATGATGGATAGAATTGCTCAAACAAAAGATATAGACAAATGTCTTTTAGACGCGATCGTAGCCAAAGAATCCGGCTATAAACCAAACAGAATTGGGCACGATGAAGATGTTGCAAGAACACAGGTCGGCGCACGGAGAAAATTTATTGATTCGGGAAAAAAATATAGCGGAGCAACTTTCACGCCAAACACCGATCTTTACACTCAATCTTTTCCGAACGATGATGTTTTTGATCCCCAAAGCCCCCCGAATTTCGGTTTAGATGTCAGATTTACGCATGGCATTGGTTTGGGACAAATGACAATTATAGATGAGGATCATAACGGCGAAATTGACCGCTGCCCCGATGGAAATATCGGCCGTGAAGTCGGCGGTACTTGCTTAAATGTTTTAGAATTATTTGATGCGGAAAAGACGCTTGAGGCGTCCGCGGATTTAATTAAGAAAAAATTGGCGCGCTTCGGAAGCGTTGAACGACTTTTCTATAGATACGCGGGGGGTGGTTGCAGCGCTAGGGTTTCTCAGTGCAAAAAGATGAAAGCTTACGCGGAATGCAAGGGAGATTCAAATCTTGCTTCGAAAGAACGGGAAGATTGTATGAGTTGGTTACGAGAAAACAGCGATAATTGTGATAATAAAGATTTTCGATAAAAGTTAAATGCCCAATCCATCACAAACAATTTACGAATGCTCTAAATGCGGAGCTCAATCCACAAAGTGGGCTGGGCGTTGTTTGGAATGCGGCGCGTGGGGAACACTGGCGGAAGTAATGAAATCTGAAATCGAGAAAACTAGAGTTTCGGAAAAAATGCCAATGGGAAAAGTCGTAAATTTTAATGAGGTCACCGGAAAAGATTTCGCGCGAATAAAAACCGGCATTGGCGAATTGGATCAAGTTCTGGGCGGCGGAATTGTTCCGGGTTCGCTTGTTCTCTTGGGCGGCGAACCGGGCATTGGAAAATCAACGCTTGTGGCGCAAATGGCCGCGGCGACGAAAAATGGAAATACGCTTTATGTTTCAGGCGAAGAATCAGCAGAACAAATAAAAATGCGGCTGGATCGGCTGGCGCTTGATACTGTTTCACTTCAATTTTTGGGCGAAACAAATATTGATTTAATTTGCCGAACTATAGAAAAATTAAAGCCGGCCATGGCTATTATTGATTCAATCCAGACCATGGCCACTCCCGAACTTCCCTCCGAAGCCGGTAGCGTTAACCAAGTCCGCGCCTGCACAGTAAAACTTTTGGAAGTTGCCAAAAAAAATAATATTCCAATTTTTGTAATCGGCCACGTCACAAAAGAAGGTCAAGTCGCCGGTCCAAAAACTTTAGAACATTTGGTTGACACTGTTTTATATCTTGAAGGCGACCGCTTTCATGCCTATCGCCTGCTCCGCACCGTGAAAAACAGATTTGGCGGAACTGACGAGGTAGGAATTTTTGAAATGAAATCCGGCGGGCTAGAGGAAGTTAAAAATCCTTCGGCGATTTTTCTTGAAGAGCGTGACGCCGACATCGCCGGCTCAGCTACAACTTGTGTTATTGAAGGCTCACGGCCGCTCCTAGTTGAAATTCAATCGCTTGTTTCCCGAACTTATTTCGGCTATCCGCAACGGCGTTCTGGCGGCTTTGATTTAAATCGCCTGCAGTTACTTCTCGCGGTTTTGGGGAAACGAGCAGGAATAAATCTGGGAACGCATGACGTCCATTTAAACGTCGCTGGGGGCTATAAAATTCAAGAACCAGCCTGCGACCTCGCCGTCGTGCTTGCCGTGGCGTCAGCTTTTAAAAATAAACCTCTTCCTCGCGAAATGCTCGCTTTCGGCGAAGTAGGTTTGGGCGGTGAAGTCCGCGCGACCGGCCAAATTGAAAAGAGAATAAACGAGGCAGAAAAAATGGGCTTCCGGGAAATTTTGGCGCCTAATTTTAAACAACAAATTAAAGGACAAATAAAAATCACTAAAATAAAAAATATTGCCGAGGCGATAAAATATCTCCAACTTGATGGGCGGCACACTGAAGAAAAAAATGAGGAAAATTAAAAAAAATTTTTATAACAGAAATACTATAAAAGTTGCCCAGGAAATCCTGGGTAAATTTTTGGTTAGAAAAATTGGTAAAAAAATAATCGCCGGTAAAATTGTGGAAACCGAAGCTTATGTCGGGCCGAGTGATTTAGCCAGCCACGCCTCCCGAGGAAAAACCGCCCGCACCGAGCCGATGTTTGGTCCGCCGGGGCATGCCTACGTTTATTTGGTTTACGGTCTGAATTATTGTTTTAATATTGTCACGGAAAAAGAAAACTATCCGGCCGCAGTTTTAATTCGCGCCATAGAACCGACGGACGGGATTGATCTAATAAAAAAATTTAGAAAAAACCAAAAAATAATCTTTAACTTAACCAACGGCCCGGGCAAACTTTGCCAGGCATTAAAAATTGATAAGTCACTAAATAATTCTGACATCTCAAAAAATATTTTATGGGTTGAAGACCGCGGTCTCAAAATAAAACCTTCGGAAATTGTAGCCGCGAAAAGAATCGGCGTTGATTACGCCGGCCAATATAAAAATAAACCCTGGAGATTTTATCTCCGGGGCAACCCATTCGTTTCAAAAATATAAATTATTCTAGGTGAACTTTTCCTAAAAAATTACCTAACTTATCGCGAAGATCCGGATATTTTACTAAGTCCGGATCTTCTTTTAAAAAATTTTCCGCCGCCGTTTTTGCTTCTTTTATAATCGCATAATCTGCGAGCGTCGCAATTTGTAAATCCGGCATTCCCGACTGCCTGACTCCCCAAATTTCCCCGGGACCGCGGAATTCCAAATCTTTTTCCGCCAAAACAAAACCGTCGTTACAAGTCGTCATCACGAGTAATCTTTTCGCCGCCTCTTCACCGTCACTGTCCGAAAACAAGAAACAATACGATTGAAAATCTAATCGGCCCACTCTCCCCCGAAATTGATGCAGCTGCGCCAGACCAAAACGCTCGGCTCCTTCAATCATCATAATCGTCGCGTTCGGGACATCAACGCCAACTTCTACGACAGATGTAGAAACTAAAATATTTATTTTGTTTTCTAAAAATTCCCTCATTACTCTTTCTTTTTCTTCCGATTTCATTTTCCCATGCAAAAGGCCGATTTTTAATTCCGGAAAAATTTCTCGGCTTAATTTTTTATATTCTTCCTTCGCCGATTTAACGCCGAGTTTATCAGACGGATCAATTAAAGGGCAAATTACAAAAACCTGTCGGCCATTTTTTATTTCCTTTTTTACAAATTCATAGGCCGCGCCTCTTTTCTCTGGCGGCACAACTTTTGTTAAAATTTTCTTTCGCCCAACTGGCAATTCTTTCATAACCGATATATCCAAGTCTCCGTAAAAAGCCAAGGACATTGTCCGAGGAATCGGCGTAGCGGTCATGGAAAGAAAATGCGGATTTTCTTTATTGCCCTTCAGGGCTTGTCGCTGTTTTACGCCAAAACGATGCTGTTCGTCAACGATCGCAAGTCCTAATTTATTTATTTCCACGCCATCCTGAATCAGCGCGTGTGTACCAATGACGAGATCGGAATTATTGATAATAAATTCCGCATCATTATTTTTTTCCCCATTTTCCCTATTCATCTTTTTTTCGCTACGCGTGACCAGTCCAACTCTCATATTCAAACCACTAAATAGATTGCGAAAAGTATTATAATGTTGGCGAGCCAAAATTTCCGTCGGAGCCATTAACATTGTTTTGTAACCATTCAAAAAAACATTCAAAACAGCTATCGCCGCCACAATCGTTTTACCGGACCCGACATCTCCTTCTAGGAGTCTATTCATCGGCTTGCCCGCTTCCACGTCTTGCAAAATTTCCCACGCCGCCTGGCGCTGACCGTTAGTTAATTTAAAAGACAACGCCGTAGTAAATTTTTTTGTTTCTTCTTCGTGAAAAATAATTTTCGGCGCTACGCTTTTTTGTAAATTATTTTTTAGCAATAAATTTTGCAGCTGAACTAAAAATAATTCATTGAATTTCAAACGATGACGGGCAGCCTTAACTAAATTAATATTTTCTGGAAAATGAATCTGCTTCAGGGCTTGATTCAAATCAATTAATCCAATATCTTTTTTAACTTCCACGGGAAGCCAATCGTGGACTTTTGAGGCCAATGGCGCGACTAATTTAACTAAAAATCTTATTTGCTTATTGGTTAAACTTTCTGTCGTGCGGTAAACCGGAACAATTCTTGCCGTATGGATTGTCTCGCCTTTTGCATCGACTTTTTCATAAGATGGTGAAGTAAGGTGTATGCCGTACCGGTCAAAATCAACTTTACCCGATAAAAATATTTCATTGCCAACTTTTAAAATTTTCGTAAGAAACGGCTGATTAAACCAAACTACTTTAATTGATCCCGAATTATCAGAAATCAAGGCTTCCGTAATATTTTTTCTTTTATGAAAACTTCTTGTATTTTTAATCAATTCCACTCGACCGCGGCAGGTCCCAACTGTGCCATAGGTCATCTG
>Ga0180007_10007442_pt1 | contig 10346 bp, 7 predicted proteins | sample MM_PC_MetaG_FD_121122 | JGI IMG/M metagenome (GOLD analysis project Ga0180007, IMG submission 121122) | Groundwater microbial communities from the Aspo Hard Rock Laboratory (HRL) deep subsurface site, Sweden - MM_PC_MetaG | ecosystem: Environmental > Aquatic > Deep subsurface > Groundwater...
ACAATAGCCTTCATGGTTTCAACTGTTTGTGTGTCGGTCACGTCCAGATTGACAGCCAGGGTTTTCACCTTGAATTCCCCGGCAAGCTGTGCTGCAATCGTATCCATTTCCTCTGTGGAGCCTGTTCCCACATCTGCACCAAACCCCTGTGCATTGCCAAAATCGGCAATAACAACATTGGCCCCCAGGCTTGCAAATTTTTTGGCAATGGCATACCCGATACCCGATTTTTTCCCGGAGCCTGTGATCAGGGCGGTCTTATTGGCTAGTTCCATCATGCATCTCCCTTTATTCTGACTATTGCTGTTTTTGAATACTCTTGATCAATTTTTCCACACTATAGGTATAGATCTCTTTATGATCCTCTTTCTGGAGGGTTGTATTTTCCAGTTTTTTGAACTGAATCAACCCGTGCAGGGTCCCCCAAAACAGGACGGAAAATTTTTTGGGGTCTGTTTCTTCAAATCGGTTTGTCTCAATGCCGGCTCTGACGACCTGTTCGATGACCATCAGAATTTTGCTGCCGGACATGTCAATCTGATTTTTCTGGGCTTCCGGGAAAAATACTTTTGGAGAGGATAAAAAATAATTAATGATATTGAAATATTCTTCCTGGTTGTGCCTAAAATCATAGTAGGCAGTTCCGATTTTCCGAATCTTTTCTTCCGGGTCGAGGTCCCTGCTTGAAATCTGTTCAATGATGGAATACAAGAACGTCAGGCCCTCTTCCTGGAGGGCGATAAAAATATCGTCTTTGCTCTTATAATAAAAATAAATGGTGCCCACACCCAACTGGGCTTCCTTTGAGATTTTACTGATGGAGATATGGTCGATCCCAAAAGAGAGCAGCAATTTTCGTGCGGCACCCAGAATTTGATTTCGCCGCACCTGCTTTTCCATGGCCCTGCGTTCCTGTACTCCCATGAATCTCCTTTTTCGAAATTTGCCCGGGTGTTGTCCCCGGTTTAGAGTTGTATTTGTTTTTCGAACACCGCTCTATTAACGATATACATTCAGGTCTTTCGCTTTGTCAATACAAATAAAGCTTAAAATAAAAAAAAGCGGTTTAATGCGATAAAATCATTGACAAAAACGGGCAAAAAAGCGGTATAGGGTGAGGATGAAACTACCATTGCCCCTGTTTGTTTGTTTTTTGTTTATTTTTTGCATCCCAGCTGTGTCTACAGCCGAAGTCAGGATTGTTGCCGATATCGATGAACTCATGGCCACATCCGGCCCCAATCAGGAAAGCAATCTGACCGTCTTAATCAAAGACGGCACCTATATCCTGCCCAGAAGAATCATCATTGATGGAAAGACGGTTACCTATAAAAGCATTTCCAATAATCGAAATTCAGTCGTTTTAAAGGGACAGGGATTTACAGGCAGCGTCCACAATATTTTCAGCATCCAGGGCAGCCGGGTCTATATTCAGAATCTAACCATCGGAGAAGTTGCAAACCACGGGATACAGATCCACGGTGAGAAAAATATCAGTCATATTTTTCTCCAAAATCTAAGATTTTATGACATCCGGGAGCAGATGCTCAAAGTTTCTTTTGACTCTAAAACCCCATCCAACCATGCCGATTACGGATTTGTGGAAAATTGTCTTTTTGAATTTACAAAAGGCCATGCCTTTCAAAGCTATACCGGCGGCATTGACGTTCACCACGGTGAAAACTGGGTGGTGAAGAACAATATATTTAAAAATATCAGGACAGCGGACGGAAGTTTGACAGAAGGGGCTATTCATTTCTGGAACGACTCCAAAAATACAATAATTACCGGCAATAAAATTTTTAATTGCGACCGGGGCATAACCCTAGGATTGGACACTTCTTCACACTTTGGGGCAACCATCCGGGATAATATCATTCATACCATAATGGATACGGGAATTTATTTATGCAATGCAAGGGATGTGGATGTCAACCAAAATACCGTTTTCATCGACTCTAACTATCCAAATGCGATAGAATACCGATTTGATCAGAGCCGGGACATCACGATTCAAAACAATATTACAAACAAACAAATTGTTTCCCGGGATGGGGGGAATGCCAGGATATTAGAAAACAAGGTTGATATCAAACACCACTGGCTTGTTGATATTGAGAAAGCTGCCCTGATCTTTCAGGATTCGCCCAATGGCCATTCCCAAGTCAATCCAGTGATCGTTTCAAAACAAATCATTAAAAATGAGACACACAAGGCCCCTGACAAGACCCCTCACGCCATTTCAAACATTGAGGTCTGGCATAACCAAGGACAAACCTTTATTGTGTTTGATGAAATTCTTAACCCTTTTGTCTCGGATACAATAACTTACAAAGAATTTTTCAATTTAAAAAACAATACCCAAAAGATTGTGTATCATATATATCGTGCCGACCACCTCATCAAAAGCGTCAAGGGATTAAAGCCCATTGCCGGCCTGTCGTCTTTTTCAGGTATTAATGAATCGTTTTACGGTATTGACACACAAAACAAATATGGCGAAAAAGAAATTATTCGATACGTGGTTCGATCTGGAGAGCCGCCGCTTAAAACCGGCAAAGGCCTTTATGTTTTTTCCCCGAAAGAAGATGGAAGGGCCTATTATGCGGTTACTTTTGTCGTGGATGGCCGTGAAAATTTTTTAGTTGTTTCCGGTGAAAATTCAATTTCCCAACCCATTATTGAAACCAAGGGAGAGGGAGTACCCATTCTTCAACGGATTGAAAGACCCAAAGAATTCAATTATGTAACAGAACCTGAATTATATTTTTATGTGCGATGGGAATCCTTCTCCAATGCCAGTGTCAACGGCAAACCCTTTGATTATCTGGTGGCAATACCGAAAAATTTAAAAAACCCAGCCCCCATCGGTATTCACATGCACTGCTGGGGCGGTAACCTGATTGATGGTTATGCATGGTGGAACAATGCCAGTGACGGTTCCATCCTGGTCGCATCAAACCAGGAACCCTATGACTGGTGGACTGGCTACAGGACTGATTATTTCAATGCTCACCAAAACTTTTTATTCAGAATGGGGGAAAAACCAAAGGTTATCCCCTATACAACCAATCGCCTATTATCCTTTATTAATTATCTTCATTCCAAAGAAAAATGGCCGATCGATATGAGCAGAACCTTTACCGCCGGTATCTCCATGGGTGGATCAGGCAGCATCATGATGGCCATTCGTTACCCGGATAAAATTGCATGGGCCCGCTCCTGGGTAGGGGTTCATATACCGGAAAAATCACCCCAGTTTAAAAGTTCCTATGAAAAAGTGTGGGGATCCAAATCTGAAAATCTCTTGTTTGAAAACGATGTTCCTGTGTGGCGTTATTATGATGATGCCAATTATCTCAAAGATAATCTAAAAAAAGAAATAGGGTTTATCACCTTTTCCAATGGAAAAAATGACAACGGAATCGGTTGGGAGCAGGCAGTTGAATTTTTAAACATGCTTCAAAAAACAAAAAGACCCCATCTTTTTGTATGGGGCCAGGGCGGCCACGACGAACGAAGCATCATGCCTAAAAATGGACAAGAGCGTTTAATGCCTATTGATATTTCTGTTGATTCAAGCCTTCCGGCATTTACACAATGCAGTCTGGATGATAATCCGGGCAATGGTGATCCAGATGACGGAGATCCTTCAGGACAGGTAAATCAATGGCTTTATTGGGAAACAAAGGATATTTTAGATAATGAAAACAGATGGGAAATGACCGTTGGGCTAATGGAAAATGCACCCAAGGAAAGATGTCTGGTTGATATTACCCCCAGACGCGTACAGAATTTCAAAATTCGACCCGGTGAAACCATACTATGGAAAAATCAAACATTATCCAAAGGATTGATTCACAAGGGCGAATTAATGGCTGATGAATTTGGCTTGGTAACCTTGAAGCAGGTCCTTGTCTTGAATAAAAAGAATCGATTGATTTTAATGAGGAAATGAACCACTGGTTCCAGGAGTGAGGCAATAATGGCATATAAAATGATCGAACTATACCTTTCCTTCGATGATATCGCTATCCAGAAACATGCAGATAAAAACCGCACTCTGGTCTAACCTTAGTCAAATCGCGAGGGGGCGCTGAAAGGATGTCGCATTGTTACCGCCCCAGTAATTTTGAAACTAGACTGAACCATTTCTCTGAAATAACATCTTCTGAATATCGATTGGTGAAATGTTCCAGTATGGGGTCTCTCAGTTTGTCCTTGTTTTCAAGCATTTCATTCAAGATAGCTGCAGTATTTTCTTTGTTATCAGTATCAATTATTGTAACCCCTGGACACTTTCCAAATTCTTCAAATACTGGGATAGAAGATAACAGACAAGGGATTCCAGCACTCATCGCTTCTATAACGACCAATCCGAATGTTTCAACTTGGCTCATAAAAACCAGGACATCAAAAGAATTGTAAATCTTATCTTTGTTTTTTTCCCAGTTGTGTGTAACAACACGAGAATCTTTCCAGATGTCTTTTTCAATGCTCCATAAATGAATATAGTCTGCCTTTGATGCCAGGCCAATATTCACACTCTCAATAACATTTTTTTTAACTTCATTAAGATTTCCTACGCATCCTACATTGTTCGTACGACGCTTTTTATTTATTTTTTTTGTTGCATTAGGAATAATTTCAAACCGGCCTGTCTCCAATTGAAACGAATCTTGCTGAAATGGACTGACAAAATGAACGATATCAGCAAAGGAAAGTGCTTTTTTTACCTGTTCAGATTCAAGTCCATGTGATTCATTTAAAAGTCCATGGCAACTTATTATCAAGAGTTTTCCTTTTTTTTTTACTCTCTCAAGGAAATAATGATCACATGTAACATCACAAATAAACAGATCTGAATTCATATTTGGGGTTTCAACAAAACAAATTTTTGAACTCAATAACCTATTATAATTACTCGAAGGATTGGTTAAAAACTCTACTTGATATCTTTGGGCAAGCAAATTCGCAATACTTGCGATGGCAAAAACACCACCAGTTTCTCCATGAAATCCGCATTGAAATGTGATTCGTATGTCATTGATAGAGGCGTTTCGAAAAAAATTGATTGTCCTGTTTTTTAGAAAAAATAAAATATTTTCCCCTACTCTCATGCGCTTTTCAATGAACCAGGGCAGTCTTTTCTCCTGAATTATATTTTTAATATTAAATAAATTCATTATTTTTCCAGACCATTTTTTTTATGAAATGTTTTTGAAGCATTACTCTCCAAAACATTTTTCATAAAGCATCTCATAGGAACTCAATATTTTCTCTAAATCAAAGAATTCAATTGCGATGTTTTCCATTTTTTTTTGCAGGATATCGTAATCACTAATTCCCTCATAAATCTTTTTGACCATATCTTCAGACGAGGTATCATAAATAACCCCGCACTTATTTCTACGGATAAAACTGGAGAAATCAGAGACATCGGATATCAAGACCGGTCTGCCACAGGCAATACTCTCAAGGGCACTATCGGGGCATTCTTTTCCTCCATCACCCTCTGTAAAAGGGATAAGCGTAAAATGATGGTTTTTGTAAATTTCACTCATATTGCCAACAATTTCATTTCTAAGACGAATGTTTTTTATTTTATTCTTTTCAATATAGTCTTGGACAACGGCAAAACTCGTATAAGAATGGGTCCATCTCCTGAAAAGGAGGGTGAACTGAATGTGTGGATCTATTTGAGCAGCTTTAAGCAGCCTGAACACCCCCCTTTTTTCGAGCTCTTCACTGGTTCTCGGTGCCGTTGCAAATAAAATCCGGGGAGGATTCGGGTCCGGGGCTTTAATATCGTATTGAAATTTCACAAGATCAATTCCCGGATAAATCAACTTCACTTTTTCATGCTTCCCCACCATCTTATCGAGTTTACTTTTCATGGAAGTGGTTTGACAGATGATGAAGGAACACCTTTCAAAAAATTCAGCGTTGAGTTCTCCTTTTTCCGATGCAATTGTATGAACTATCGGTTTCCGTTTGAGAGATTTGTAATATATCCATGGTGCAATATCTCCATAAACATGATTAATATCACAAAAAAATTCTACCACGGGTATTAAAATCCGTAGGAAAGGGTACCATATCGGATTAAAACCAATATACCGGTTTCGATAAGAAAATTTAAATATAATATGGGGATTTACACTAAAAACAAAACTGGATTTAAAATGCTTGGATAAAGAAAAAACTTCTTTTGAAATCGCTTCAATTTTTGGCTCTATACATGCTGTTGTCCAATAAATAATGCGCATAACCTATATAATTATTGAGTCCTTTGTTTTTTACAAAGCGCAAGCCATTCTAATGGCTGGGATAACGGGATACGTTCCAAAGCGTTCACCAATTTTTCCTCTAACGCCGGAAATATATCATAAAACTTAATACTGATAAACTTTTGAATTTCAAAATTAGTGAGCACGGGTTCAAATGAAATGACATCAAAACCGTTTTCATCCATCTCGTTTACAAACTCTTCTTTTGTGTAAGTGACATCATAAACGGGTAAAGCATCATCTGGAAGGGGTTGTATTTTTTTTTCAAGTTTCAGACGTAAGGGCTTGTTCACAACATCTAACAAAAATAGCCCCCCAGTAGTCAGCATCCTTTTCATGGATTCATAAAGACGAACTCGATCTGCCTTATGAAAATGTCTTATAAATCGAAATGTATATATCAGATCCATTTTTTCCAAAATTGTATCAAATTTATCCAATTCAAAGGCATTCCCTTGAAAAATTTCCCATAATCCCAGGGTCCCTTTTTCCTTTAATTTTTTTTTTGCAACATCAATCATTGCCTGACTATTTTCAATCATATACCCTTTTGTAATGCAGTTTAAATCCACTGAAATTCTGGCTGGCCCCGGAGCCAATTCAAGTATGTTGACAGGTGAATATAAATTGACGGCAGTTTCGATAAACTGAACCTGTTTAGCATGAAGCAGTCGTTGCCAGGAAAAATTAAATCGTTTCTCGACGTACTCGTCGGCAATGGTCTGATTCTGATACAATTTTGAGACAGAATATTCGTCTTTCGCCATTTTTATAGACTTTTTATTCAATTTTCAGTCCTCTATTTCCAATCAATTTATTTTTTTTATTTAGATACGGTGGTATTGGCCCAAAAAATCATGAACGATCAACGTATCCAAAATTATGTTTCTTGTTCAATCAAAGGCTCTTGACATGGGTTTCAATTTTATGAACGATTATATCCCAATCGTTTTCCTTTGCCCAGGTTTTCCCTTCTTTGCCCATTGTTTTTCTTAATTGTTGATCTAAAGCCAATCTACAAATTGCATTTTTCAATTTTTCCAGACTTGTTCCATCAATAACAATCCCTGTTTTATTGTCTAACACGGCCTCGGCTTGGCCTCCTATTTTACCGGCGATAGAGGGAATACCCGCAGCTGCCGCCTCCAAAAAAACAATACCAAACCCTTCAATCATTGGACCGATTTTTATTGATGGCATAACATGAATGTCTGATATTGCATAGGTTAGTATACGCTCTTGATTTGATAAATAGCCGGTAAATTTAACATGGGTTTCAATTCCCAGATCCCAGGCCAATTTTTTCAATTTTTTTTCTTCCGGCCCTTGGCTGGCAATTATATATAAAAAGGGGATTTTTTTTGTCTGAATTATTTCAGAAATTGCGCGTAAAACAAGCGCATGATTTTTTCTTTCTTCCATTCTGGCAATGGTTGTCAAAATAATAGTCTTCTGTTTTATATTCCATTTTTTCTTTTGCGCATTCACCTTTGACGCATCAATTTGAAATTCATGGAAATTGACCCCGGGATGAACCACAACAACATTGGCCTCCGGACATATTTCAAGCACCATTTTTTGGGTCATTTTGCTGTTTGAGATCACAAGATCCGAGTGTTTATACACATATTTTGTGTACAAAAATAATTGCCGACTTGATTTGGCTATTAAAATTTCCTCCCCATGGGCATAGGTGACAAGTTTTGTGGATTGACGGTTTAAGGATTTGCAGATCATCCCTGATATTCCTTCAGGAAATGCCCTCAGGCAATGAAGAATGATCTGTTTATTTTTCATTGCCTTTTTGATGAATCCATTGATGTAATACATTTTTTTTATACAATTATAATCAAAAAGGCTGATATCTCCCATTTTCAGGTTTTTCCGAACTAGGGTGATTGCACCATGATTTTGGTTGTCAAATTCAGCCTGTCTTTTTTCCAGATCCAAACAATTTGAAAAATCATTTGCAAACAACAAAACAGGCTCAGACCAACGCTTATACACTTCATATAACCAATGATGGGCACCACCTACCTGTGGAAAAAAATCTTCGCATAAGATAAGATCTTTGCGATTTTCAGACATTGTTAATATTTTTTTTGTTTTTTCCAAAAAGAACCTTGTTAAACAATCGCATTTGTTCCGTTTGGTTATGAAATTTTTGGACATGTTGTTGTGCTAATTTTGAGATCTCTTTGATTTCCATGGATGATTTTTCAAGAAAGGCACACATTTGCATTTTCCATTTTTCAATATCATAACCATCAATAATACAGCCTAACGAGGGATCTGAAATCAATTTGTTTGCATCTCCAACGTTCGCCGAGATTGCTGAACAGCCACACGCCATTGCTTCAAGTAAAACCAGAGGAAATGATTCAAATTTACTGGGAAGCAAAAAGGTATCCATTGCTGAATATGCGGGTCGGGGATCGTACAAAAAGCCGGTGAAAAAAACATGTTTCAGGACCCCCTCTTCCTTTACCATACATTCAAGCCTTTTTTGCTCCGGACCTTCTCCCACCAGAAGTAATCCGCAGTTTAAGTGATCATCTTTTTTGATAATCAAACTCAATGCCCTGATGGCAATTTCAACTTGTTTTAGCTCCACCATACGCCCGACCCATCCGAAAAGATACCAGTCATCCGGTATCCCGATCTTCTTCCTAAAACAGATGCGTGAATCCTTGTTGCGATGCCAATATTGAGTATCAAGTCCATTTGGGCAAACGGATATTTTTTTTCGGGGAATCAAATCGGCCGCTGTTAGGATCAGTTTACTTGCTTCGGATACACAAAAAATATGGTCGGGAAAGAGGCTCAGGAAACGGCGATAGAATTTTTGGCGGTGCCACCAAAACTCTGGACGGGGTATCAATCCGAAATAATAACGCTTCAAACGGCATGGCACCTTTTCTGGTAAAGAATGCTCAATAACAGCAAAAAACTGATAACAGTTTCTCACCATAAGGATAAAGGGGAAATGTCCAGCAAAATACCAAGGTTTCACCCACACGATTTGAGCCGAAGGCATCAATTGAAACAATTTATACCATTTCATGCAATGGACTATTGTAAGCTCTCGTATCGGCAAATCGGTTGTAATTATCTTGAGGTTTCGTCTATTTGAGCTAATTCCATACTCAACCATATTTAAGCCTGATTGAATGAGTCCGATTCGTTTACCAGATTTAAGCAGATAATTTATCCAGGAAATTGTATGTTTCTCGCTACCACCAATATTGTTTACTCTAATCAAAAAAACAATATCAAATTCAGTATTCAATATAGATTGGTTTCCTTTTATTTTTTTGTAATCCGCTTTTTGGGATAAAGATGCGTTTGTTTTATGATAATTCTATCCCGCTTCAAAACAATCACCATCGGCAAATGGTTTTTTTGAATTTAGAGTTCTATTTTTTTAACAAATTCATAACTAATAGTTTTAATTTGTTTCCCCCCAAATAAAGAATGAGCAATGAGACACTTACTACAATTGCTATTTGGATACAAAATAAAAGCCAATTGTTCACCAGGAAAAGATTACCTGTGATCCAGCACACTCCTGCTACGATTACACCAAATAACACACCTGGAACCAATGTCTTTTTATAGTAATCAAATACGGTTATTCCCAAAAGGCGACAGGAATAATATGGTGCCCAGATTCCAGAATTAACAGCCATGGGCAGCGCAGTTCCCATGGCAACACCCAACAATCCAAACTTTTGGATAAAAATAATGCTGAAGATAAAATTGAATATCCCCTCTAAAACAGAAGCACTCGCCTGGGCTCCAATCTTGACTGTGGCAGAAAATACGGTATTGCAAGTACGTCCACCATTGGCAAAAAACTGAGAAATTGCCAATACCAATAAAATGTTACCGCTCATTGAAAAATCAGGCCCGATCCACAAGAAAAAGAAAGGACTTGCATAAAAAGCACACCCGGCCACTACAAGTCCGCCCAAAAGATACATCGCCTGACTAGCGGTTAAGAAAAAATCTGCCAAGGCCTTTTTCCCATAATTCGAATATTGAGATATGGCAAGT
>Ga0180007_10007443_pt1 | contig 10346 bp, 6 predicted proteins | sample MM_PC_MetaG_FD_121122 | JGI IMG/M metagenome (GOLD analysis project Ga0180007, IMG submission 121122) | Groundwater microbial communities from the Aspo Hard Rock Laboratory (HRL) deep subsurface site, Sweden - MM_PC_MetaG | ecosystem: Environmental > Aquatic > Deep subsurface > Groundwater...
AGATCGGCTGCAGCGAAACGCGCCTGCCCCATCACCATCGAGTGGATCAGGTAGTAGAGGGTATGCACCCCTTGCAGTGCCGGCCCGAGTGTTCCCGGGCACATCGCATCGGCCGCCACGATCTCGGCCCGGGGCCACCGTTCCGCGAACCGCATGGCGTCGGCCCGGACCATGGCACGCACGCAATAGCCACGGGCGAGCAGTTCGGGGACCAGCCGGCCCCCGATGTACCCGGAGGCGCCGGTGACGGCCACGAGCCCGTCGTCAGGCCGGGGTGTAGTGTCGAGATCGTGGCAGAAGAGTGGGTCGGGACAACCGGGACAGGCAGGCGATCCGGCCAGTTCGGGATCCCGCAGGATCCCAGCCTGTCCCCAGTTGGGAAGCCGGTCGGAGCTGAAACCCCTGTCCAGTCGGTGGGTGAAGTTCCGGATCTCCGTGCGGACGGCGGCCATGCCGGCCCCGGACTGGAGGCTGGCTTCCCCTGCGGCCAGTCCCGCCGTGGAGACGGCCTTGTCCGACGAATCCACCATTCTGCTCCATTCACGGAATCTAGGCGAGGGAAGGTCAATCGAAGCGGGGTAAATCACCACCGTCCAGGAATGGTTCCCCGCATCCGGATTATAGACCCATATATCCCACTGAACTAGTATATAATCTTAGCAACCGCCCATTCCTCGCCCTGTTGCCGGTCGGCGATAGATATCCGGCGATGTGGGCATTCGTCGGTCACCCGGCGACCGGGCGGGCAATAGGAGGTTGATATTTCCAATAGCGGGCCTACGGTCTGGTCGGGCATCAGGTGCGCGAGCTTTCGAACGTATCTTTCCCGGCAGGATGGCATGTGGCAGTATAGAATGGACGGGGTTCTGAGGGTCAGGCATTTGATATCGGTTGATTTCAATTGTTACTCGATCGCGAGTATGATTGGCTCTATGGAAGGAGCGTAAGTACTAACGCCGCTTGCAAAGGTATTGCGTACCAAGTGACGAGGGGGGCTGCCATCAAATTCATCACCTATTTCCTGATCCTGCTGGCGCTGGGACTCGGCGAACGTAGCCTAGGGCCCCACGGCACGCGACTGACCACGCTGCTGGCCCTCTGTGCTGTGCTTCCGCTCCTGTTGCGCGGTCTCTGGCTGATCGACTGGCGCATGTGGCGGGCCTCGCTCCCCGGTCTCGCCGCGATCGCGACTGCCGTCTGCTGGTACACGACCGCGGACGCCGCGCAGTACTTCGCCCTGGGGGCGTCGCTGGCCTGCCTGTCTATCGCGGTGCGGCGCACCGTCCCCCGGGACGTCCTGGCCGACGCCTCACCGGCATCTACGGTCATCGCCTTCGCCCTTTTCGTGGCCGTCCGGGACCATCTCGACCTCTGGACCCAGCTGATCACTGCCTCCATACGGACAACGTTCTGGTTCTCGAATCTATGGGGGCAGTCGTTGCGTCTGGGGCCGACCTATTCCGGCCTCTGGCTGTTGGTCGCCTGCCTGCTGGCGCTGGTGATGATCGCCACCGGAACGCGCCACCGGCCCTGGCGGCTGATCGCCGCCTTCGTGCTGCTGCCGCTGCTGGCCTTGGCCGCCATCCCCTTGCGCGGCCTGGTGCCGACCCACTATCACGGCGCGCCGGCGACCGCCGTCCTCGCCTGGCGCCTGGTCCAGTTCATCCTGCTGCTGGCGCCGGTAGCTCTGCTGACCGCGACCCGCGGCCGGGACGAAGTGTTGGCGGCACAAGCCCCGCCGCACGCCGCCCCTTGGCGCGGGATCGCCACGGTTGCGTGTGCGGCCGCGGCTCTGGGCGGTCTCGTGCTGTTGAGCTGGAGCCGGCCCGTTCCTTGGCATCCCGGGCGGGTCTTGATCGACACCCGCGGGTCGTTCAACATGGAACCCTTCCGCTGGGGCGCCTACGCCCGCGATGTAGCCCAGGGCGCTTCTCTGGCCACGCTGCCACATGTGCTGGGCGCGTACGGTTTCGCGACGGCGGCATCTGACACCATGATCGACGCTGCCGCGCTGGCCGAGACAGACGTCCTGGTGGTCATGAATCCCGACACCTTCTACACCGAAGCCGAGCACGCGGCCGTCTGGGAGTTCGTCGACCGCGGAGGCGGCCTGCTGGTCCTGGGTGATCACACCAATATCATGGGTGTGATGGAGCCCTTCAACGCCCTGCTGCAGCCGGTGGGCATCGGACTGAATTTCGATTCAGTCATTCCCAGGGTCGACCGCTGGTCTTGGTACGGCTGCATGCGTTTCCACCCCCATCCGCTGACACGGGGCCTGCGCGACGAGGCCGAGATCAAGCTCAGCGTGGGCGCCAGCCTGACGCTGGCAGCCGGGGCGATTACCTTGTTGAGCGGACGGGACGCCTACGCCGACGCCGGCAACTGGGACAACGCGCAGGGTGCCTACCTGGGCAACATGGCCTTCGACCGGTCCGAGATCGAGGGTGATCTGCTCCTGGCTGCCGAGGCGCCCTACGGCCGGGGAAAGGTGATCGCCTTCGGGGATACCTCGCCCTTCCAGCGCACCACCGTCAGCCTGTCGCACGAGCTGATGGCCAGGATCTTCAACTATCTCGGCACGCCCGGCGGCGCAGTGGCCGGGCGGCAGGTGCGCGGCGCCGGCGCGATACTGCTGGTCGTCGCCGGGACTCTGCTGCTGGCGCTCGGCAGGCGCCGCCCCATGGCGCCGGCGGTGTTCGCCATCCTGGCCTCGATCTGGCTGCTGGCGCTGGCAGGGCACGCGACATTCGCCCTGCCGCCGGCGCCGGTCGGCGAGAACGTGGCGTGGCTGGACCTGTCCCACGGCAATCGTGTGGACCTGCATGCCGGCCGGGATGACGGTCTCGGCGGTCTGCAGAACCATCTGTGGCGCCACGGCTACGTGCCGCTGGCGATGCGCGCGTTCGACCGCGACCGGCTGCTGGCCTCGGAGCTCTTCGTCACGGTGGCGCCGGCCTTCCCCTATTCTCGGCACGAGTGCGCCGCCCTGCGCGCCTTCGTCGAGAACGGGGGCCTGCTGATCGTGTCCGCCGGCTACGAGGAGCGCAACGGTGCCGCGGACCTGCTGGCTGAATTCGGCTATGCTGTCGGTTCCACGCCCCTGGGCTCGGCGCACGTCGCCGAGACGCTGCTCACGGGACAGCGTGTCTACATGCACGAATCCTGGCCGGTGCTCCAGCCGGCCGGCCAGGGCGAGATCTGGGTCCGGTGCTGGGGGTACCCCATCGTGGTCTTCGAGACGTTCGGGGCGGGCGGTCTGCTGGTGATCGCCGATTCGATGTTCCTCAGCGAGAAGAGGCTGGAGAGCCCCGACGAATTCGTCGAGGAGAATATCGATTTCCTCCGCGCGGCGATCGAGACCGCACGGCAGCGGATGGGAGGTGAAAAGTGATGCGCCGTTTCTGGCTCGCCCTCTGGCTGGCCGTTCTGGCTTGGGACGGTTTCTCCCCGCATATCGAATCCGCGGCGGCTCCCCCGCTGGCCTGGGCGGCCCTGATCGCCTGCGGCCTGCTGTTGATCTCGCGCCGGCGCGGCGACCAGCCCCTCTTCACCCGGTGGCCGTCCGTGGTGTGCGCGCTCGCCGCGTGCGGCGCCGGCTGCCTGCTGCCCTGGCCAGAAAGGGTGGGACCGCTGCTGGTCGCCGGTGGGCTGATACTCGGGCTGGTCCCCGTGCTGAACCGGTTGACCCGGGGCAACAACTGGCGGATACCGTCGGCCGCCGGCGGCCTGTTGTGGCTCAGCGCCGGCGTGTCACACGCTTACCGGGTATGGGAGGCGTCGTATCACGACCTGGACTTCATGGCCGGACCGCTGGCTGCGTTTTACCGTCTGTTAGGCCTGCCGGCGGCCGCTGATCCGCCGCTGGTGCATCTGCAGGTGGTCGGCAACCTGCAGACGATCGATTGCACCCTCGAGAAGCTGGTGGGCCATCCCCTGCCGGTGATCGTTGTGGCCGGCCTGGTCGCGATCTTCCTGCTGAACGGCCGGCGCGCCGGTTGGCGCCTGCCGTTGCTGCTGCTGTTGCTGGCGGCCGTCTACGCCTTCTTCAGGTCGGCGGCCCTGGGCCTGGCTCTCGAGCAGATGAACGAGGCCGGCATCTACTACCGGCGCATCTGGGTCTTTGGCAGCCTGCTGCCGCTGATCCTGTTGCTGACGTGGGTTGTGCCGCCGCTGCGGCATGAACGGGGCGCCGACCTTGCACCGGCAGGGCGCGTGTCGGTCGCCGCCACCGGACGCGGATGGACGGATCCGCTGCTGGCGGTCCTGCTGGGTGTCGGCCTGGCCGGTGCCCTCGGCTTCTACGATCCTGGCGATCCCAAGCCCGGCCGTGTGATGATCGACGAGAACCATTCCAACTGGGAGTGGTCGACCGTCGCGTTGAACACCGAGAGCTACGGCGTGCAGACCGTCTACAACTACTCCGAACTGGTGCGCTACCTGCGCCACTTTTACGCGGTGGACCAGAACTTCGCGGTGCTCGGCGACAGCCTGCTCGCGGCTGTGGACGTGTTGATTCTCAAGACGCCGACCAAACCCTATGCGGACGCGGAAGTGGACGCCGTCGTGCGCTTCGTCGAGCGGGGCGGCGGCCTCTGGCTGGTGGGCGATCACACCAACGTCTTCGGCATGAGCACGAACCTGAACAGGGTGGGCCGGCATTTCGGCATGACCTACAACTACGACGCGGTCATAGACCTGCTGACCTACGGTCGGCAGTACTACCGGCACCCGCGTCTGTTCGCCCACCCCTCGCTGCGCCACCTGCCGCCACTCTTGCTGGCCACTTCCTCCAGCATGGTCGGCCCGCTGCTCAGCCAGCCGGTCATGATCGGCCGTACCCTGCTCTCGGACCAGCTTGACTACTCCGTCAACGCGTTCTTCGGGGATTTCCGGCCGAGCGCCGGCGAATCCTTCGGCGCGATGCTGCAATCCGTGGCCGTGCCCCGCGGCCGCGGTCGCGTGCTGGGCTTCAGCGACAGCACCATCTTCTCGAACTTCTTCATGTTCATCCGCGGCAAGCCGGAGCTGGCCCTGGGCAGCGTGGCCTGGCTGATGTCGACCAACCGGTTCGGCTGGGTGCGTCACGCCCTGCTGGCGATGGCGGGGATCGGCGCGCTGCTGCTTCTGGTGCGGTTGCCGCGACAGCACGGCGCGGCGCCCTTCGTCCTGCAGATGATCCTGGCCACTCTCTTCTTTGCCCTGACCGCGCGGGCGCTCGATCGCTGGACCGCGGCATGGTCCACGCTGCCGCGGCCGCACACTCCCCTGCCCACGGTGGCCTTCGACCGCGGCAAGACCGACTACGACATCCCGGACATCCGGGAGGTCGCCGATGAATCGCCCGCCAGCTTCCACACCTTCTACGTGTGGACCCAGCGTACGGGCTGGATCCCGACCACCGGGCTCTTCGAGGACTGCCTGGCCGCTGCGCGGGCGACCGTGCTGATCAGGCCCAGCGGCCACTACCATGCCACCGAACTGGCGGAACTGGAGGACCACGTGAGGCAGGGTGGCGGTCTGCTGGTGCTGGACTCGCCGCACAGCCGCCACTCGGCGGCGCAGTCGATCCTGCAGGCGTTCGGCATGGGCTTCAGCCCCGCGGAGATGGAGAGCGTCACGGTCAGCCCCGCCGCCGGCGGCCTCGAGACGACCGAACTGCACCACGTGCGCGGCGTGACCGGCGGCCGGCCGGTCCTGGTCGCGTCCGACGGCACCGCCGTGCTCGCGTACACGGACTTCGGCCGCGGCAGGGTAGTGGCGATGTGCGCCGCGGACAACTTCACCGACGCGGTGATGGGTACCACCTCGGCCGTCCCCACGCCGGAGCAGCTGGCGCTCTATCGGATCGAGTACCTTATCTTCGAGGAACTGCTGGATACCGCTGGGGCCTGGCCCGCCCGCGACGGGGAACCGCCGGCAGGAGGTGGCGGCTAGTCTGCGTCGTGGCTCCGCAGCCAATCCCGCCACAGGACGAGTACGCTGTCCGGCACCTCCGGCAGGGGATCCCCGCGCCAGAGGCGCGCCCCCGCCTGCGCTTCCTCTTCCGGAAGCAGATGCTGCCCCTCGCGATCTAGGAACCGCGGCCGGCGGCGGATGTTGCCGTCGGTCCCCACGTAATCGGAGCAGACGCCGCCGGCGGCCCCGCCCTCGTTCTCCCAGACCTGGTTGCCGCGGAAGGTGGCGGGCGCGTCGTCGTCCAGCTGGAAGACGGCGCTCTCGCCGCGGTTGTAGGCCAGGACGTTCTCCACGATCAGGGCCGGCGAGGAATCGCAGTAGATGCCGCCGCCCCCGCTGCTGGCGGCGTTGCCGACGATCGTGTTGGCGTAGATGACCGGGCAGGAGTTGAGGGCCAGGATCCCGCCGCCGCTGACGGCGCTGTTGTCGAAGATCAGGTTGTTGTAGACCAGCGGCGCACAGTCCTGGTAGGCGGAGATCGCCCCCCCCAGATAGCCTTCGTTGTCGCGGAAGACGTTGAAGGCGATCACCGGGCGGCAATCGTAGTTCGTGTAGACGCCCGGACCCAGGTAGCCCAGGTGGTCGCGGAAGACGTTGTTGATGATCAGCGGGCTGCTGCGGTGCAGGTAGATGCCGCCGCCGCCCGAGTTGGCATGGGGCCGGCGGCCGTTCTGGAGGGTGAGGCCGGCGATCGTGGTCGTGGAATCGATGCCGCGGCCGAAGAGGCAATAGCGATCGCCGGCGGCGTCGATGATCGTCGAATCGGGCCCCGCGATACCGATCAGCGAGACGCCTGAACGCAGGGTGAAGCTGCCCCGGTAGGTGCCCGGGTTCAGCAGCAGGGTATCTCCCGGTGCGGCGGACTGCAGCCGTGCGGCCAGACCCTGGACGGAATCGGCCGGAGACGGGAACGTGTCGATCCGGGCGGCGGCGGCGGGACCGCCTGTCAGTCCGCAGGCGAGGCCCACGGCGAGAAACATCAGGATCGCGGCGCGGCGCGGCATGCGACTCCCTCGCTGCTCGCGAAGGTGCCGGGGACCGGAGCCCCCGGCACCTCGTGTTTGATCCGTTCTCCGCGGGGAGAGCGGACTACTTGCGGTACTGGGTCTTGACTTCACCCCAGCTGCAATCGTCGTTGCTGACCTCGCAGGTCGGACCGATCGTACATGCGATACCATCGGTACAACCCGTAGTGCCGCTCGTGCACACGGTCGCTGCGGTGCAAGCGCCGGCTGCCGACGTACAGCTCTGGCCACCCGTACAGGTCGGACCGAACGTACAGGCATTGGCTGCGGAGGTGCAGTTGATGCCGGCCGTACAGCCGGTCGCGTCGAAGGTGCAGGCGTTGCCTCCGGTACAGCCGGGACCCGCGGTGCAGGTGCCGTCGGCGGAGGTACACGCCGTACCCAGAGTACAGGCGTCGGGACCGGTCGTGCAGTTCAGGCCACCGGTACACTGCGTGCCGATGGTACAGGCGTTCGACCCGAAGGTGCAGTTCTCACCGAGCGTACAGTTGGTACAGTCGGTGCAGACATCCCACGTGCAACGCACGCCGGCCGTGCATGCGGCAGGCCCGAACGTACAGTTGGCACCCAGCGTGCACCAGGCGCCGGACGTACAGGTCTCGCCGGCCGTGCACCCGGAGATGCTGGTGCAGGTTCCACCGACCGTGCAACCGGAGCCCTGGGTACAGGATTCCGCGCCGGTGCACAGAGGCGTCTGTGTGCAGTCGAGTGCCGCCGTACATGTCTGGGCCGTACAGAGAGAACCCTGCGTACACCCTTCCTCTTGTGTGCAGAGTGCTGTCCCCCCACTGGTTGTTTCGTCGAACTTGTCGGGGTTGCCGGCGACGGTTTCCGCGGCGATGGCCGCGTCACCCACCCGCCAGACTTTCTGCTGCATCCCGTTTGCAGACAGGTCGGAGATGTGCTTGTACAAGGGCGATTCAACATCAACCTCTCCTGCGATCCCCCGGGCGAATGCCGGCGTCGATCCCAGGACGACGGCGAGCACCAGCACGGTGCAAGCCATCAATAGCATTTTCTTCATCATGATTATCACCCCCCTTCAATAGATGCTGTTGTGGCGATCGCCCGCGAAGAGCGCCGCTGAGGCGGACCACAACATTCGTGCAGGGGAAAAGCCTAGCATATCGGCGCACAGAATTTTCAAGAATCATGTGGGCAGTGGCTCTGCTTCTGTATGTAAATTCACCGGGGGTAAAAAATGACTTCTGCCTTCTGGAATTTGACAGTCGCAATACCGATCTTCTTAACCTAACTTGTCGCGTGTTCAACCACTTGAGGACTCTTGACCAAGGGAGAATGACAGATCAACGTGGAACGGGGATACGGATCGATCGAGCCGGAATCACCGCGAATCCCACCGGGAAGTTGAGGGGATGCCACGTAGGAGGGTGACCCGGAGGTGAATCGAGAAACTGCGGCGGGAAAAAGGAATCGGGCCACCGTCGGGCAACCCGTTTCAAGACTTGTGGTTCTCTGGTCGGGGCGAGAGGATTTGAACCTCCGACCCCTTGCCCCCCATGCAAGTGCGCTACCGGACTGCGCCACGCCCCGACCGAGATGTCCCAGCACGGGCGATAACCCGCGCGGTTCGACAATCTAATACGCTCCCGTCGGCATCACAAGCGCGGAATGGTCTGGTCACTCCCCCTTGGCCTTCATCTCCTTGAGGAGATCCATGACCTCCTTCAGCTCGCGTCTGAGGTGGGCGATCCGCTTGCCGCGGTTCTGACCCTCGAAGAGCGATTCCTGCGGTTGTTCCTGTTCCTTGGCCGCGGCGCCGCGCTTGTGTTCGCGCAGGTGCTTGCGGGCGCCCTCGATGCGGTAGCCTTCCTCCTGCAACAGACTGCGGATCGTCAGGATCTCGTCGATATCCTTCTTGCGGTAGTTGCGCGCGCCGGAGCGGGCCCGCTTGGGCTTCAGGGTGGGGAACTCGCTCTCCCAGTAGCGTAGGACGTGCGGTTCCACGCCGGTATGCTCGGCGACTTCGCGTATGGAGTAGTAGAGCTTGTCGGGTAGTTCCGCCACGGGTCCTCTCCCATCAATCGACGATTCTCATTCGTGCTCCGAACGCAGGGCCCGTTCCATGAGATCCTGCATCGCCTTGGACGGAGCCTTGCCGGAGAATAGCACATCGTGAACTTCTTGGGTAATGGGAAGTTCGATCGAGTGCTTCGCACTCAACTTCAAGGCTGCCTGCGTCATGACGGCTCCCTCGACCACCTGGCAGGCCTGTTTCAGGATGGATTGGGGGTCCTGCGCCGCACGCGCGACTGCCTCTCCGTAGTTGCGGTTGCGCGAATGGCGGCTCGTGCAGGTCGTGATCATGTCGCCGATGCCCGACAAGCCGTAGAAGGTCTCGAACTGGCCGCCCAGGGCGATGCCCAGCCGGGCCAGTTCCTTCAGTCCCCTGGTCATGACGGCGCCGCGTGTGTTGTCGCCGTAACCCAGCCCGTCGGCCATGCCGACCGCGATGGCGATGACGTTCTTGAAGGCGGCGGCGATCTCGACCCCGACCAGATCGCGGTTGGTGTAGACCCGCACCGTCGGACCGCTCAGGTGCTGTTGCCAGTCGTGCCAGCTCTCGCCGCGTCCCGACAGGACCAGGGCCGTCGGCAGGCGCAGGACGACCTCCTCGGCGTGGCTGGGGCCCAGCAGCACGCCTATGCGATGGGGATGGCCCGCGGCGTCGTGGAGCAGCTCCTCCTCCATCACCGTGCTCAGGCGCTTCAGAGTGCTCAGTTCCAGCCCCTTGCTCAGACAGATGACCGGCACTTCGGCCTTGAGGCGGCAGTCGCGCAGGGCGTGGGCCACGCCGCGCACGGTCTGACTCGGCAGGATGAAGAAGACGGCGTCGGCCCCGCCGACGGCTTCCTGCAGGTCCAGGGTGGCTGTCATGTTGGCGGGCAGGATCAGATCGGGAAAGAAGGCCGGATTGGTGTGCGTGTCCCGGATGGCCGAGATCTGGTCGGCCTCGATGCCCCAGAGCACCACGTCCCGCCACGACTCGGCGAGATGGCGACCGAAGGCCGTGCCCCAGCTGCCGGATCCCAGGATCGCTGCGCGCATTGTCCAGCCTTTCGCCGCTAGCCGGTCGTCCTGTCGTCCAGGCCGTTGGACTCGAGGGGTTTCTCCGTCCCCGCCTGCAGGCGCTTGATGTTGGTGCGGTGCTTGACCAGGACCCAGAGGCAGATGACAAGCGTGAACACGAAGATGGTCTTGGAGAACTGCTCCGAACGCAACTCGAAATAGCCCACGGCGATGGGCAGCACGATGGCGGCGACGATGCTGCCCAGGGATACGATCCGGGTGATCGCCATCATGATCGCGAAGGCGCCCAGGGCGACGAGCGTGGGGTAAGGC
>Ga0180007_10007444_pt1 | contig 10345 bp, 7 predicted proteins | sample MM_PC_MetaG_FD_121122 | JGI IMG/M metagenome (GOLD analysis project Ga0180007, IMG submission 121122) | Groundwater microbial communities from the Aspo Hard Rock Laboratory (HRL) deep subsurface site, Sweden - MM_PC_MetaG | ecosystem: Environmental > Aquatic > Deep subsurface > Groundwater...
GCAAGGTGCCTGCTAGCCATATCTGAGTATTTTTCGAGGAATTACGGAAATACGTTTAGGGAACTCCGAGAAAAAACAGAAGATATATCGTTCTGAACGGAGCGCAGAGTCGATATACTACCTCTTAGATAACTCTTCCGGGCTCACCTCCTGCGGCTTCGCGGCCTCCTGCGAAGCCATCTCCTTCTCTTTCTGCTTGCGCTCCTTCTTCGTGAGTTTGGCGAGCACGTCTTTCACCTCTTTACCACGGTACGCGCCGCAATTCTCGCAGAGAATATGGGGAGGAACCCGCTTGCCGCATTTAGAGCACGAGACAAGCTGAGGAACCCTCAAGTACTTGTGCATCCGTGCCTGTCCCTGCCTGGATTTTGACCTATGCTGCTTTGGTACTGCCATACTCCACCACTCTACCCCAAAAGGCCGCGCCTTGCAAGTGCAAGAGGCGGCAACGTTCAAACTTGGTTTAGCCAAGTTATACGCACCTAGTTTAGAGAACGGGCAACTGGCGCAAAACTCTTCCGATGTAGGGGACAAGGGCCGTACTTCTTGAGTGCTTCCATGTGGTATCTCGTTCCATACCCCTTGTGCCGGTCAAACCCATACTTGGGGTATTTCTGGTGGAGGCGCCTCATGAGTCGGTCTCTTTCCACCTTGGCGACAATAGAGGCCAGCATACAGAGAGGCACGGTATCATCTCCGTGGGGAACGGCCCTTTGCTTGCAGGGAAGGGAAAGGAGCATGTTCCCATCAATAATTAACTCTCCAACGCCCACTCCCTTTTTTTCCAGATTACGCACCGCCTTCTCCATTGCGAGACGGGTGGCATTCCGGATGTTTACGCGGTCTATCACTCTTTCGGAAACCATACCAATCCCCCACTCCACCCCCGGGTGCGCCTTCAAGACCGCGTAGAGCTCCTCTCGCGCCCTCTCGCTCAAGCGCTTGGAATCAAAACTGCCCCGCAGGGAAAGCGAGGAATCCTTGAGTACCAATGCAGCCGCCACTACGGGGCCTGCCAGAGGCCCCCTTCCCACCTCGTCTATTCCCGCTACCAGAAACTTCTTTGCCATATGTACTTCAATTGTAGGGTACCCTCCCATTTGATACAATGAAACACTATGGCAAAGAGTTTCACTCACCTGCATGTGCACAGCCACTTCTCTCTGCTGGACGGCCTGCCCAAGATAGACCAGCTTCTGGACCGGGTTCAAGAGCTTGGCATGGATTCTGTTGCGCTTACGGATCACGGAAACCTCTATGGAGCGGTAGAATTCTACCAAAAGGCAAAGAAGAGGGGTATCAAGCCCATCGTGGGGGCAGAAATCTACATTGCCCACGAGGGCATGAAGCAGAAACGGCCCAACATAGACGACAAGATTTATCATATGGTCGTGCTCTGCAAGAACGAGCAGGGGTACCGGAATCTTGTGAAGATCCTGACGGTTGCCCACCTCGAGGGATTCTACTATAAGCCAAGGGTGGATGAAGAGTTCCTCGCCCAGCACGCGGAAGGTCTCATTGCGCTATCTGCATGTCTCACAGGAAAAATCCCTCGCCAGCTTACCGCAGGAAACAGCAAGGAAGCAGAGCTCACCGCCCTGAAGTATCTGGAGATTTTCGGGGAGGGAAATTTCTATCTGGAACTCCAACACCATCCTCATATTCCCCAACAAGAGAAGGTTAACGAAGGACTAAAGGCAATCTCCAAGAACACCGGCATCCCTCTCGTAGTCACCAACGACTCCCACTACCTACGCCGCGAGGACGCGGAAGCCCAGGACGTGCTCATGCTTATCAATACGGGCGCAAAGCACGACGACCCAGAACGCCTCACTCTCACAGCAGACGACTTCTCCTTGAGGTCTGCAGAAGAAATGGCTGAACTCTTCCAAGACCTGCCCGAGGCCGTGGCGAACACCACCAAGATTGCAGAGGCCTGCAACCTGGAGCTAGAACTTGGAAAGACCCGACTTCCTGCCTTTCCCCTTCCTCCGGGGAAAACAGCAGACAATTACCTCAAAGAGCTCTGCGAGCAAGGACTCAAGGAAAAGCCATTTGTTCTTGAATACAAAGGAGTGCGGGACCGGCTTATGTACGAACTTGAGGTTATCAAGGAAACGGGGTTCGCTTCGTATTTCCTCATCGTGCAGGACTTCGTGAACTGGGCAAAGAGCAAGCACATTGTAGTGGGTCCCGGAAGGGGTTCTGCGGGAGGGTCTTTGGTCTCCTACCTGCTCGGCATCACAAACATCAATCCCCTGCAGTACAACCTCATCTTTGAACGCTTCCTCAACAAAGACCGGAATGAGCTGCCCGACATTGACCTGGACTTTGCCGACTCCCGGAGGGACGAAGTAATTGAATACGTGGCGCAGAAGTACGGGAGGAACCACGTCGCCCAGATTATTACCTTTGGAACCATGGCCGCCCGCGCCGTCATACGGGACGTGGGAAGGGCTCTTGGCTACGAATACGCGTACTGCGACCGCATCGCAAAACTCATTCCCTTTGGAAAAACCCTTGAGGAAACCCTAAAAGAGGTAGATGAATTCCGGGAGTTCGTGGAGGCAGACGAAAAGGCCGGCCGCCTCGTGGACCTCGCCAAGAAGCTTGAGGGGGTGGCTCGCCACGCCTCCACGCATGCCTGCGGCGTCGTGATATCCGCAGAACCCATGGAGAATCTCGTACCGCTCCAGCACCCGACCCAGAACGAGGGCACCGTGGTGACGCAATACGAAATGCACAGCATTGAGGACCTCGGACTTCTCAAAATGGACTTCCTCGGCCTAAGCAATCTCACTCTCATTGAAGAAACCCTCAAGCGCATCTACGCAATATACGGGAAGAACGTGGACATTGAGAACATCCCGCACGATGACCCCGCGGTGTATAAACTCCTTCAAGATGGGGAAAGCACAGGGCTCTTTCAACTGGAAAGCGGCGGTATGCGACGGTATCTTAAGGAACTCAAACCCACTCACTTTGAAGACCTCATCGCTATGATAGCTCTCTATCGCCCCGGGCCCATGGAGCTTATCCCTGACTTTATCAATCGCAAGCACGGGAAAACCAAAATCACCTACCTCCACCCCAAACTGGAACCCATACTCAAGAACACCTACGGCATTGCCGTATACCAAGAACAGGTACTGCAGATAGCTCGGGAGCTCGCGGGATTCAGCTACTCGGAAGCCGACGTCTTGCGCAAGGCAATCGGCAAGAAGATCAAAGAACTCCTGGAAGAGCAGCGCGAGAAATTCGTAGGCGGAATAGTGCGCAACGGAATCAACCAAAAGATAGCGGAACAGCTTTTCACCTTCGTGGAACCATTTGCGCGCTATGGATTCAATCGCGCGCACTCGGCCGCCTACGCCATCATTGCCTACCAGACCGCCTGGCTCAAGGCGCACTACCCCGTGGAGTTTATGTCCGCCCTCCTCACCCAGGAACGCAACGACATAGAGCGCATCGCCTTCCTCATCAGCGAATGCAAAAAAATGGGCATTAAGGTACTGCCGCCGGATATCAATGAGAGCTTCAGTTTCTTCTCGGTGGTGCCAGAGAAAAACCAGATACGCTTTGGCCTCGCAGCCATCAAGAACGTGGGTGAGGGCATGGTAGCCGCCATCATCCAGGAAAGAAAAGGACAAGGGCCCTTCCTCTCCATTCAGAACTTCATGGAACGCCTAGGCGGGAACGGCTTGAACAAAAAATCTATGGAATGTTTTGTCAAGGTGGGGGTCTTTGACGCGTTCGGGGAACGGAACCTTCTCTTGAACAACCTGGACGCCCTCCTGCAAATAGGCAGGGAGAGCTCCAAGGCAAAACAGAACGGCCAACAGCCGCTCTTTGGAGGGCTTCCGGATGGCGGCTCTCTCGCTTTGCAAGAGACAGTACCTGCGGCCGAAAAGGATCTCCTCACTTGGGAAAAGGAACTCCTCGGGCTCTATATTAGCTCTCATCCCTTAGAACACATACGGAATATCTTAGAACAGCGTGCCTTTCCGCTTTCCAAAGTAATGGGAGACGCAACATTCCGCATGCAAATGGCAAGCCGCCGTATTCTGGTAGGCGGAATTATTGCGGCCGTAAAGAAAATAGTGACGAAATCGGGAAGGCCTATGCTCTTCCTGACATTAGAAGACCTCACCGACAAAGCGGAAGTTGTGGTATTTCCCAATCTTCTAGAACAGGACCCCTCTGCCTTTCAAGAGAACTCACTCGTGTTTGTAAACGGAAGAATCGACACAAGGAATGGAGAACCCAAGCTCATAGCGGAACACGTAGAGCGCATCATAGAATCCTCTTGACAAACCTCCAGTAAACTTCTAAATTATTTAGTGCAAGGGGGAGCGCCTGGCTCTATGGATAGCAACGAGTGGGCAAGCAGAGTCGCTTTCCGTGTTTCGTGTTTGAGGTGTGGTAACAACTGCTCACTGCTGACATTGCCGTGACTCTATATGCCAGTCCCCCCTTGCCATAAAGCCATCCTCGGATGGCTTTTTCCTTTTCGCCGTACCCTGGCTCCCCTCTCTTTTTCGTGGTAATATCTATTAATTATCACAACCACTATGGAGCAAGGACAACTCGACAACATACGCCATTCCTTCGCGCATCTTCTGGCCGCCGCGGTCAAGGAACTTTTTCCGCAGGCACAATTGGGCATAGGTCCGGTTATTGAAGACGGATTCTATTATGACTTCGCTTTGCTCGCCGAAGCCGACCTCTCCAAGATTGAAGAAAAAATGCGGCAGATAGCAAGGAAGAATCTCGCCTTCAAGAAAGAACTCTGGCCCGCTCTCAAGGCAACGCAGTATTACAAAAAGGAAAAACAGCCCTTCAAGCTAGAGCTCATCAAGGAGCTTTCTCAAGGAAAGAAACCCGCCTCCACTAAAGCTACAACGGATAAAGTTGGTATGGTCTGGACGGGCAAGCTATTTCTTGACCTGTGCCGTGGAGGCCACGTAAAAAATACCAAAGAACTTCCCCTAGACGCCTTCAAGCTTACGCGGGTAGCCGGTGCCTACTGGAAAGGCGACGAGAAGAACCCCATGCTCACAAGAATCTATGGGGCGGCGTTCTCCACAAAAAAGGAGCTTGCCAGCCATCTTACTATGCTAGAAGAAGCGGAACGGCGGGACCACAAGAAACTAGGTCCGGAGCTCGGTCTATTCACATTCTCGGACCTCGTGGGCTCTGGTCTTCCCCTATTCACGCCCAAAGGAACGATAATTCGAAGGACTCTTACGGATTTCGTGGAACGCCTTAATAGGGAAAACGGATTTGAGGAGGTGTGGATTCCCCACCTCGCGAAACCCGACCTCTATAAGATATCTGGACATCTAGAGAAATTCCAGGAAGACCTTTTTCGGGTAAAGGGAAAAGGTGGTGAATTCGTGCTCAAGCCCATGAACTGCCCCCACCATATCCAGATCTTTCAGTCGCAATTGCACAGCTACCGGGAACTGCCCATTCGCTATTTCCAAACCACTACCGTGTATCGCGATGAGCAATCGGGAGAATTGGCGGGGCTCACGAGGGTGCGGTCTATCACACAAGACGACGGCCATGTCTTTTGTACCGAAGAACAAATACCGCAGGAATTTGCCTTGAATCTCAAAATACAAAAGGAACTCGTGGCTGCGGTGGGGCTCAAGGAATACTGGATACGTCTTTCTCTTCGGCACCCCAAAAACAAAAAAGCGTACCTGGGAAGCGACACCGTCTGGAGCACGGCACAGCGCCAAATGGAAGACCTCTTGAAAAAGGAAAAGGTTCCCTACCGGATTGCAGAGGGTGAGGCCGCCTTCTACGGTCCCAAAATGGACTTTATGGCAAAGGATTCCCTGGGGCGCGAATGGCAGTTCTCCACCATTCAACTGGACTTCAACCTCCCCAAACGCTTCGGACTGGAGTACACTGCGCAGGACGGTTCTCGCAAAACCCCCGTCATGATTCACCGGGCGTTTATGGGTTCCGTGGAACGATTCATGGCAATGCTCATTGAGCACTACGCAGGTGCATTCCCCTTCTGGCTCGCTCCCGAACAACTCTGGATAGTCCCTGTATCAGACAAATTTTTGCCTTATGCGGAGAAAATCGCACAAGAACTCAAGGGATTCCGTATTAATGTGCGCCGGGAAAACGAAACCCTCGGCAAGAAAATCCGCGAGGGAGAGATGCAGAAAATCCCCTACCTTCTCGTAGTGGGCGAAAAGGAACAGACGAGCAACACCATTTCCGTACGCCAGAGAGGCAAAGGAGATCTCGGGAGCATGAAGCCAGCTGAATTCCTCAAAAAACTCTCCCAGGAAGCGCTTCCTCCCCAATAACCAACCCCCGAGCGTATCCTTGCTCGGAGCAAGTTACAAACTCATCCTTAGCCTGGCTAAGGTGTGGATAACTTAGCCAGGCTAAGGCAGAAAAGACATGAAGGAATTAGTTGTTATTGTGGGGCCCACGGCCTCGGGCAAAAGTGAACTCGCGGTAAAGCTCGCTTTGCGCTTTGGGGGCGAGATTGTTTCCGCCGACTCAAGACAAGTATACAAGGGCTTGGATATAGGGGCGGGCAAAATAACAAAAAAGGAGATGCGGGGCGTGCCCCATCATCTCTTAGACGTTGCCTCTCCCAAAAGAATCTTTACCGTTGTCCAGTACCGGAGACGCGCGCTCAAGGCGATAAAAGACATCCAAAAAAGAGGCAAGCTTCCTTTTCTCGTGGGCGGCTCCCCTTTTTACATTTACGCGGTCGCCAACGGCCTTCTGTTTCCGGAAGTGCCTCCAGATAAAGAGCTCCGAAGACAGCTTGAACAATACTCTGCAGAAAAATTATACGAGAAACTCCAAAAACTGGATCCCGCGAGAGCCGCAACCCTTCGGCAGAGCTCGGGACAAGCCAAAAATAAAAGGCGCCTCATCCGGGCTTTGGAAATTGTGTTCAAGACCGGCAAGCCGGTGCCCGAACTCCCGCAAAAACCGCTCCCCTACCCTGTGCTGTTGCTTGGCATACAAAGAACGCAAGACGAACTAAAAAAACGAATTGTAAAACGTCTACAGAGAAGATTCAGAGAAGGAATGGTGGAAGAGATACAACAGCTCAACAAAAGTGGACTTTCTTGGAAACGACTGGAAGAGCTCGGCCTGGAGTATCGGTACGTTGCTCAATACTTACAGCAAAAAATCTCCCGCAAGGAGATGGAGGAAAAACTGGAAAGAGAAATCTGGAAATTCTCCAAGCGGCAGATGAACTGGTTTAAAAAAGACCCCCGCATCCGGTGGATCAAAGATCTCAAGGAAGCAGAAAACTTACTCCGATTAAGTTTTGAGGAGTTGTTCGAGAGTGGCGCGGGCAAGTTCCGGATTCGCTGAACCCTTGGAAGCGGCCATGAGTTTACCCACAAGAAATTGGAGAGCGGTTTCCTTGCCTGCCTTGTAGTCCTCCACCGCCTTGAGGTTCTCCTGGAGCACCTTCTTTGCTATTGCGAGAAGCTGGCCTTCGTCGGAAACTTGGAGAAGCCCCTTCTCCTCTATAATATGGTCGGGGTCTGCTCCCGTCCCAAACATCTCCTTGAGCACCTGTTTAGCAGCCGCGCTGGAAATCTTCTTGTCTGCAATCATAACGACGAGTTCTGCAAAGTTCTCCGGGGTAATAAGGAAGTCCTCCCCCACCACGGAGGCCCCTTCCAATAATCCCATGAGGTCGGAGGCAATGTAGTTTGCCGTAAGCTTCACCATCTGCTGGAACTTATCTGCTGAAACTTCTGTGCCGAGTTCGGATACCGTTTTCTCAAAAAACTCCCCAATGTCCTTGCCGCGCACAAAAAGTTCCGCTTCTTTCTCTGAAAGCCCGTACTCTTCTTGAAGCCGCACAAAACGCGCCTGGGGCAGTTCTGGCAGCTCGGAGCGCAACTCCGTTATCTCTTCTTCAGAGAAGTGAAGGAGCGGGATGTCGGGCTCCGGGAAATACCGGTAGTCGTGGGCCTCCTCTTTCCCTCTCTGCGAAAATGTTTGTCCCTTTTTCTCATCCCATCCCATGGTCTCCTGCGCCACCTCCTCACCCTTTTCTAAGAGCGCCGTCTGACGCTCAATCTCGTAGGCAATTGCGAGTTCTACGGCACGAAAGGAGTTGAGGTTCTTCACTTCTACCTTAGTCCCAAGCTGTTTTACTCCTGCAGGTCTCACAGAAACATTCGCCTCCACCCTCATCTGCCCCTTCTCCATGTCTGCGTCTGAAACATCCAGATAGCGCAGAATAAGCTGTAGCTTGCGGGCAAACTCTCCCGCCTCTTTTCCCGAGGTGATGTCGGGCTCCGTTACCAACTCCATTAATGGCACGCCCGCCCTATTGAAATCTACAAGGGAGGAATCGGCGCCCGCGGGATGCACGAGGCGGCCCGTGTCCTCTTCCAGGTGCACCCTTGTAATGCGAACATCCCTCTCTCCTACCCTCAACTCCCCACCCACGCACAAGGGCATATCGTACTGGCTTATCTGGTACCCTTTGGGAAGATCGGGGTAGAAGTAGTTCTTCCGGTCAAACTTGGAATACTCCGGGATTTCTGCGTGCAAGGCCAGCCCCACTTTAAGCACCTTTCTTATCGCCTCCCTGTTGGGTACGGGAAGGGTGCCGGGATGCCCAAGACATACCGGGCACACGTTCATATTCGGATGGTGTTCTGCGGGGTCGTTCAAGGAAGAACAAAACATCTTGCTCTTGGTGTTGAGTTCCGCGTGTATCTCGAGACCAATGGTAGGGGTATAGTTCATACTAAAGGAATTGTTTCACTTCCCTCCAGACTTTCTCGTGAATCTCTTCTGCCGAAAGCAACGTGCCATTTTCCACGCATTCCACGACTCGGAAATCTCCCGGAAACATCTTTATCGCGTCAAGGTATGAGGCCTCTGCGTCCACTAGGTGGCGAATATCTTTTTCATGAATATCTCTTGCCTTCTTCTTTCTCCTCTCTTCATTCTCGCAGAGTTCTTTCGCTACCAACGGGGGTATCTTCAAAAATAGAGAAACCGCTGGTTTCGGTATCTGAAAAATGCCGTACTCGAGAGAAAACAGCCAGTAAAAGAATTTCTTCCGCTCTTTTCTTCCTGGAAACTTTCCCCCTTGATGCCCGATGTTTGACCCAGCATACCGGTCCGTGATGACTACCTTTCCCTGCTCGAGCATTCTAGAGATTCGGAAGCTCGCGTCGTAGCGGTCGGCGGCAAAAAATATCGAAGCCCGATACGCTCCTACGTCCAGGGAGGAACCGTACGTTCCTTTGAGGTATTCTTCCACGGGCCCGGCGGATTTCTTCCTATATTGAGGGAAGTCAAAAAATGCGGTCTGAAAACCCTCTTTTTTCAGCCGCCCAAGCAAAAACTTACATTGGGTTGATTTTCCGGAACCATCAATCCCCTCAAAGGCAAATAAACTCCCTGGGCGTATTCCCTTTCCCATAGACATTGTTGGTCCTTATAGTATAGTACGCTGCGCATACGCTGTCCATTGCTTGACTATTTTGGACTATATGCTATAATTTATATACTCAAACGAAGGAGGTAAACATGCTGCGCTTATCGGAGTTTCAGAGTCAGCTGCCTCCCTTCGGAGGAAGCAACCGCTCTTTTGAGCATACGGACCTGGTAAAATTGCTCGCAGATCTCGGAGGACTTTTCAGAATGGACGAAGACCGAGCAATTCTCACCTTTATGGGAACTCCGGGTCAATTCGCGGCGGTGCTCAATTCACTGCTGCAAATCGCAAGGATGTGCGGGGTCAACATGGAATCCGCAATATGGGCAAAGTACCCGAATATATGCCCCTATTGCCTTTCCTGCCCTTGCATATGCGGGAGGACCAAGACCGCTCCTCATACCCGGCTGATTGTTCCCCTGCCAAAAAAGGGGCTGTCCTTTGCGGAAATGCAGAAGATGTTTGAAGAAATTTATCCGCCGAGCACCAGTTCTCCCCTTCTGCAGTTCCGAAAAACTGCAGAGGAAATTGCCGAAGTTTCCTGGGAAATCTTCACCCAGAGAAGTAAAAAAGCCATTGAAGAGGAATTCGCAGATGTCTTTGCCCGCCTTGCAGGATTAGCAAGTATCATCGGCATTCCGCTTGCTGGCCTTGAACAGCCTACTTCGTAGGCTGTTCTTTTATTCGTTCACGTTGTATTCGAGAAGCATTCTCCCCTCCCCAAGCTTCTGCTGAGAAACGAGCTTGAGGCGAAGCTCCATACCCTCATTTAAGAGCTTTATTCCCTTTCCCAGTAAGACGGGCTCATAAGTAAGGTACAGCGTGTCCACTACTCTCGCCTGCAAGAACTGCGTGTACACGGAACTCCCGCCAATTACC
>Ga0180007_10007445_pt1 | contig 10344 bp, 5 predicted proteins | sample MM_PC_MetaG_FD_121122 | JGI IMG/M metagenome (GOLD analysis project Ga0180007, IMG submission 121122) | Groundwater microbial communities from the Aspo Hard Rock Laboratory (HRL) deep subsurface site, Sweden - MM_PC_MetaG | ecosystem: Environmental > Aquatic > Deep subsurface > Groundwater...
AGCAGCCCAATACGGTGTTGGGCGCGGCGCAGCTTATGTGGGCAGGAAATTGCGGGAAAGTGATAAAGGAGCTTTTTTAACGCCTGAGTACTGGAAGGGGTTTTCTAAGCGCGGCGAGCGCCTGGATACAGAAGCTAAGGAATTGGCCCTGGGTAAAGGCGAGTATGCTTCAGAGCGCATGTTTAAAGGTGAAGAAGCTGCCATGGACCGTGAAGAGCTGGCCCGGCGCAATGTTATCAATACCAAGAAATCAGACTTTGGCAAGGAGCTGGGTAAAGCCGGTGAATCAAGGCAGGCCATGATGGATTTGGCCCGGCGCACTTTTGCTACAGGCGGCCATGAAGGTGACATAATGCGCCAGGCTTTTTTGGAATTAGCCACTGAAAGGGGCAACTTGGATGACGTATATTTTGCCTTTGGCGAGATGTATAAAGATGAAGATAATACTGAGTTCCGGGGTAAGGTAAATAACCAATGGGGCAAGCTAGGTTTAGACGCTGGGAATATTGACAATATGTTTAATGAATACAGCGGCGAAACCGTGCGTGATTTTGCCGCTTCCTTTTTAGGCGTTAAGCAGGACGTAGTGCGTGGTGGAGTTGGAGCAGTAGATAAAAATAATAAAAAAGAGCAGAATCGCATTCGCGCCCTAGCCGGCATTTCTGAAGCGGCCAAGGATGTGGGCCACTGGGAGCAGTTTATGGCAACTAAGGATGTAAAAACCGGTGCCTATTATGTTATGGATGAGCCCGAAAGAAGGGATGAAATAGTTGGAGAAGCAAAAAAACGGGGCTTGCGTGATTTTTTAAAGGGCGTCGCTCCTCACGTCTTTTTAGATCGTAAACGGCAGAAGGTAAGAGATGAAGACGGCGAATATGTGTATGAGAAAAATAGGGATGGCTCTTTTAAGCTGGATAAAAATGGAGATAAGATCCATAAAATGGATTATATAGCAGACCGGGATGCGCCGAAAGAAGGCAGCTTTGCCCATGATATGTACAGCCGGTTGTTGGGCGGCCAGCATATTCCTGAATTGCGCCAGATGCAATCGCGCGTACCTGACCAGTTGATTGGCCGGTATTTTGATGACCTTGGTAATATGGTAGATACTGAGGAAGATGCAATTAAAAAGGGATTTGAGGACACCCTAGATCCTAACACAGGCGAAATTAAACGTACTGCACTGGAGAATCTGAAAGATGGTTTTGAAAAACTATATGCCGCTAATGAAGAAATTATGCGGGGCATGTGGAGCTGGCGTTATCTTGGTAAGCCGGGTCAAAAGCCTGATGAAGATAGAAATCGTAAATATGCCTGGCAAAGCGGTTATACACCCGTACTAACGGCTGCAAATAAGCAGAAGACAGAGGATAGATTGCACAGTTCGGTAAATTATTCGGATTTAGAATCATCTGTTAACAATTATGGCGTTGATACGTCCCAGGCCGGCAACAGCCGAGCTTCTGTCCAGCTGATGAATATGCTCCAAAATTCTGATGACGCAGGATATAAGGGATTTGTGGCAAGAGAAGAAATTACGGCCCGCGCTACCCAGATGGAAAGAGATGTCCAATGGGATACGGAAAAAGAAAACCCGGAAGTTAAGCAAAGAATTGATGAATTGAATAGTACGTTATCTGACAAAGAAAAAGAGTTAGCAGCCGCTACTACCGATATTGCCAGGAAAAGCATTACATCTGAAATTAACGAATTAAAAGGTTTGATTAATATTGAAGAAAGCGATCTAAAAGGCTACTGGGCTGATGATGTGGTTGGCGGACCGCAGTTCCAGTCAGATGCCGCTGATATCCGCAAGGTGCTGATGGAAGAGGCAACAGAGGATATCAGAAAAAAGGTCCACGGCCAATTAAACAGTTTCAAAAAAGCTGACGGATCGGCACTTTCAGCTGAAGAAAAAGACAGCCTGGCAGATGAGCTGATCGGCAAGCAAGCAGCAACTGCAAAAGCGGGTCCAGGCGTATCAGGCAAGGAGATGTTTGGTCACGCATCATTTGATAATGTCAGCAATACTGCTGAAAAAATGGATGAATTTGTTAGTAGTCCCGGCATGCCAGAATATTTCAAGAGTTTAACAGAAGACATGACAAAAGGACTTGATGAATTCATCAGGGATTTCCAGGATACAATAAATAAAATGGGAGCCACATTAAAAGACACTGACAAGGCACACGCTGATGAAATTTTAAAAAATCTACAAAAAGCCAGGGAGCAGTCTTTTGTTGGCTCACAAAGACCTGGCGGGGGCACTAAAGATCAACAGGACTCTCTGACATACATGCTGAGAAACCTGACCAAGACACTTAAAGATCAGCAGAAAAAGACAACCTCAGAAACATCTTTTGAGGATATGTCGGAGTCCATCAAAAAAGCGGTGAGCGGGTCAAGGAAAGAAGAAGAATAATTAGAGAACTAATAATTTTTTATGGCCAGGGATTTAAAAACAATTGACATAGAAGAAATTAGAAAGCTTAAGCCCGAAGAGCTTTTAGATAACGATATTTATGGCGGCTTGGCAGCCCGTGTGTTTGAAATTGAGCGCACTAATAGTTATGATGAAGCAATTTCTTTATCAAGTTTTTTGCAGAATTTTATTGAAACTGAAAAGGAATTAGAAAGGGAGCATCCAACCCTATTTAAAAAATACCAGAGCCTGGTTATTTGGCTCAAGTTTGTATCTTTCCATATTCTACTGGACAGTGATATTTATAATTTAATGAAAGATTATTTAATGACCGGATTTGATTTAGAAATTGATATTCGCGGAAAAATTAAAATATTATTCCGCAGTTCACTTGACCCGTATATCAGGGGTGAAAAAAGGAATATGATGCTAAAGGCACTGTCCCAGAATAATGAAAGAGTAGGCAATTTAAAAATTATTTCAGAAGCAAATAATCGCCAACTGCCAGGCACAATCAGCAATATTCTCATGGATTTTAATCGTTTTACCAAGACTGAAGGCCGGCGCGGCAGTTTGGAAGAAGTGAGTTATTTAGATAAAAGCCCGAATATGCGCCAGCTAAAAGCCCAGGATAGGGACAGGGTGTTAAAAATTTTGCAGGTTTATGATTTCGTGCGCTTCCCGCCCCTGGAAGAAATGGCCCGGGAATTGGTGGTCACTCCATTTACTTTCCGTGACCAGAAAAGAGCGCCTTTGCCTAAGCGGGGGCTGCCTACTAGTCCGTTGAAATCGCCAATGGAAACTGGGCGCGAGTCAGCACCAGCCGAGGTTGACCCGTTAGAACTTTTAAAGCAGAAATATCAGACTTACCGCGCACAGCGCCAGCGTATATTGAGGTTAGAAGACGAATTAATGGTTCAGACCAAGGGCGAGGCTGAAACAATAAAAAAAGAATTAGCTCAATCAACTCGCCAAAGAGAAACAGAAAGGGTTATTGCCTGCCTAAAAATACTGGCCAGGCAGGGAATTTTATTTTATTCATTGCGGGACAACCCGGCCTGGCTGGAAGCAACTATGAAAAGCGTTGGGGAAAAATATAAAAAAGGAAATTCTGCGGAAGCGATCAGGCATGCTGTCAGCGGCATTAAAGAAGATCCCACCTCCGCCGTGGCTATTTCAGAATTCCTCCAATATTTACTAAGGGACAAATTAAACCTGACTGAAAATGATTCTGCTTTGGTGGGCGTAGAAGTGGGCCAGTTGTTAGGCGATGAATATCAGAGTTTAGCCTATGGCGATCAGGAATCAGGCAGTTTTGAATGGACTAAGAATAGGATTAAAGATAGAAAGTTAGTAAGTGAAATATAGGTTTGGCATATAGTACATGAGGTTTTTACACTTAATGTTGTTTTGTGTTTGTTAAAATAAATCCAAAGCACGAAATACGAAATTCTAAACAAATTCTAAATTCTAATAATACAAATTCAAAATAGATCAGGAAAAGTGTTTGGAACATTTTAATTAGATATTAGATATTATTTCGGATTTAGTAATTAGGATTTCGGATTTCTTAAATATATTTTAAATGTTTTGGGGGCAGTGCCCGCCTTCGCCTGCCGGGCGAAGGTGGGTTGATTTTTTGTATAAAATAAGGGAGAATGTAAACAAAGCGAATCCCTCGTTTTTTTATATATGACCAGACTGAAAACAAAAGAAAAATGGATAGTAATTGGCAAAGATTACAATTCGTATTATTTCCGCAATTGGGTGTGGACGCGTAATTTTTGTCGTTTTGAGTTATTCCAGGTAAAATTAGGCACACGTCAGCAGGGTAGTAAGCTGGAATATATCTGTAAGCTATCATCTTGGGAAAATGCTCATAAAAGATTTGTAATAAAAGTAAAAAAAGATCCCCGCATAGTTACTAAGTATATTCAGTTGACCACAGAACACGGTAAAATAATGAATAAATTCACAGAAAAGATTTATAGCAGTGATTTGAAAAAAGTGCCGAACAGGAAATTGATAAAATTTTATAAAAAATTCGCTGATTTACAAGGTAATATGTATGCCCTTGGTTCAGTGCTGCCATTGTTGGATTTTGGCCCGAGTGCTTTTTTTACGGAAAATTTGCGTTTATATTTAGAATCAAAATTGCCAAGAAAGTTGGTAGGAGAATACTTTTCCGTTTTAACAACTCCTGATAAAGAGTCGTTTGCTAAATTGCAGGAACTTTCATTGTTGAATTTATTAAAAATTGCTGAACAACGCCAAGGCTTATTGAAATTATTAAAAAAGGAAATTAACCAGGCGGTATTAGATCAGATAAAAATGCAATATCCGTTTTTTTGGCGAAGCCTAAAAAGTCACACTATACGTTTTGCCTGGATTTTTTATGTATTTTACGGGCCTAGCTATACTGCCAGGGACTTTCTAAAGTTATTACAGCAGTATTTGAAGAGCAATAATAAAGCATTATTATTAATAAGAAGGGAACAGTCTGTAAAGCGTCAGCTAATAGCTAAGAAGAAAAAATATTTAAAAAGATTAAAACCGGATAAATATCATGGCCAGATTATTAACCTGGCCAGCGAAATAGTCTGGTCAAAACCGCACCGCAAGGACATGCAGTCAAAATCTTATTATCATATTGAAAAATTGCAATCAGAAATTGGCCGTCGCTTAGGCTTAACCCTGGATCAAGTACGGGCCGCCCCGCTAGAAGAGTTAAAAAAGTGGCTGAACAATGGCCGAGCTGACGTGCATTTATTAAATGAGATAATTAAATTACATATAGTAGTGCCAATCAACGGCCAGGCCAGGTTATTATATGGCCCACCAGCGCGTCGATTTGCCAAGAATATCCGCGAGGTGCAGATGAAAAAGAAAAGTAAAACAATACAGGGTACTTGCGCCTATCCCGGCAGGGTCAGAGGCAGGGTAGCTATTGTGAATAATGCGGATGAAATGTATAAGATTAAAAAAGGCATGGTGCTGGTTTCCGTTGCTACAACCCCAAGCATTGTGCCAGCTATGATGAAAGCCTCGGCTATTATTACTGATGAAGGCGGATTAACCAGCCATGCATCCATTGTTTCCAGAGAGTTCAGGATCCCCTGCGTAGTGGGAACTGGTGAAGCAACCAGGCGGCTGAAGAACGGCGATATGGTTATTATTAATGCCGCTGCGGGGGCGGTGAAAAAGGTTTAAGTATTTTTTGTCAAACTAAAGTTTGACAGTCCTTAAATGTATGGTAAATAAAAAACCAAAAAAAGTTTGGATGACCGCAGCGGAAATTCCGCTGAATACGATTTTTATGATGAGCGAACCGTGCCGGTATTTTCTTCAGGATTGGAGTAAAAAAGGATTTGGCGATAAACTGACAGAATATTTTTCATACTTTGTGGGGGATTTTACGCAGATGAAATTCATCCGCTCTGAATTTGACGCTAATGCTGAATGGCTGTCGAAAAAAATGTTGAATAAACCTGAATGGACCTTAAAGGTTATTGATGATCTAGAAAAATTATCACGACTTTTCATGCGTGAATCAAGTAAAATTTTGCATGCTCCATTACCCAGCCTGACTGACCGACAGCTGATTAAATTGTTTAAAAACTGCCTGCTTTACCACCGGCAGCAGCATGGTATTGGCGCTTCAATTAGCTGGCAGGCCGATGCTGATAAAGAAAGAGTGACCAGGGGTATTTGGCAGAAAATTGAAACTCATCTTAGACAAACAGGCAGTTCGCATGAATTAGCGGATATTTTCGGTATTTTAACTACTCCTGAGCAGGAAAGTCTGGCAGCTTTAGAAGAAAAAGATTTTTTACGCCTGGCAATTCTAATTAAATCAAAGCCAAAAGCATTGAGAATTTTCAAAACCAATGAAGCCAGTGAAATTATGAAAAAATTACATCAGGCTGACGAATCTTTATATAACAAAATTAATAAGCATTACAGGAATTATTGCTGGCTTACATACCAGTATAAGGGGCCGGCTGCTAGTTTGGAGCAATTTTTAGGCCGCTGGCAGACTTTAGTAAAGGGCCAGTCTGATCCTAAGTCTTTGCTTAAAAAATTTATATCAGAACGAAAACAGGTTTTAAACCAGCAAAAGTTATTAAATAAGCAAATAAAATTAACTCCATATTTAAAAAAGATTGTCAGAATGGGCCAGCGTCTGGTTTATATTAAGGATTTCCGCAAGTACGCGCTTTATCATGGCATGTACTGTTATGAGCCATTGTTTATAGAAATTGGCCGGCGTTTGGGATTAACCATTAGTCAGATATGGGCCATGAATACCTGGGAAATCCCGGATGCCTTGTTAAAGCGCCAGTTTAATGTGCATGAATTAAATGAACGCCAGAAACTGGCCGTAGCCTATACTGACGCAAAAAAATACGTGGTTTATACTGGACAAACTGCCAGGAATTTTCTAACCAAGGTAGTTTTTGAAAAACAGTTTCAACAAATGATTGGGGAATTACATGGCACACCAGCTTGTTCGGGTAAAGCAGTTGGCACAGTTAAAATTGTAAATTTACCCACAGACATGAAAAAAATGAAACAGGGAGATATTATGGTAGCGCATAATACTAATCCAAACCTAGTGCCAGCTATGAAAAAGGCAGCTGCCTTAGTTAGTGAGGCTGGCGGGTTGACCTGCCATACGGCTATTGTAGCGCGCGAGCTGCGCATTCCCAGCGTGGTCGGTGTGCCTGGCGCGGACAAGATATTGCATGACGGCGATCGAGTGAAAGTTGACGCAACTCATGGCATTATAAAAAAAATATAGGTGTTGCCAAGCTGAAGCTTGGCAATCCAATGACGGGATTAGTTATGAAAAAACTGGATTTAATTAAACAAGCGAATAATTATAAAGGAGAATGGTTTTGGAAAGCTCTGCCCGGCTATATGCATTTTATATTTGGCCTAGCTGAGGGGATTGTGCGGGTAATTAACATGCGGTTTGGTTATGGTTTTGAATTTAATGTCTGTTATCACCAGGGCGATTCTTTCACCTGGTTTTGGCGAACAGCCGTGCTAATAAAAATGCGCACCAAGTTTATAAAAAAAGTGACCAGCAACCCAAGGTTTATAGTAAAATTTAAGCAGTTATGGCTTAAGGACATGGCCAGATTTGATAAAGTAGTTAATGAAGTAAATAATACTGACTTATCTGTATTGTCAGATGAAGACCTGAATGATTTATATTATAAGTTATATGGCCATTATAACTGGGCCATGTCTTTGGGTCAGCAAACGGATTGTTTGTTGAGCGCTGGCAGCGAGGATTGGTTCCATGCGTTATTAAGGGAGCAGATGCCGAAATTACGAACTGCGGAATTACAGGAAGTATTTGCTGTTTTATCAGCTCCGGTTTACGCTTCATTTTACAAGTCAGAAGAACTTGATTTACTGCGCCTGGCGGGTTTAATCACTAAAAAACCTGGATTAAAAAAAGTATTTAAACAAAATAAACAACAAAAGATTACTACCGTCTTAAATAAGTATCCTAAAATATTTAGCCAAATTAAAAAACATCGGGATAGTTTTTACTGGGCAGAAAATAATTATCACCGGGTTTTTAATTTTTCAGTTAGCCACTACCTAAAAGAGATCAGCCGGATTTTTAAAAAGGATATTGATCTGCTGGTTGTTTATAAAAAAGAATTAAATCAGATAAATAAAATTAAACAGGCTAAACAGAAGATTATAAAAAAATACAAGGTTAATAAATATATTACTAATATAGTACGCTTGATGGAGGAATTTACAATTATTCACGATTCAAAAAAAGGAGTTATTTTAAGGAATAATCATAGTTTGCATCTATTTTTAAGGGAAATAAGCAAGCGCACTGGAATTCCATTAATTGAGCTTTTTTACAGTACAGCTTTTGAGATCGGGGATATATTATTAAAGAGGAAATATGATCGTAAATTGTTTAAACAGAGGATAAAAGCATGTGCTTTTATTTTTAACAACCGCAGCCATCTGGTTGTTTCCGGGCATGACTTAAAAAAGTTAAATATAAAAAAATTATACGGCATCCAGAAAAAAATAACTGTTGTCCAGGGGGTATGCGCCTGTCCGGGAAATATTGAGGGGCAGGTGCGGGTGGTAGTTAATGATAAAGATTTCCGTTTAATGAAAAAAGGAGAAATTTTGATTACCAACAATACCACGCCGGAATTCGTACCCCTGATGAAAAAAGCCAGGGCGGTTGTAACCGAACAGGGCGGCATGACCACGCATGCGGCGATTGTTTCGCGGGAGCTAGGCGTACCCTGTGTGATTGGCACGAAAAATGCCACATTGGTTTTTAAAACTGGAGATCGGGTAAAAGTCAATGCATTAAAAGGTGTAGTGAAAAAAATATAAGATATTTCATTAGTAAAGGTGTCCTGTACCACTAAAGGGTACGAGACAACCGTGAACCCTTTAGTGGTTCACGGTTGATGCCGGACATGGATTGGTTACTAAAGTTTATCACTAAATGTTTAATTGCATTTTTACAAAACTAAAGTTTTGTGATCCGAAAAAAGTGATACCTAATAATTATGAAACAATGGGAGAGTAAAAAATGGATAGAGTTTGGTAAGCGGCCGACTACTCTGTTGAACCGCCAGTTTAGGAAAGACTGGTATTTGTGGGTAGGCCAGTCGACAAAGCTGAAAGTAAGCCAAGCCTTAATAATCGGGCGGGATGGGGTCAATGCTATGTACTTGCTGCGCCGGGAACATACCGCCAATATTAAGCAGGCAGAACAGGACATCTTCAGCGGTACCGCGGAGCGGATTTTAAAAAAATATTTCAAGAGGTTTAAACAGGCCGGATTGCCCGGGAAAAACCCTGCGGACAGGGCAGTTTATTGCCATCGTTATTTTGGCACCTTGCTTTTATATTCCCATTATTTGGAATTTTTTCTGACTCCACTTAGCCAGCGGCTGAATGGTATTAATAAATCAAAAAAGCTTTATATTAACAAATTAATAAAGTTTAACAGTATATTTAGGGATACTGGCGTAAAATTGCAGGATGAGTGTTTTAAGTCAGCAGAACGATATTTAAAAACAAAGTATAAAAAATTTGGTAATGTTGATAGTTATCTTTTGGAGGAATTATTCGCTGGTCAGAAGTTAAATTCCACTTTAATCAGTAATAGAAAAAAGTTTTTTGTACAATTTGCTACTAAAAAAAAGAATAAGGTATTTATTGGCCGGCAAGCTATAATTTTTTTAAAAAAACAAGGATTTTTCCAGCACGAGATTGGTAAAATAAAAAGTATAAAGGGTTTTCCTGCTTATAATGGTATTATTACAGGTGAAGTTAGGATTATAAAAACTTTAAAAGATTGTAAGCAAATCCATAAAGGAGATATTGTAGTTACTTATATGACAACGGTGCATTATTTACCTTATCTTAAGGGAATTAAGGCTATAGTTACAGATGAAGGGGGTATTAATTGCCATGCAGCAGTAACATCACGCGAGCTGAAGATTCCTTGTATAGTGGGCACTAAAATTGCCAGTAAGGTGTTAAAAAACGGCGACAGAGTTGAGGTGGACGCTAATAAGGGGGTGGTTAAAAAGGTGTGAGGTGTTTTTGTTAATCTAAAGATTGACAATCCGAAGAAAGTATAGGGATATGACTAAAAATAAAAAAATCCAGTGGACATATTATTTTGCCAGGAAATTCTGCGCCCAAAGGTATGAAATTGCCATCCGGGTGTGGATGTCTGATTTTATGCTAAAGCATTTTAAATCACGGATTAGCAATATATTAATCGTGCCGGAAAAGGGCAATCATGCCATTTACCAAAATGAAGCAGAATGGCCACAGTGCGCTAAACGAGTTTTTAAAATTACCTGTAAGAACTTACAGTCTTTTCGTAAGTATATGAACATAGTTAA
>Ga0180007_10007446_pt1 | contig 10344 bp, 8 predicted proteins | sample MM_PC_MetaG_FD_121122 | JGI IMG/M metagenome (GOLD analysis project Ga0180007, IMG submission 121122) | Groundwater microbial communities from the Aspo Hard Rock Laboratory (HRL) deep subsurface site, Sweden - MM_PC_MetaG | ecosystem: Environmental > Aquatic > Deep subsurface > Groundwater...
CTCTTTTTCCCATGATTTCAGGTCGGCACAAAGAACAATGACTAGAGAAGCATCGGTCACCTGCGCCTGATCCCAGGCCACCGCCCTGATCTGCTTTCTCAGCTCCTGGTCGGTAACCACGACGAAACGCCAGTTTTGAATATTGAACGCCGTGGGAGAAAGCACAGCCAACGATAACAGCTCATTTACTTCTTCTTTGCTCATGCTATGGTTTGCATCAAAATGCTTAACGGCCCGACGTGTTTGTATTGCCTTGGTTGTGTTCATGGTCTCTCCCCTTTTTTTTAAAAAAAGAAAAATAATGGATGAGCTGAGTTGCTGGCTGTGCTGCTACCGAGTAACTTAAAGATACCTCGAAGAGAGGATTTTTTTCACTCCCTGCCGATCATTTCAGCTATAATGGGAGCGGGGCTGAGAGTGATCTTAACCCCATAATGTCTTCTCGTCAGATGTTACACCAAACAGCATGAAAATTGCTGCGAAATCTGCCTGTATGCCAATAAAATGTATCTGTGGGGCTCAGGTGTTTCCTGGCTGCCTTGCTTGGCGTGCTTTGTAATCATGCTTATTTAAATAAGATGCCAAGACAATCTGAATCCGTTTTTTGTGCCTAGAAGAGGAGTCTCTGATGCTGCCACGTTATCCCTGTGATGTTGAATTGAACCTGTCCATGCGTGAAACTCTGCACCCTCTTTTCCAAAAACTTGGGGAAGGTATTTCAGAATTCACCTTTGCTAATCTATATCTCTTCCGGAATATACATCAATACAGAGTATCCATGCTGGCAGGAGAATTGCTGCTTATCAGTGGCGTGGATGGTAACGACTCATTCTTTATGCTTCCCTTCGGTTTGCCTGAAGCGCAATTACTTAACCAGTTGTTTGAAAAATTTCATACCATGAAATGTGTTTCCCCAGCTCAGGTTGAGGTGTTGACCGCCCTGGGTTATGAAATCGAGGAGGACAGGGACAACTTTGACTATCTTTATAGACGAAAAGATCTTGCTGAGCTTGCAGGGCGAAAATTTCATAAAAAACGCAACCTGATCAAGGGCTTCCTCAATAACTACTCTTATGAAGGCAGGCCGCTTTTAGAAATACATAAAAACGATGTCCTGGAGATACTTGAAAAATGGCGGTTGAACCGGGATGAGCCAGGAGATTATGAGGCGGCAAAAGAGGCCCTGGAAAAGGCTGAAGAGCTGCAGCTTTGTGGCGGTATTTATTATGTGGACGGCAGGCCTGTGGCCTATTCATTGGGAGAGGAGCTTGCCTGCGGAAAGAGTTTTGTTATCCATTTTGAAAAAGCAGTGGATGAGTATAAAGGGCTCTGGCAGTTTATTAACCAGGCATTTGCTTCCATCCTGCCTGAGCAGTATGAAACTGTGAACAGGGAGCAGGATTTGGGGAATGCAGGACTGAGGCAGGCAAAGCTCAGTTATCAGCCCATAGAGTTTGTAAAAAAATTTAAGGCCATAGTTCCACTGCACAGAGGGACTGTTGTTTGACCGATAATTCAGCTATAAAGAGTCGGCGGATTTTCTCAGCCGAAAACCTTTCTCTTTTGACTCCGGTTTTCAGGCGCCACCGTTTCCGGCTTATCCTGGGGTTTACGGCCCTTCTTGGTGTGGATTTTTTCCAGCTCCTCACTCCGAGATTTATTAAAAGAGCCGTTGATGCCCTCGAAGATGGTACGGCCAGCGGGGCCATTCTCCTTCAATGTGCCGGATATATAATGCTTCTGGCCGTGGGTATTGCCTGTTGCCGGTTTTTGTGGCGCTATCTCATTATCGGTTTTTCCCGTATGCTGGAGCGTGATTTGCGGGACAGGCTTGTGGCCCATCTGCTTACCCTTGACCGCAGATTTTTTCAACGCCATACCACCGGCGAGTTAATGGCTCTTTCTTCCAATGACCTTGCTGCCGTGCAGCTGGCCACGGGTATGGGCATGATTGCTGCTGTCGATGCCCTGGTCATGACCTTGGCCGCCCTTGCTTTTATGGCCTATATCAATCCTACTCTCACCATAATCGCAGTGGCCCCTATGCCCATCCTGGCCATCACGACCAGGATGCTTTCAGCCCGTTTGCACAAACGTTTTAATAAGGTCCAGGAACAATTTGCTTCGATGACCGAATTTGCCCGCAGTACCATTTCTTCCATTCACCTGCTTAAAGCCTATACCCAGGAGGAATTTCAGACTGAGCAGTATGGACAAATGGGAAAAGTCTATATCCGCCACAATCTGAAAGTTGCCGTCATTCAGGGCCTGCTTTTCCCCTTTTCAAGCCTCATAGGGAATTGCAGCCTGCTGCTGGTTCTATTTTTCGGTGGACGTCTGACTGTTCAGGGCACAATAACCATAGGTGATTTTGTTGCCTTTATCTCCTATCTGTTCATGCTGACATGGCCAATGATGGCCATTGGCTGGGTGACAAATCTTTTCCAGCGTGGGGCAACGTCTCTTGCCCGTATCAAACGTATTTTTGATGAAGAGCCGGAGTTGCGAGACGTCGTTTCCAGTGAACCCCTCCCTGCGCAGTCAGGGGAGATGAGACTTGAACGACTCTCATTTACCTATCCGGGGCAGGCCACTCCGGCCCTTGCTGATGTGACTGTGGCCTTTACAAAAGGCCTGGTGGGAGTGGTCGGCAAAACAGGTTCGGGGAAAACGACCCTGTGTCATGTCCTTACCCGTCTCTACCAGATTGATGCCGGTGTTTTTTTTCTGGGTGAGAGGGATGTGAATACACTGCCTGTGGCCGCGGTGCGCAATACTATCGCCTATGTCCCCCAGGAGGCAACGATCTTTTCAGAGACGATCCAGGCCAATATTGCTTTGGGGAAAATAGATGCCAGCATGGAGGAGATTGAAAAAGCGGCAAAGGCGGCATCTATCCATGATGAAATTATGTCCTTTGCTGACGGCTATCAGAGCAGGGTGGGTGAGAAGGGGGTGAAGCTTTCCGGTGGCCAGAGACAGCGTATTGCCCTGGCAAGGGCACTGCTTCTTGATCGCCCCATAGTCATTATCGATGACGGACTTTCTGCCGTTGACACCGAAACCGAGCATGCCATTTTGCAGCAGATTGCAGCCTATCTGCAGGGAAAGACCTGCATCGTCATCTCTCATCGTGTCGCTCCTCTTGCTGAGGCAGATAAAATTCTGGTCATGGATAAGGGGAAAATTGTGGCCCAGGGAGAGCATCAGGAACTACTGGAAAGCAATACCTTTTATGCGACGATCTATTCGCATCAGACTGATTCATTGGTACGGGAAGGGTAGGGATTATGCGATACGGATATGGATATTTTGAGGAGGATAAACTGGGTAAGGTCGCCGATACGGGGCTGTGGCGTAGAATTGTCTCCTATTCCGTGCCCTATTGGAAACGGCTTGCCTCCGCCATTCTTCTTTCCTTTGTCGTCATCGGCGCAAGTCTCGCCCTGCCTTATATGGTTCGTCTCGGTATTGATCAGTATATCATCAATACCGACCTGGAAATTTCAAAACGAATCGGTGGGCTAAGCATGCTGGCAGGTACCTTTGTCGGTGTCATCATCTGTGGTTTTCTGGCAAATTTTCTCCAGGTGATCATACTTGAATGGTCAGGACAGACAATTATGCATGAGATGCGGCAGCAGCTTTTCGGGCATGTGTTGGATCTTGATCTCTCTTTTTTTAATAATAATCCCAGCGGAAAACTTGTTACCCGCCTGACGAATGATATCCAGAACATGCATGAAATGTTCACCTCGGTCATAGTCACACTTTTCAACGATTTCATGAAGCTTGCCGCCATTCTGGTTATCCTTTTCTGGATGAACTGGCGGCTTGCTCTGATCTTGAGCTTTCTTGTGCCCCTGATAACGGGGAATACCCTCTGGTTCAGCCGGCTTGCCAGAGATGCATTTCGAGCCATTCGAACACGGCTTGCCAGGATTAATGCCTTTCTGCAGGAATCTCTGTCTGGAATTTCTGTCCTGCAGATTTTTATGAGGCAGGAGGATACGTTTAAAAGATTTACTGAACTCAGTAAGATCTATCTGCAGCAAAATCTTTATCAGATCAGGATATTTTCTATCTTCATGCCGGCCATAGATCTTTTCAGTTCCATTGCCACGGCCTCTATTATCTGGTACGGCGGCGGCCAGATTATCCAGGAGCAGATGTCTCTTGGAGAACTTGCCGCCTTTCTTGCCTATATGCGCCTTTTCTTTCAGCCGATCCGCGATCTTTCCCAGAAATATTCCATTGTCCAGTCCGCCATGGCTTCGGCAGAACGTATCTTTCAGCTCCTGGACACCTCCCCTGCATCCCCTCCGGTCAGGATGTTGCCGGGACAGCCGGAAATGAAGGGAGAAGTGTCCTTCCATCATGTCCATTTTGCCTATGATACAGAGCAGGTTTTGTCGGATCTCTCTTTTCATGTGTCTCCGGGTAAAACCCTGGCCATCGTTGGGGCAACCGGGTCAGGGAAATCAACGATTGTTAATCTTCTTGAGAGATTTTATGAACCGGACAGCGGGCAGATACGTATTGATGGCCAGGATATAACGAGTCTGAACAGTCAGTGGCTCAGGGAGAGGCTTGGTTTGGTCATGCAGGACGTGTTTATTGTTCCTGCAAGCATCCGGGAAAATATCCTCCTTGATAAAGAATTGGGCGAAGATGAGTTGCAGGTAATAATAGAAAAAGCCCAGCTTACCGGAGTGGTCGAACAGCTTCCTGAAGGTCTGGAAACACGAATTGGAGAAGGTGGAGCGGAATTTTCTTCAGGGCAGAAGCAGCTGCTCGCCTTTGCCAGAGTGCTTGCCCGTAATCCCCGGATCCTCATCCTTGATGAGGCAACGTCCAGTGTTGACTCGGCCACAGAGATTTTAATTGATCGGGCCATAGCCTCCACACTTGCCGACAGAACAGGCATCGTCATTGCCCATCGGCTGTCGACCATTCGGCGGGCAGATCATATCCTGGTCATGGACAGAGGAGGCATCGTTGAACAGGGCAATCACGAATCATTGATGGCGCAGGATGGAATGTACCGCCATCTTCTCAAGTTGCAGGTAAACCATGCTGATATGAAGAACTCCTTTGTTGAAAAGGAGCCTGAAATGGCAGGGGGCTGAAATGATTTTCGCGTTTTTTCGTGAAAATCATTCTGTGTCCCGGCTAACTTGGGCCTCACTCTCGACCTCCTGGAAGCGGATAAAAAATATCAACCCGATAAATACGAGAAAAATCCCAGTAAAGCCCATCATATTGGGAAGTGGTGCGTTCAGAAATATAATTTCACCGATTAATGCAAATACTACTTCACTGGACTGGGTCGCATCCACTGCGGCTAACTCGCTGGCTTTTTTCGATTTGTTGCGTGCCAGCAAAAACAGACTTGTGGCAAAAATTCCTGAAAAAAGTGCGACCAGCGAGGTGTTGAGAATCTGTTGCGCAGATGGAGGTGCTGGGCGGGTGGTTCCAACAAGGATCAGCCAGAAAGGGACAGAGCCAAGTGACAACAGTAACACTTTGTTGAACGGGTTTTCCAGAAGAGGGTCTTTAATGTCCGGAAGAGATTTGTTGCCATTTTGGGCCTCCCATACCAGTTGATTTCCTATTGGGTAACAAAATGCTGCCACCAAAACGGGAAGTCCTCCTGTGATCAACGTCTTGTAATTGGCCAAATCAGCATGACTGAGGTTGACCATCAGGATACCGACAAAGATGACAATTGAAAAAATCCATATTTTTTTGGGAAATGATCTTCCAAATCCGAGCAACACCACCAGAGAGGCAATGATGGTAAGTTGCCATGTTGCGGCGATAATCCACCCTGGGGCGTGATCGGCGCTAAAGCAGATCAATGCATAGAAGGCACCGAAGCCGATGCTTCCGCTTATTGTCCAGAAGAGCCAGTTTTTCAGAAAAAGACGAAACACCTGTCTTGGTGTTCTGATCCCCTGGAAGACAGCAAGCAGGAGAATGAGAAACAGGATCATGAAGGCGTATCGAAGGCTGGCCGACCAAACCCAATGCCCTCCCTCTAAACTCATCAGGCGATTCAGGAAGAATGTTGAACTGAAAAAGAATCCAGAGAGAATACCGATTAAAATCAAGGAAATCATAATGGCTATCTATCTGGTGAGGCAGTATGTCACAATGCCTTCGCAGTGAATCGCTGTGGTGTTTAAAAAGGGGATGCCAAATTTATTTTCCGTCAAAATTAACGGCAGTTCAGTGCACCCCAAAATTAAGGAATCAATTCCTTCCTCTATCACCATTCTTTTTGCGATTGCTAACAGTTCCTCTCTTGTTGAGTCTTTGAAAATACCCAATTCAATTTCTGAGAATAATTTATGATGAATCAGTTGCTGTTCTGCCGTTGTTGGCACAACAACTGTCATTTTTTGAGACAGAAACGGTTTTTTGTAAAAGTCAGCCTCCATGGTGAGTCGAGTGCCTATTAAACCAATGTTTTTCAGCGCCATCTCTTGGGCTTTGCCGCACGTTGCCTCGACAATGCTCAACAGCGGTATGGGTGATTTCGTCTGCAGGGCGTCAAAAACAATATGCGGTGTGTTCGATGCAATTGCAGCGAATTCGGCACCGGCGCGGTGGAGAGCATGGAGCTTTTCTAAGAGCCAGTCAGTCAGTTCTGCCCATTGCTCTGTCTCTGCAAATCTCATGAATGTGTTGAGGTCTGCGCTGTAGACGATGATTTCCGGGTATGCCAGATGGGCGTGTTTTGTGTTGAATGCCGCAATTATTTCTTTGTAATAGTCAACCGTTGATTCTGGCCCGAGGCCGCCGAGTATACCGATTCGTTTCATTTGTGTTTCAGCTCCTGCTGTTTCATTATGGCACTGCTGGTCTGTTGTGCACGTGTTTGTTCTTCCCGGAGGGACCTTGTGCTGATCGTCCCCGATATGCTCCGCCTGTGTTTGCTGCAGTTAACATGCCTTCTTTTTCGATAAGCAGACAGGTGACTTCTGTGGTGCATATCGGACGATGTTCCGTTCCTTTTGGCACAACGCACATGTCACCAGTCTTCAATTCAACCATCTTAGAACTGAATTCCAATTGCATCTCTCCTTCGACAATCAAAAAAAACTCGTCTGAATCAGGATGGGTGTGGAGGTCGAGAGTCCTCTCTTTAACCCTGACGAGAGTAGAATTGTGACCATTCCTTTTTGCTATTGTCTTGTACCGGAAAAGCTCTGTTATCTGAGACCCTTTTTTCTTTAAATTGAGAACTTCCATAAAAGCTGCCTGCCAATGAGTGTAAACTTCACAAGATTCAAAGGAACAGGCCGGGCGGCTGCGACATGTGGTGCAGCCGTCCGGCCACGATGGTGAGATGCATCCTTACTGTGCGAGCTCAAAGACGTCAGTGATAATGAAATCGTCGCTGATGCCGCCTCCGGCAGCGTTGTCCTGTTGCGCCCCTGCTCTGGACAATCCATACATCGCTTCCAGTGTGCGCAGGATATTGACATGGGTGATACCCTCACCCTCGGGGTAATCGCCGGCCTTGATATGCGCTCCGGCAAAAATCGTGACAATGCGGTTCTGCATATCAACACAGTACTCTTCATCGCGTCCCTCGCCGATGCAGGACTGCGGATCCACCAGTGGATTTGTCAGTCCGCGGTAGCCTCTTTTGTCATCGTTTTCATCGAAGGTGAGGATCAGCAGGCTGTTGTGATCCTTGGCCCATTGATAGTAGGGATCGATATGCTTCTGCAGCCATTGGTCGCCGGCGGCAACGCTCTTAGTGATGGGACCGTTGTGCATGTCGTTGTCCAGGTTGGGAATGACGAAGGCAACGGTGGGCAGGGTGTGATATTGGGAAGGGTCGGAAGGAAAGTCTGCAAATCTGAGGTTCGACGATGTCGCCACCGTTGTGCCATTGGGTACATTGGCAAAGCTGATCCAGGGCACATGTTTTCTTGCATAAAGGCCGCCCGATCCCTTTTCGCCAGTAAAACCGATTTCGGGCAGACTCTCAGCATAGCCCTTGAATGACAGCCCCTTATTGATCAACTGCTCACCCAGATTGGCCGTTGTAAACGGATATTTTGGATGATTTTTTTCTGACGGAACATGGTCGGTGAAGCCGATGGTTTGATTATCGCCTGAAAACATCCAGAAATAATTGCCCTGACTGTAGTGTTCCTCGCCATATATCTGGGTGAAGTTTGCCCCCTCTTTCTTGAGCAGGTTATTGATATATGGAGCATTGGCGTGGCCGATGATCTCTTCGTAATCTTTGTTTTCCTCGACAACAATGATGATGTGATCATAGACCGGCAGCCCGGCAGGCCAGGTGAGAGCGGAACTCTCTGGTGTTGTCAGCTTGTCGGGGGTCGTATGCCCAAGCAACGGGTAGGACATGAAAAGAAGGGTAAAAATGAACGCAAGTGCTCTCATAAAGGTTTCTCCTGTTGTGGTTTCTCTGTTCCCTGATATGCCTACCAAATGTCTTGAAAATACAAAGCAGTCAACTCTGCGTCAGCCCTTTGCCGGTACGGTCTTGCCTTTCCCTCGTTCTTTTGACACCTTCCGGAAAGACTCGCCTGTTGTTGCCTCCAAGGTATGGGCGTAGCAATCATCTTCACAGTGATCTGGCCGTCGCATACTGGCAAAATCCGCCACGCAGCCGTCAGGAATAAAGAGCTATGGTACTAACTCTCGAGAGATTCTTCAGAACTTGGGGATTGGCGAAGGAAGTCCTGTAGCTTACCCGGTGGTATCTTCCCTGAATCTATCATGCGGGCATTCAGGCTCCAATGAAATATCTGGATTGTTTACCCAATAATTTTTTCACACCCATACAGATAAACAGAGTTGTAAAAGTTATTATGACGGCATAAAGGATGGAAGCTGGAAGAATCAAGAAAGATGATTCGGTGAAAAAATGATAATAATAGGTTCTCACAGAGTTATATCCAACCAAAATATGTGTGAAATAAATTGCAAAACTGTAGGTGGCAAAATTATTTAAAATAGGAATGTTCTTATTCTCTAATTTTTGAAAGGCAAGAATGATTAGAAAAGTTATGGAAAGCTTCTGAATATAAAAAACTGATTCAGTAAGTTTTGGTGAACTTATATAGTAAGAGTTCCAGTAAGAAATTGTAACAAAAGTAGAAGATATTATTGCGATAAGTATTAAATATATTTTATTCCTGTCTATTTTTAATATTATATTTGAATAGTCCATAGCAACATACATACCTTGCAAGTATACCGGAAAAAAATAAATATATTGCCAGAATGATAGTTCTGTTGCTGTTCTTGTACCAAATAAAGGTAGAATACTCGCAATAAAAACAATTCTTGAAAAAATATCTTTTGGGATTTTCAGGAGGAATGGACTTATTATAAAAACTAAAGCTATAAAAGGAATATACCAATATTGGACCTGGGCTTTTCCATAAATAAATACCGTTAGTATCTTTTTCAGCGAAAATAACCAACTGTATTCAGGCCGTATGTATTCATTTATTTTTAGAATTAATATCAGTGATGTCATAACGATATACGGAGATATGACATTCGCCACTTTGTTTTTATAGTATCGCCGTAATTCGAATTTTGAAGATAAATAGTAAAATAAAAATCCAGAGATAAATATAAAATATATAGTACTGTCATGAAACAGTACTTCTCTGGCGGTGGTTATGAAGGTATAGGTTGTATGATGAGATTCTTTGTAACGTTCAGGAATAGTCCAAACGTGAACAAGCACAATATTTATTATTGCGAATGCCCGAAAGTAATGGATATTTTTTAGAAACAATTTTTTTTCTGACATCTCTTCTCTTGTCTCCGTTTATTCTGCTCTTGCTTGCAAAGCCGAACATTGTAAAGGCCTCGTCTGCATTTGTCGGAAAGATTCATGAGGTGGTTGCTGATTGTTCCACATTGCCTGAAAAGTGCTTTTGTTATGGGCACTTCAGTAATAGATTGTTATGTCGCTTTTTTTCTCTTTATGTGACTTCATTTCAACAGGTTGACGAGTAGCAGCAGGGTGGTGAAAAAGCAAGAATTGTTTTGTTATGCAAAAAGATCAAGAGATGTTTTTTGCACCAATATATTCGCAGGCCTGTGAATGAGAGCGATTTTTCTTCGTGAATGGCCTTTTTTTTCTTTATCCTTTTCTTGGGCTACATGATACAACAATTAGTATTAAGTAGGATGTTTTTGTCATCAAGACCATTGACAGTATATTGAAATAACCGGACCTCCTCCGAGGAGGATGGTGCGCCCCATGGCTGCTCCCAAAACAACCCAGTCTGTCCTGCGGCTATTCTGCCGATCATGACAATCCTGACAGCACTGTTC
>Ga0180007_10007447_pt1 | contig 10342 bp, 9 predicted proteins | sample MM_PC_MetaG_FD_121122 | JGI IMG/M metagenome (GOLD analysis project Ga0180007, IMG submission 121122) | Groundwater microbial communities from the Aspo Hard Rock Laboratory (HRL) deep subsurface site, Sweden - MM_PC_MetaG | ecosystem: Environmental > Aquatic > Deep subsurface > Groundwater...
TCAGGGAGGAAATAATCAGAAATAACAACATCAATATCCTGATACTTAAGGGAATTAAGACCTTCTGATGCTGATTTGAATATCAGGAAATTTAATTGCCCGCTGGCAAAAAACGTATTTAATGATTCCCTGACATATTTGTCATCATCAATGAGCATGATCTGCAATTTATTTATTTGTTCTTTTCTCATTTACAACCTGCAAAAATTTATTTATCGATTTTTTAAGCACTAACCATGCCAGAGATGTTGAATAACATTCTTTTTCTTAAATTACAATGCGTTATGATAAAAAAGATTGCTTGAGCCTGTGTGAGAAATGGAAAAAATTCAAAAATTGTTTAGAAAATTTAAGAAAATTTTAGAAAAATGGGATATAAAATACCATTTCAAACAAAATGTTGGAAAAATTCAAAACATGGATAATTTTTCTAACATTTTTTAGAAGATTTTCTAACATCAGTTCCATAATATAAAACAATAAATGTGCATACCGTTCCTAACCTGCTGTTTTTAAAAGCAAAAAATATTTAACCCGCTCTTGGCACGATTTCTGTTAAGTATCGACTTGTTTTTATACGATAATTCTGTTAATAAGCAGCTTGCTTTTATACGATAATTCAAGCGGTGAATAACTGATAAAATCAAAATTTATGAAAAATAAAAAGGACGAACAAAATGACATTTCACAATAAACTTTCAAAAGGGGACTTTGTCGTACTTGCTGAAATGAACACCCCCAAGGGAGTTGACATATCGGACCTTGTAACAAATGTAAGACACCTTAAATCACGAATTGATAGTATTGTGATTCCAGATATGGACAATGGCGTCATGCACATGAGTGCTTTGGCCGGTGGTTCGATCATACGACAGCAGGGACTGGAACCAATGATTCATATTTATGGCCGGGACCGCAACCGGATGGCCATACAAGGAGATATGCTGGCTGCCCATGTTCTTGGAATTCATAACCTTCTGGTTGTGCAGGGGGAAAACATCATCAACGGTGATCATCAGAATGCAACACCCGTTGATGATCTTAACGAGCTTGACTTGCTGGGCATGGTTCAGTCGCTGATGAAAGGAACGGATCTTGCCGGTTTTGAATTAAAAGGGAAACCTTCCTTTTTTACGGGGTGTCAGGTTCAGCCCATCCGGGATGATGGTCATCTTGAAAAAGAATTTAAAAATGCCGGGGCAAAAGTATCAGCAGGGGCACAATATATAATGGTTCCACCTGTTTTTGACATCGCCTACTATACAAAAATCTTAAATAAATTCAAATCATTAAATGTACCGGTGATTGCCACGGTTTTCATGTTGAAAAGTGTGGGTATGGCCCGTTACATTTCCATTAATGACCCTGGCTCAAGACTATCTGAGTCATTGATCAGCCGGATCCGGAAAGCCAAAGACCGGGAAGCAGAATGTATCCGCATTTCAGGAGAAATGATCAAAGAACTCAAAAAAGAGGCCCAGGGGATAAAGATTTCTGCTTCAGGATGGGAAGACCGTTTGCCGGCAATCCTCGACTGTGCAGGGCTTTAACATATTTTTATCCATTTTTCAGTATCTGTGTGAACAAACATTACAGGTGATGGATACCTACAAATAAAAACAGGTTACAAATGCAAAAACTTAAAAATATTCAACAGGACAATTCAAACAATAAGAGTGTGCTTGTTATCGGTGGTGGTGTCGGAGGAATTCGCGCTGCATTGGATTTAGCTGAATCCAATCGAAATGTCATACTGATTGATAAATCATATTCCATTGGCGGGTTGATGACCCAACTGGATCGAACTTTTCCAACCAATAATTGTGATTTATGTACGGTATCTCCCCATCTATCCGAAACGACAAGACAAATTCATCTTAATATTCAACCCATGACCCAACTTGAGCAATTGGAAGGTGAGGCCGGCAATTTTATGGCCACACTTGTCACTGAACCAAGATATATTGATATGGATAAATGTACTGCCTGTGGGGAATGCCATAAACAATTCCCCGAAGCCGTCCGGTTTACTCCGGGGCTTGATCCCCGGGCACCGACCTGCATGCGGTATCCCCAGGCAACACCCTATGCGTTTTCCATTGATATGGAAAAAGTAATCGATATAAAGGCATTACAAAAGGTGTGCAAGGCAGATGCGATTATCCCCCATGACATACCATCAAAAACCACGGTTGAGGTGGCGTCTGTTGTGTTAAGTATTGGTGCGCAGCTGTTTGATCCTGCAGTATTGGACAATTTTGGCAGCGGACAATTTGATAATGTTGTAACGGGTTTGGAGTATGAGCGGATCATGTCCGCTTCCGGCCCTTTCCAGGGTGATCTGGTAAGGGTATCTGATAAAAAAAGGCCCAAAAAGGTTGCATGGATTCAGTGTGTCGGATCAAGGGGGATTAATAAAGCAGATGTGCCCTATTGTTCAGGTGTTTGCTGCATGGTCGCACTCAAAGAAGCCATGGTGACAAAAGAACGCTTTGCCGAAAGTATTGAAACCACCATTTTTTATATGGATATGAGAACCTATGGCAAGGATTATGAGCTATACTTTAACCGGGCAAAAAATGATTATCACGTCAGGATGATCAGATGTCGTCCCCATTCCATTATTGAAGACAGCAAAACCAAAGATCTTTCCATTACCTATGTTCTGGAAGAAGAGGCCCTTCAGAAAACAGAAGAATTTGATATGGTTGTGCTTTCAACCGGGTTCAGGGTACCTGAAGAAGCCATTGACCTTGCCAAACGACTTGGCATTGAATTAAACGCCTATCATTTTGCAAAAACCGATCATTTTAACGCAGTACAGACATCAAGGCCTGGTGTGTATGTCTGCGGTGTGGCTGAAAGTCCCAAAGACATTCCCGAAACAATGGTTCAGGCAAGTGCTGCCGCAAGCATGGCCGCATCTGATTTCCCTGTAGTAAAAAATATGGCGCCAAAAGAAGACGATTTTATGCCGGAGCGGGATGTCTCAATGGAAGCGCTGAGAATTGGTGTTTTTATCTGTGACTGCGGATTGGAGATCGGCGGTGTGGTCGATGTTGACAAGATGCTGGCGTTTGCTGGAACAAGACCCGATGTTGTCGTTTCCCAGGCCGTGGGTTACGGATGCAGCCGTGAGTCCATGAGTGTAATTGAAGCATCCATTCAAGCGAACAAATTAAACCGGGTAGTGATTGGTGGGTGTTCACCCAGAACCCATGAGACAAAATTTCAGGATCTGCTGCGCCGGGCAGGATTAAATAAATATCTGGTGGAAATCGTCAATCTAAGAGACCAGAATACCTGGGCACATATGAAACAGCCCAAAGAAGCTTTAGACAAGGCGCTTAAACTGCTTCACATCGGTATCAGCGGTGTCAGAAAAAGTCGATCGCTCATGGATCAGACGCTGCCCATGAGCCCGAATGCGCTGGTAGTGGGTGGCGGGGTCACTGGAATGACGGCAGCACTTCAACTGGCAAACCAGGGAATTAAAGTCTATCTTGTGGAAAGAGGCCCTTCCCTGGGGGGGCTGGCAAAATCCATCCGAAAAACAATTGAAGGGGATGATGTGGGGTCATTTATGACTCAACTGGTTAAAGATGTGTCAGCCCATGAAAAGGTTCAGGTATTGACAAGGACCATTATCGTGGATCATTCCGGTATGCCGGGACGGTTTTTAACAGGTATCCAGAGCGGTCCAAGAATGAACTATATGCAGCTGAATCACGGGGTAACCATTTTTGCCACGGGTGCCTTGCCGAATCGTCCTGATGTGTATGGTCTGGGAACCCATGACAATATAGTAACCCAGCTTGAACTTGATGCAGCCATTGAAGATGATCCAGATAAGATTAAATCCATGAATCAGGTGGTCATGATTCAATGTGCCGGCTCAAGGGAACCTGATAATCCAAATTGTTCAAGGGTCTGCTGCCAGGCAGCCATCAAAAATGCACTGCGTATTAAAGCCATTCACCCTGATGTACAGATTTTTATTTTATACCGCGATATCCGCACCTATGGTTTTCAGGAAGATTACTACCGGGAAGCCCGAAATATAGGCGTCAACTTCATCCGATTTTCCCTGGAGAATCGACCTGAAGTCCGGATTGAAAATGATCAGTTGTCTGTGGTTGTGGATGATATCATTCTTGGCAGTAAAATTCAAATTGAAACAGATTGTCTTGCATTGAGTACAGGGATGATAGCAGATGATGAAACCACAGAAGATTTGTCTATGATGTTTCATCTGCCCAGAACGGTGGATCATTATTTTCTTGAGGACCATGTAAAACTCAGACCTGTAGACATGTCTGTCAGAGGGATTTTCATTGCCGGGACAACGCATTCTCCGAAAACAATCCGGGAAAGCATTACCCAGGCCTATGCAGCGGCCGGGCGGGCACAAACCCTGCTGGCTAAAAAAGAAATCAATCTGGGGGCTGCGGTTGCCAAAGTAGACGGATCTAAATGCGCTGCCTGCCTGGTCTGTGTTCGTGCCTGTCCATACAGCATTCCTTTTGTTAATGAAGACGGCTATTCACAGATTGATCCGGCCAAATGCCATGGATGCGGAATTTGTGCCGCAGACTGTCCGGCCAAGGCCATCCAGTTGCTTGCCTATGAAGATGATCAGATTCTGGCCAAATTAGATGGCTTGTTTGGAGGGTTGAACTAATGGAAAATTTTGAACCGGAAATTGTTGCATTCTGCTGTCATTACTGTGCCTATACTGCCGCTGATATGGCGGGCAGTAAACGGATATCCTATCCGGCAAATGTAAAAATCATCCGGGTGCCATGCACGGGGAAAGTAGATGCCATTCATATCATGAAGGCGTTTGAAAAAGGAGCCGACGGTATTTATGTGGCCGGATGCCTTGAAGGGGACTGTCACTTTAAAAATGGGAATACCCGGGCCAAGCACAGGGTACAAAAGGTACAAATGGTACTCAAAGATCTTGGGTGGGAAACCGAACGTCTGGAAATGATCAACATGTCGGCAGGAATGGGCGAACGATTTGCCATAACTGCACTTGAATTTACAAAAAAAATTAAACAACTGGGGCCCAGTCCCATTAAAATAACCAACACAGAGAAACATCAGCAGGCAGCTGACTGATGTTTACATCTTCGGAGAAAAGAATATGATAACAGCAGAACAAAAACCGTTACAGGAAATCATAGAATATATTTCACCCTATGACCGGATTCTTCTGGTGGGCTGTAATGAATGTGTGACCGTGTGTGCAGCTGGCGGAAGAAAAGAGGTCGGACTTCTGGCATCAGCCCTTCACCTGAATTGTTTAAAACAAGGCAGGACGGTTGATATTAAGGAAATTACACTTGAAAGACAATGTGATCCCGAATATGTGGAAGAGCTCGTGTCTAAGATTGACAGTGCAGATGCGATCCTTTCCATGGCCTGTGGATGCGGTGTCCAGACCATTGCAGAAAGGTATAAGGAAAAACCAGTATTCCCTGCCGTAAATACAAAATTCATGGGAGCCTCGGTTTCCCAGGGAATCTGGGAAGAAAGATGCCAGGGATGTGGTAACTGCCTGCTGGGAATCACCGGTGGCATATGCCCTGTGGCAAGATGTTCCAAACATCTGCTCAACGGCCCCTGTGGCGGGACATCAAACAGCATGTGTGAAATAGCCCCGGATGTCAATTGTGCATGGTGTTTAATCTGGGAAAGATTAAAGACTTTGGGAATGGAAAAACAGTATGAAGAGATCATGGAAGCAAAAGACTGGCGGCCGGCCGGTGGTGGTGGACCCAGAAAAATAGTCAGAGAGGATTTGTCATTATGAAAACTGAAAGCAAACTGGAAAAAGTATTGGCATCTGGAGCCCTTGCCGTGACCTCTGAAGTCGGTCCTCCCCGGGGTGCACTTCCGGAAAAGGTAAGACAAAAGGCCAGTCTTATAAAAAATCATGTTGATGCGATCAATGTAACAGACAATCAGACGGCCATGGTGAGAATGTCCAGTTGGGCAGCCGGTGTGATTATCAAACAGATGGGGCTTGATCCTATTTTGCAGATGGTCACAAGGGACAGAAATCGCCTGGCCATGCAAAGTGATATCATTGGTGCCTATTCCCTGGGTATTAATACCATGATGTGCCTGTCAGGCGACCATGCGAAATTCGGTGATCATCCCATGGCCAAAGGGGTATTTGATCTGGATTCCATTCAATTGGTTCAGACAGTTAAAAAAATGAGGGATGAAGGCAAATTCCAGGGTGGTGCAGACATTGATACACCACCGAAAATGTTTATCGGCGCTGCAGCAAATCCCTTTGCCGATCCTTTTGAGCTCCGGGTCATGCGTCTTGCCAAAAAGATAAAGGCTGGTGCGGATTTTATCCAGACCCAGTGCATTTTCAATCTGGATAAATTTGAACGATATATGGAAATGATGTGTGACAGAGGTCTTGATGAACAGGTGCATCTCCTGGCCGGGATTACCCCGATGAAATCAGCCGGCATGGCAAGATATATGAAAAACAAGGTGCCGGGCATGGATGTACCGGATGACGTGATCAAACGCATGGCCGGAGTTTCAAAGGAAGAACAACCTGAAGAAGGCATAAGAATAGCGGTTGAATCCATTGAACGGTTAAAACAGGTTAAGGGTGTACATGGATTTCATATCATGGCCATTGAATGGGAAGAAAAGGTTCCCCAGATTGTAGAAAAAGCAGGATTGTTCCCAAGGCCTGTGGTGTAGGAATAAAAAAGCCCTTAAGATAAAAAAAGGAGTCATAATAATGAACAAAAAACAACTTATTTTAGTCGTGGATGATGATCCCGATCTGGTAGAAGCGGTTTCCATGAAATTGGAATCTCTGGAGTATAGAGTTGCCAAGGCCTATGATGGTGAAGAAGCCATGGAAAAAATAAAAGAAGAAAAACCGGCGCTGGTTATCCTTGATGTCATGATGCCAAGAAAAAATGGCTGGGAAGTATGTAATGATATTAAAAACAATGCTGCCTTGAAAAATATTATTGTCGTTCTCCTGACTGCCGTTGCAGATTCAGTAAAAACGACCAGTTATACACATCACGATGGCAAAACAACTTTGGCGGATGATTATATCCCCAAACCCATTGATCTGGATAAATTGATGGAAATTGTCGGAGATCATTGCGCCTAGGTTTATTGTTTTTGCAATAATTTTGTTGAAATGGAAAATAAACATGGCAGGTGAATATTTTTTCATATTTCCGGCCATGTTTATTTTATCATATGGCAAAATATACTGGATTTTGGAATGCTGACTCAGCCGAAAATAAATGGGATCCGTCTGAATAAAAATTATCTTCAGGTGACCCAGAGGAATTTTAACGAAAAAGATCTATCCTGTGTTCCTCTATACCAGGCCCTGGCATCCAGAAGGATTAACATGGTGTTCATGACCTTGAGTACCATGGGTAACAGATCCTTTGTTTCCGGGACTATCTGTTCACAATATTCTGGCCGGAAAGACCGTTTAGACGGATCATGGACTTATTGTCGCAATGTTTGCACCATATCCATATATCCCCACAATTACAGGTTGCAGTTCCTGGGTTTTCTCCTGTCGCTCCTGGGAAAACATAGATTGTCATTCCATCACCTGGTTTCTTCAAATGCAATGTTAACCGTTATTATTGATCAGATTGAGTGCGATGCAGTCATTGATATTCTTGCAAAAAGTTTTAATCTACCTGATTCCCATGCGCCGTTTGAGCAGGAAGAAAATGTTGAACTGACTCAATTTTTGAAGAAAAAATATCCTGAAACCCGGGCAACCTATGAAGAAGAAAAGATAAAGACATACGGGATTACACTGGTGACCGGACTGAATCTGAACGCTTATCTTTTTTCTTTTGATCAGCTGGCCGAATTCGGGCAAAAGATCCGATTCATGGAAGATGAAAAAGACAGGTTTTTTCATACATCCGTCCATATGTTATCCCCCGGACAGATACAGCTTTATCTGTTGACTAAAGACAAATTAAGTGGTGATACATTGCAAACCTGTCCAGCAGACCTGCTCAGTTTTCATGGACCTCATTTTGGTGACCGGCACAGTATTGTCAGCAGGGCATTAAACTGCCTTTCTTGCGAATCCATCCCTGTTTTGCAGACGGACTGCACGGGGGCAAGTATCAGTATGATCCTGCCCCGGGGTAAAGGGGCTGCTGCGAAACAATCGTTAACTGATATTTTTGAATCGCCTTAAAATACAAATGGCTTGGCTAAACAGACAAATGGTTAAAGGTAAATCACGTGAGTAATGTTTCGGACATATCACCAGATGAGATGTATTGGCGCACCAGGATATTTGATTCCCTGTCATATCCCAGCGTTATTATTTCTCCTGACAAGACACTGGTGGGTGCCAACAAGAAATTTTATGAGACATTTAATCTTTCCTTTAAGGAAATTTTTGGAAAAAAATGTTTTCATATATTCTTATATAAAAATACGCCTTGTAATTCTGATCAATGTACTATTTCCAAAGTGATCAAAGATAAAAAAAGCCATCGTTTTACGTTAAGACATCAATATCGCTGGGAGGAGCGGGTGTTTTCCCCAATCCTTGATGATAACGGCAATGTAGCCTATATTATTGGCAGTATGCGGGACATTACCCAGACCAAATCCCTTGAAGGACAATTGCACGGGGTAAAAGAATTTATCAGCCGGGTCATCCATTCTTCTGCAAGTGCAATTGTTGCTGCCGATCGGCAGGGCAACATCAATTTGATGAACTCAGTGGCAAAAGAGTTGTTTGGCGATTATAACGGTGGAGAAGGCAAAATTAAGCATACGGAACAATTGTATCCTCCCGGCAAGGCCAAAGAAATCATGAGAATGCTTCGGGATGAAAATATTGGCGGCAAAGGTAAAATTTTAATTCCAAGGACGACCATTGTCAATGCCCATGGAGAACATATTGAAGTTGAGATGTCCGCTGCCATCATTTACGATGAAAAAGGCAATGAATCAGCCACCATGGCGATTTACAATGATCTGAAAGATAAGATCAAGGTTGAACGGGAGCTGAAAATGACCCAGAAACAGCTGGCACAATCTGAAAAAATGGCCTCGCTGGGTCAGCTGGCAGCCGGGGTTGCCCATGAAATAAACAACCCGCTGACGGGTGTGCTGTTTTATTCCAGCCTTCTTTTAGAGCGGAGTGATATTGACGAGAGCATGAAAGAAGATCTTGGGTATATTCTTGAAGATGCCAACCGGTGTAAGGAAATTGTTAAAAGCCTTCTGATATACAGCCGAAGTTCGGGGGCAAAAAAAAATATTGTTCAACTCAATGACATCGTTCAACAGAGCCTGGCCTTGATCCGGGATCAGCAAAAATTCAGGAACGTACAGATTAAAAGAAACCTGTCCGATGAAATGATGCTGATTCATGCCGATTCCAGTAAACTCAACCAGGTTCTGATTAATCTTGTGATCAATGCCGCAGATGCCATGGATGGCTCGGGAACCATCACTTTAACCACCTATAAAGAAAAAACCATTGGGAAGATTTTTCTGGAAATAAAAGATTCGGGAACAGGCATACCACATGAAAATTTATCAAAGATTTTTGATCCTTTTTTTACAACAAAAGAAGTGGGGAAAAGTACGGGCCTTGGTCTGAGTATCGTTTACGGTCTTCTTGAGGAACATGGCGCCACAATTTCTGTAAAAAAAACAGGTTCCCAGGGAACCACCTTTGTTGTTGAATTTCCCATGTACGTTGCCTCGGAAAAATCATCATTCCTTTGTAATTCATAACCTGTCAAACGTATGACAATTTAAATTGAGAGCAAAATAATCATGAACGATAGTAAAGAGTCCATAAAAAATAGTGTAAAGGATATTTTTTTCCAGCCACGGGTTCTGGTGGTGGATGATGAAGTCCGTATTCGAAAGGCCTGTCAAAGATTATTGACGGAAGAAGGATGTGACGTTGAGGTAGCTGAAAACGGATTAGATGGGTTGAAACGGATTGAAGAAAAACATTTTGATATCATTTTGCTGGATTTAATGATGCCGGGCATGTCCGGGATGGATGTTCTGAAGAATGTTAAATCCCGCCATCCAGATACGGTGGTGATCGTCGTCACGGGGTATGCAACCCTTGAACATTCCATTGAAACAATGAAAATAGGGGCTTTTGATTTTTTATCCAAACCTTTTTCGCCCGTTGAATTAAGAATTGTCATAAACAAGGCCATTGAATTTATCCGGACGCTCCAGGACATTGCAACGGAAAAATCCAGAATGCGGGTGATGATTAATACCTTGAACAATGGCGTGTTAACAACGGACAATCAAA
>Ga0180007_10007448_pt1 | contig 10339 bp, 22 predicted proteins | sample MM_PC_MetaG_FD_121122 | JGI IMG/M metagenome (GOLD analysis project Ga0180007, IMG submission 121122) | Groundwater microbial communities from the Aspo Hard Rock Laboratory (HRL) deep subsurface site, Sweden - MM_PC_MetaG | ecosystem: Environmental > Aquatic > Deep subsurface > Groundwater...
AGAAAACAAGCCAGAGGATAAGATTGATATCCAATCAAGAAAGAAAGAATATTACCAGCGTAATAAGGAGAGGATAAAAGCCTATTACCAAGCCAACAGGGAAAAAAGGCTGGCTTACCAGAATGAATATCATAAAAAGAAAAAAGAAGGCCAGCCAAGATGAGCTACATGCGTTGTGACTGGCCGTTGGTTTATTTCAAAGGATACCCAAGCGAGTATGTCTTTTTATCAGGCGGGACAAAAGAGCATCCTGAAACTTTTGTTGAGGATTGCGGTTCAGAATATAAAGACAACGCAAGCCTTTGCGAACTGATAGGGACTATCATCTACCACCATACCCATGATATTGACTATGCCTATAAGATGATAAAAGTTTTGGCAAGGAAGCTTAGAGTTGAGCATAAGCTAAGAAAGAAGCCGGCAACTGCAAATCAGGTTATGAAAATAATGTCAGCAAAAATAAAGAGAGACAAGGTTTTTCAATCTTTATTGAAAGAGATAGGCTCAAAACATGAAAATGGAAAATAGCTGGGTGTGGATAATAGCCATCATTGTGGTGGTGATAGCGACAGTTACAATAACAAAGACATTGGTGCTGCAGGATTACCTGATGGAATGCGCAGGCAAGATTAGCTATGGGGAGTGCAAGGATAAGTGCGATATGTACCAACTGTGCAATATTGATATGCTTAATGAATCATTAGGGATAAATGGCATAAACTATGCAGGAGAGTTTTACTGCGTTTGGACGAAGGGGAGGACAACAGAAGAGATTGCATCTACAGAAACGCATGAGTTGTGCCATGAGCTGATAAAAAGGGATTATACGCATTTTTGCGGGAGGACCTGATGGGAGGATTAAGAAACCCTGTATGCCCTGACTGCAAGAAGAAAGGGATAATCCATCCGATGAAGATGAGCAAGCTTACAGGCTCATGGTTCTGCAACAGGTGCAACTATATGAGGGGAGAGGAGATATGGCCAGCGGCAGAATAGCAAGATGGAGCCACTACAAGATGCTGTCAGACATGATGAACACGATAAAGAAGAAGCTGGGCATAACTTACAATAATGAGATTAAGCCTGCGTTTTTAGAGTATGCTGAGAAGAAGGAAGAGTTGGAAAAGGAGAATGCAGAGCTGAAGACAACGATAGGATGCATCAAGTCGCAGATAAAGAAGAACAGGCTGGGTAAGTTTTATGTCTGCAAGTATGCAAAAAACAAATACAATAAAGGGATAATCTACCTGCCAAAAACATTGATAGGCAAGAGGGTGATAGTATGGAAAAAAGAATAATCAATTCTAAAAAATCAAAAAAGGAGGATGATGGGCTACTACCTTTCCTCTTTGTAATAGCAGTATTTGCATCATCTTTCTTTTTTTGGGGTGATGCCCAACCTTTTAATCCATCATTGGATATATGCTCAGAAGGTGATTCGCTTATCCTAAACCAAACAATAATGGAGGTGAAAACAATGATTGAAAAAGTAGCCAAAGTAGGAATAAAGAAAGAGCCAAATTACCTGTATTTTATTGATAGGGAGGGCGACATCTGCAGGACACCAGCTACAAGGGGTAAAAAAAAACATATCCAATGCAGCGTAATGGAGGAAAGAATAGTCAAGGTTGAGACATGCGACAATTGTAAATTTGACAGCGTATGCGAATTATTCCACAAGAATAAGAGATGCAGCCATTACACGATAAACTATATTTAGTAAGGAGGCAGACAAAATGGTAAAAGAAGGGGGAGAGTCTTACAACACAAATGTGGGGGGAAAGACAGGGATGAGGGGCAACTACAGGTGCAGCATTTGCGGCAGAAGCTACAGGCAGGAATGGACAAAGGACATACACGAAAGATTGTGCAAGGAGCATAAAAATGCCAACAAATGATGTGAAGCTTTTGGCTCTTGTGGTATTGATGGCGATAGCGATGGTCTGCCTGACTGTCTACTATTCAGAGAGGACAATAAAAGTGAAGAATGAGTTCAATGCTATGCTTGACACAGTTACAAATGAATTAATTGTGCTAAATAATACAGTGAGGGCTAATAAGACACCTGCATGTGAGGGAGCGGACGACTTGAGCACCCGATACATGAAGATGAGGGAAGAGCTTGAAGCAGCCAACACAGAACTGGACAAATTGAGGAAGTATTGCAAGAATGATTCAGGCAATTGATGAATACCGGAATGCAAGAGAGCTGTTAATCAAGTCTTTCAGGAAGCTGAACTACAGGATAGCCAAGGAGATGAAACACCTTGGCAGATGGAGATATAAATATTTTGTAAGGAAGGTGGCAGTGATGAAAGAGCTGAGGAAGATGGACAAGGTGCTGAGAAAGATGATAGAGGCAAGATAACCGTGCCGGACCCATTAAAAAAGTATTTCTTAAACAAGAATGTGTTATTAGAGAGAGAGCTCGGGTTAAAGTTTGAATCGCACTGCATACTGAACGAAGTGGAATCAAGGATGGCGATAAGGAAGCTTATAGTGAGGTACATGAAGCATAACAATCTTATAGATAAGGATTTCCCGGAGAATAATTTCCTGCCTGAAGCATTGCAGGCAAAAAAGGATTACAAGCGTGATTTGTATAAAAAAAGCAAGCAAGCAAACGCACAGGAAGAAACCGAAAACTATATAAACAAGTAGGTAATACCTAATGAAAGATGGTAGGATTTGAACAGAACAAGCTCATTGTGTTGGCAGCGTTGGTAGCTCCTGGAGTCGCAGCTTTCTTTGAATGGAGCTTAACCCCTTTGGTATTAGCCATCATAGGCGGCGGGGCGTATATATATTTTGATGCTAACTTTGTGCATAAGTCAGATATACCAAGGAGAGAGCCGCCGCCAATGGGTCCCCAAGAGCCATACCGGTCGGTTGAGCCAGAGTGGGTGAGAGACCCAATGACCGGCCAGCCTATGCCGCAATATTACCCCCCTGGCCCAAGAAGAAGATGACTCCTATAGAATGGATTGCTGCTAACTATGGCAGCCTGGTAATAATCGGCATCGTACTATATATAATAGCATACAACACGCTTCTGCCTTGGTTAAAATCAAGGAAGGGAAAGAAAGAGGTCAAGATGGAAGAGAAAGTTGAAAAGACACTGGCTGAAACCCAGAGGGACATACTGAAAAAGAAGATAGAAAATCTTAATGCTGAAAAGAAAGAGATTGATGATGAGGAGAGGCAGTTGGATATAGATTACACTGAAAAGAGGATGAGCCTTAAGGAGAAGCGGCAGATATTATATTTCAAGTATGACATGTACAAGAAGGAATGGGAGAACACAGTTGTTGGTGACTTGAGGAAGGTTGTAAGATGAAGGTAGGGAACAATGTGCAAAGCAGACATAGAAAGGATAAAAGAGTTTATTAGCAACAATCTAAATGAGACAATGTATCTGGACAAGTGGTATATTGAAGTGAACAAAGTTTTGCCAAAAAACAGGAAATTGACAAAGAGGGAATTAGCATCAGTTTTTAGCAGGAAGCTTGGGGAAGATATTGAGGTTGAGCGTTTTAAAGAGCCAATCCAGTACCGCTTTTCTCCATCAGCTTTCTGATTTCTTCTTTTTTATATGCCTCGTAGCCAAGCGGGTAAGCCTTGGAGAAAAAGCATTGCTTGACATACCTATAGTAATATTCCTGAATCCTTTCTTCATCTCCGTTGATGAACGCCCTTTTCTTAACCTCAAATGAATAGTGAGGGTCCTTGTCTATCCTCACTATATATACTAATACCATGAGGGGCAGTGCTATCTGGACAAGCAATATATTCTGGTAATATACAGCGATGACCACTGTGGCAAACAGGATGAAGCTCCATGTCTTAGAATCCTTGATAAGGCTCACTATGTCAACCAGGTCTTTCACAAGCCGTTTGGCTGAATAGGATAGCAGGAACAGCAGGTTCTTGATGTTAATCAAAACCACCTTTTTTTGTGAGCACAGCCCGCGCCAATCCTTCTATTATGGATATCGCTTCCCAGTCTTTCATCTTTATCCTGTACATCCCATCGCCGCCTGAACTTTGACATCCAAGCTCCAAGGTATCTCCTTCCGCTGTCCTCTTGCATATCCTGACAACTATCTTCCCGCCATCTCTCCCTTCAAGCCGGTATACTTCCCTGTTCACCGGTAGTTCATTCTTATGCTCATTAATCTTAGTTCCCCTTTTTTTCTTTTGCATTTTTCACACATCCTCGAATTTTTTTTCTCAGTCTTGTAATAGCACCCGCAAGTCCTGCACTCCCTTATATAATAATCGAAGCTCATCTTTTGTTGAAAAATAAGTGTTCAAGTATGCCGTGCTTTTCAGCAGCCCTAAGCTCTGGCGGTATTATAGTCCTTTCGTTGACAACCTCAGAGCCGGTCATCTGGCCTATGCCTTTTTGGCATGTGACAAATCCCCTCTCTTCGCCTTTGGCCATGACAGTAGCGATGCCATCCTCATCGCCTAGATACGGGTCTTTGATTGTAAAGCCCACATTGTAATAGACGCCGCCGCCATCCCTGTGCTGCAGGCCAGAAACCCATGACACTTCGCATTCAGACATCATTGGAATCTGCCCCCATTCTTTTTTTCTTTCAAGAGTTTTCTCAACAAGATATTCTGCCTCTTCTGGGAGCACCATCGTGCTCTCTCTTTTTTCAGGCATCTGGGACATGAGGTACAAAGCTATGAACCCGGCAATAAGCCATATCATATACTTGGATGCGCCCTCTTTGTCAACAATGATGCTCTGGATTATGAACACGGCAAATATGACTGCGCCAATCAGCACCATAGGATGGAGGTTCTTCCACCATGGGGTTGACTGCTGCTTTTCTTTTGCTTCCTGCTCTATCTTTTCTTTGCCGCTATTTTCATCAGCCATGTTCAATCCCAGTAGGCTTTCTTCTTGCTGATTGTAATCTCATACAGCACATTCTTCTTTTGCTCTGTGAGGCTTGTTGAATTGCACAGATGGCATTTGGTCTTGTTCCTTGTGCGGGTCATCCTTATGTTTGTTGAGCCGCAATGCGGGCACATCTTTATGCTCTTATTACCATCGCTTACCTTTGCTTCCTTAAAATAAGTTTTTATAAATTCAATCGAGCCGCAATGAGGGCACTTCTGTTTTCTCCTGTTGGGGTCTTTATTGAAAGGCTTCAGGCACGCCTTGCATGTAAGGCAGTCAAAGCATATGCCGCATTTTTCGCACCGCTTGTACTCCTCTTCTATCTGAGTAATCTCTGAAACATCATAGCATTTGTGCCTGAGGTAATGCTCCTTGATTTGTGTTATCGCAGATTCATAACGCTCTGCTGCATGTATCACAATGACATTCTTGAATGCAAGCTTCCCAAATATCTGCCGAGATTTCTTTGTGTAGATATCCTGGTTGAAATCTGTCTTGAATGTCGCGCCGCATCTGCATGAGACATGGACATAGGGAACTCCATGCAGGTATTTGTCTCCGCATACAGGGCATCTTACATTTGTCGCAAGCAAGTCCGTCTTTTCATTCAAATCAATTATTTCTGTTTTGTCTTTGTCCAATGTGCTGCCTCTTGTTGAGCCATAGCAAAAAAGCTATAAGGCGTTTTTTTCATTGAAATTTTATAGTTTATATTTTATCATAGATTGATGCGTCGTCACCTATCTTAATCTCTTCGTCGGGAACGACCTCATCGGCGGGGGCTTCATTTTTTTTTGCGGCGACCTTTTGCATCACTGACATATAAGCTTCATCAAACATATCTTTTGCAGCCTGGCTTTTTATCGGGAGGCTAAACAAATATTTTCTTGCAAGCTCTATCGATACATCGTCGTTAAGGTCATAAGCTTTTTTGAAATCACTGATTCTACTTTTCAATTCTCTGCTGAACAATGTCAGGTCTTCCTTAATCTTTTTTTCGGGGATTTTCTCCGGACTTTTGAAATTCATTGTAGAGATGCTGGCAATCTGTTTTTGCAATTCAAGAATTTGCTGCTCATCATCCTCACTTTTTTTGTATAAGTTATTGAGCTGGGCAAAAGCCGAGCGGCAGATAACCTTGAAAGCATCGATATGCTTTTCAAGGTATGAGCTATACCTGTCGGACCAGTTGTCCAAATCCTCGACGGAAACGGCTAATCTCCACATGTTTTGTCCTAGCTGAATTCTGAAGAGTCTTGTGCTCTTCAAGGCGTTCCTTATCTCGCCGACAAGACCAATATCATCTGGAGAATTACCACTGCCACGTAGTTCATGGCGTATAGGTATTATCGTTTCATAACCTTGGGTCATTGTAAGGTTAACTTTTTCGATAAGCATGTCATAAGCGGAGTACAGCGTCTCAAAATCTTCGATAAGCTCTTCTGATTTTGCCTCTTTTTTTTCAGGTGTGTCGTCAGGAAAGTAATCACCCATCGATGCCACACTCCTCAAACTGCTTGAGCATGTCGCCCTCAGATTCAAATTTTGCGTCGAACCTTGTTGATTCATAGATGCCCACAAATGATGAGTTTGCAGATTCGGGCGCATAGCTTACATAATAAGCAGCGCACACAACACCATCAATGTCGCAGGGTTTCTCCTTGCAGAAAGAGCTGAGGGGCACCTTCAAAAGATAGTAGCTTGTTCCCGTGCATTTAGGAAAATTGTCGGGCGTTTCAACGCAGCCGGAATAAATACCTTCTATCGCAAGAAATGATTTGACATCAAGGCGGTCTGTGTCCCTTGATATAATCTTGAAGTCCACGCATTCAGTCCTTGGCAATGAGTCATTCAAATCCTGCTGGAAATAACAATAGGTTGTTTTCCTTGGCATAAATTTTTTGTAGATGTCAAACCTCACAACAAACACTGCTGATAACACAACCAGCAGGAATATTATAAGCTTCCAGTTATACTTGTTCGAGCTCGTTTTCTTCGCTTGGTTCATTTTTTCCTCCTTTAGCCAAATCGCTAATCACCATAACTTTTCTTATCAACACTTCTTTTTCTCCTAGCAGCACGCGGTTCTCTTCCATGAGATAGATGTTGCTTAACTTAAGGTTTTCAATCTCCTGCTGCAGCTGCTTGTTTTCTTCAACAAGAACTTCAAATCTTTTTGTCTCTGATGTCTGCTTTCCATCAAATGCGCAATACACCCTTGTTATGGCCTGCGTCCTTGATGGGTTGGTATCATTAATCCAGTAAGTTGGGTACTCCCTCCACAGGGCATAATAGCCGCCATAATTTTTTAGCACGCCCGGCTTCTGCAGTATGGGGTACTGCTTCATCAGGTGCTCTCCTGGGATTACGAGATACCTTTTCATCTCCACCCCTTTTTTGTTCTTGAATATTGCGCTTTCATCAAGCACAGTGCCCCAATTATCATCCCCCCACAAAATAGCTTTTCTCTTTGGCAATCCATAAGGTTCAGGGCTTACCATCTTCCTTTAATACACATCACGCTGGAATGAGCCGGCAACGCTTGACTTCTCTTTTTTCTTTGTTGTCCAAAGATACAACCCTACACCTGCTGCGCCAACAAGCAGCAAGGTCTGGCTTGACTTTGAGTCATTGTCTCTCTTCTGCTTTTCCAATGAAGCCATTGTTGTCATGTTGCATTGCTGCAATGAAATCATAGTAGCCTGCTGGCCGGACAGGTATGTGTTGTCAGTCTCAAGCGTATCCCTCTCAGCCTGGCATGTATCAAGCAATGACTGGCAGTTATCGTAGTCAGCCTGATACGTGCCCCTTTCTTCTTTTAATCCAGACAGTTCATCAGAGCAATTGTCATACATCCCTATATAATTGAAGCAGGCGTTTGTGCTTTCAGTTATCGCTTCGCATGAGCGGCTCATGTTCAGCAGTATCTCATTTACATTGGCTGCCTTTTCTTCTTCTTCATCCACACGGACATCTACATAATAATCTACAGTGAAAGTGCTCTCATTACCATCATGTGTTGTGGAATATATATATAATGTAAAATCATATTCATCTTCAACCACATTATTTGGTATTCTAAAACTAATCATTTTTTTAGAACTATTGGATGTGTCTATATCATAGTATCCTATCTCTTTTGTGATATCATCCCCATCATTTATGTTTTCCATAACCCCTTTTATCTTTACTTGAGTTGTTTCGCTTAAGTCATTAAATACTTCAACTTGGATGTCTACATCATCTTTAGGATAAACACGGAATGTACCTCCATCTTTATCAACCCTGCTGTCTAAATCATCATTGACATATCCTTTGATATCCACTATTTTCAAACCTGTGCGCTCATGGTAATCTTCAGCAAAAGCTGCAGGCACAAAAAGCAGAATAATAAAAAAAACAAAAAATTTCTTCATATCATCCACCTCTGTTTGTGTTGTCGTAATCCATCTTGGCCCTTCTTTTTGAAGTTAGGTCAAGCCCTTCCCACCATGTGTTCAGCTCTGATTCTTCTGTGTTGAACCTGATGTATGACACAACAAGCGAGATTATAAAAATCGCAGAAAAGACATACATCCAAATCTCCATCGACATTATCGCTGCAACCAGGAAGATTGCCACTACTGCCATTGCAGGCCATTTGTTTCTTATAAATCCTTGTTTCATTTTATTTTATCCTCCCTCGATTCTTTGCCTTCATAATAAAGGAAGACACCAAGCGAAAAAAAAGTTAATACGCCTGCCCCTATTTTGAATCCATCATTTATCTCTTTTGTATGATACATACTAAAAAAGATAGCTATAAGCAGGAAAGTTATGACCCCATAAATTCTGCTTTTTTTGATTATCTTATTCCACCTTGTTCGGCACATAGTGCTTATTTATCGGAGGGAAAATCTTTCCCTTGAACCAGCATCTATCTTTCGCTTCAATCCTTCTTCCCCACCTGTCGTATATTATGAACGGCTCATTGCTGAACACCATCATCTCCCTCTCCTTCAGCTTCCCTATCTTTTCATATATCTCTTTGTCCAGCCCATACATCTTTCCGACCATCCTCCTTTCGCTTGCGCTCTTCATGTAGCAGCAGCAGATATGCGTTGCGTTTTTGCACATCTCAGGGTTGAGCTTTTCCAATGACTGCGTGTTGCCTATGAACCCTATATTGATTATTCTTCCCTGCCTGTATAGTTCTTCAAAAGCAGAGAACGCATTATCCTTCTTTTTTCCAGCTTCATAAATCTCGTTCAGCTCATCAGCCACAATCCATAATCGGTTAGGCTTGTCCTGCGCGCTCTGGTGGATTACAATCTTCTGCATCAGGTCAGCAAGATAATTCCTAATCCATCTCTGCTTTCTTGCGGCAGCTATATTAAGCACAGGCATGAGCCCCGCTTCCATGCACGCTATGAATGGGTGGGTCTTTAATGAAGAGCCGTCATTGAATTTTACCTCTAGCATATCAGTCGCATTCTCCTGCCCTTCATAAAGATTGGAGGTGAATTTTTCCTTGAAGATGGTGTTGAACGTGTTCTTCCATTTGAATGCCATGGCCTGCATCCCTTTGTCCTTGGATATGTTTGGGACTTTCTCAAACATTATGTCTGATATCTCATCACCTGATTTTGCATCCTTTATCTCATCGACCCATTCAGGGAGATACCTTATCGTGTCTCCAACATTATAATCCTTTATGCCAAAAGTGTAGAATGAATATTTTCTCAGGAACTCAATAAAATCAAGAGTGACCACCAGGCTTATGTTTTCATGCTTTATCTTAAGCTTGTTCTTGCATGCAAGGAAAAGCTGCACTGCAGGAGCAGGCTTTGGCGTGTTGCCTATCCATCTGGTCATCCTGTTAAATGGCTCGTAATCCTGAGGCAGGCTCAAATCATTGAACTGGTCTAACGGGTCTATTATCCATCCAAGCCTGTCCTGCCACATATAAAAAATCCTGTCATCAACGCCATTTATGAATAGGCTTTTCCCCTGCCCAGATTCGCCGACAACAATCATCCTCTGGCATGTTATCTCCTTCTTCATGCACACAATATATTTTTCATCGGACATTATCAGCGGCACCTCTTCTATATATAGTATCCTTGATTTTGCATCTCTTCTGCCATAAAGCTGGCTGCTGATAATCCTGCGCGAATCTTCTTTTGTTGGGATGCTCCTTTTTGTGTTTGATTTTATAAACGTTCTCACCGGCGCATCAGGAGCGTAATACACCCATTCGCCTATACCAGCGTCAGGAATCATCCCTTCTGCAGCCAATACATTTTCCCCGACCAGCCTTACCCTCCTTCTTGGGGCATCATGCTGCAAAGCAAGCTTGGCAGAAGCATATGCGCTCTGGGCCAGGCCAAAGCTGTTCTTTATTTTTTTCGCAAGATAATAGTAGCATCTTTGCTTTTGCTTCCA
>Ga0180007_10007449_pt1 | contig 10338 bp, 11 predicted proteins | sample MM_PC_MetaG_FD_121122 | JGI IMG/M metagenome (GOLD analysis project Ga0180007, IMG submission 121122) | Groundwater microbial communities from the Aspo Hard Rock Laboratory (HRL) deep subsurface site, Sweden - MM_PC_MetaG | ecosystem: Environmental > Aquatic > Deep subsurface > Groundwater...
ATACGCAAATAAAATCCAAAGAGATTGAAAAAACCCGATAATCATTTGAAATGGAGTCAGAAGAGTTCGAAAACTGAAATACCGACGAAATCCGCTCGCTTGGATTGTTTTAAACGATAAACCTGCTGTCGTCGATGCTTCGGCTAGAAATGGTCCACTGCCAAGCACCATGAGCTCAATATTAGGGTCAATTGCTCGCAAAGCCTCTGCTACCGCCATAAGCGGAAAAACGTGGCCACCTGAACCACCGCCAACTAATAGAATACGTTTGGACATAGTAACAGTATATGAATAAAGAGGAACCGACGCAATACGTTTATCGCATTGGTGGCTTGGTCGCGATATCCGAGAGAACCTTAATAATATTCTGGCTACGGAAAAACTGGGGTAGCTTGGTTTTCCAATCCGATTTTGCGATATCCACATCGGGATCAACGCCTAAACCTTCGATGGACTGACCGTCGTCACGCAAAGTAATACTATGGACCAACAGAAGGGAATATTTTTCACTTGGATCAATGACGGTCTCCATCGGGAAAGTATTTTCGATTGTGCCCCAGCCCCGAGTCTTTGTGCCAACTACGTGAGCCAAATTGAAATGCTTAACTGAAGCGGTCATGAGTTCGGCGGTCGATTGAGTCATATCATCCGTCAAAACCGCGATATCTTTGAAGATTTTTAACCCTTCAAGTTTGGGCATCATTGTTCTTTGAACTTGAAAATCCCCTTGGTGATAAAAATCAAAGGCGTACTGATTCTGACCCAAAAACAAACCTAGGAAATATTGGGCGAATTCCAAAGCGCCACCGACATTGCCTCGCAAATCAATAACCATGCTATCAAGTTTTGGATTAGCAATGGCAGTCGTCAAAGCTTTGCCAAGCTCTTCAAGCGTGGTTGGAGAAATCTTGCTTATATCCACGTAAAAAGTTCCGCCGATAACCCGTGAAAAAACAGTTGGTTCGATTTGATTCTCGTCATATCTTGATTTTGTATCGTCTTGAGTTAGAACTTCATGAGCGTAGGTTACCGCCTTGAGGTTGGTCGCGGCTTCCGGTGATTTGTCTTTCTCGAGAACGGCTTTCTTTTCTTCATAAGCTTTTTCAACAGCAACTTTGTCGGCCCCTTTATCAAGACCTAGGTCTTGATAAAGATTTTTAGATGTATCAATATTGCTGACATTTTCGCGAAGGGCTGTTTCCTGTTTGGAAGATAAGATGCCATCCCGACCAGCTGGCGCTAGGTTATAAAGCACCACCATCAGGGTATTGAGAGTCAGCTCTTTCTTGGTGGTATCGTTTTTGGATTCAGCGATACTTTTTGCCAACATCTTGGCTGTACCGACCCTGTCTTTGGACGGCAAAGTGATTGTATCGGCGGAGACACTGGCTGATTTGGCTAAGGCTAGACGAAACAAGTCTGAAAGACTTTCGTCTTTGACCTTATTCCAATAATTATCTTTTATTTTATCATAAGCCTCCATACTAAAACGGACGTAAACGTCGGATTCCTCGGGTGTCTGATAACTAATAGTCGCGTTTAGCGGTAATTTTTGAAATTTCTGGTCATACAAAAAAAGACCGCCACCGCCGGCGACTACCACCACTGCGACAATGCTCATCAAAACTAAAAACTGTTTGGATGGTAATTTCATATTTAAATTATACTCCCCCTTCCGTATCTCGCAAAATAAATTCTTAACAGCCAATTAGAGACTGGCCTTGTCGGGTTCAGGTTTGACCTGACCTTGAGGAACTTTTTGTTTTAAATCTCTAAAGATACGAATCTGCATAAGTCCGCCAAAAATAGCAAAAATACCGCCGAGAACAAACACCAAATTAAAACCAAATCTTTGAGCAAGAATACCGCCTAAAGCAGCCGCTCCGGCAGCAGACAAACCAATAGAAACTGAATCAAGTGTCCATTCAAAACTTTCGTGCATTTTATCCAAGTGTCGAGAAAATATGGCGTACCAAGGTGGAACGGTAAACGCAATGCCAACACCATATAAGGCCTGAATGATATAGATATGGATTATTGAATGAGCAAAAAGATAAGCAAAGGGCACAATCGCGATAAGCGTACTGCCAATAATAAGAGAGTAGAAATCATCGTACTCACCGTGATTTTTGTCTAGGAATTTAGCCAAAGGCAATTCCACAATTATCTTGCACAATTGGACAATCGCCGCACCAAAACCGATGGCCTCAATAGTCCCTCCTGCAATTTGGCGAGTAATAAAAATCGCCACCACGGGCGCAAAGACGCTAAATCCGGCATTCACGAAAAAATCTGCAAGAACTAAAGTCCGAATGACACGATTAATTTTCATTCTGATTTTTCTAAGTTCTAATTACTAAGTCCTAGGTCCTATAGCGAGGGCATACCCCAACCGGAAGCACTATCGTCGCCGAGAGGAAGAATATCTTGTGAAAATTTGTGTAGCAGTTCACGAGTGGCTTCAGCAGGATGTTCGGCATCGGTCTGCCATTCTTTGGCCGCCAGACCTGCAATATAAGCCGCAGACATGGAAGTACCGGAGGAAGTCATGTAGTAACCATTGTTAGCGGTTGATTCAATGTTTACGCCAGGACCGACAAGCTCAAGGTCGCCAAAATTTCTGTTGTACGAAGTAGACGCTTTATTATTGCCTCGGGCGCTCCAATCAGGAACAACAAGCATATCATCAACAGCGCCGACGCTCACAACATTCACGTTTGAGGCTGGGTAATCCATGCTTCCAATATAAGGACCATCATTACCCGCCGAGCCGACAATCATTACATCTTTACTGGTGGCATATGAAATTGCGTCGTCAATCAAAGAACTTTCCAAATCGGAACCGAGACTCAAAAGAATGATGTTGGCTCCTTTATCAACACTGTAACGAATTGCGCTTGCGACATCGTCAGAGAAACAAGTGCCATCATTCATGCAAACTTTATAAATCATCAGACTAGATTTGGGCGCGATACCATAAATACCTTTGCCAGCCGGTCCGCCATTGCCCGCAATTACGCCGGCCACCAAAGTGCCGTGACCATTTTTATCATCGCAACTACTTTTAACAAATGGATTAGGGCCGGAAAAATCATCACAAGCAGTAATTTGACCCTTCAAGTCGGGATGATTAACAAACGCGCCTGTATCTAAAATAGCGACATTAATTCCCTCTCCACCGGACGGCAAGGTATCATTAAGCGTATCGCCATATATAGCCTTAACGCCCCAGCCAATTTGAGCTGTTGGGGTTTTTATAAGGATAGGTTTTGCTACTACCTTTGTTGCCGCTACTACGGTTTCAAGAATATTGAGTTTCTTGACGGGTATGACCTCTACGCCAAAGATTTTGACCAATTTTAATTGCCAATCGTTTAGGTCGGCCGTGAACCCAGAATCAAAAACATTCCGTACTTGAAACGATTTTTTCCAGAACTGCGAGGTGGATTTTACTAAATAGCGACTATCGGTTCCTACTGCAGCTTGGACACTCGACGCCGTCACAAAAAACAAGGTAAAAGCTAGAAAAACTAAGGCTTTCTTTGTATTCATAATTGTACTGATAAGTATAGCACAAAGGAGGCAATACGAGAAATCCACAGGCCGCTCGACCAAAGCCATTTGAAAGACCGGCGTCTCACCTTTCCAGCGAAGATTCGCGCCTTCCCTCGGCCTTTCCATCCGCCTGCTGGCGGAACTATCTATGCCAATGACTATTTCGCATCAACCAAATTAAAGACTCAATTTGGGATAGCTCAATGGCATCTGGCCGGCTATCGCCTTACTGGAGAAGCTGAAAGGCCTGCGGGGAGTCTTTCAAATGGCTTTGGCCTCGCTTGGTTTTAAGAGAAGTAAAGTCGCAAGAAAATGGTATCAGAAATTTTTTTCAGTAAAATTAACATTTAAAGTTCCGGCCACCATCGCTAATCTTTTCTTAAATCTATCTATCTCTGTTTGGGGTATCAATTCTGCAAGCTGTCCTAGAAATATTTCTATCCCCATTTTATTTGCCAAAAGATTTTTTAAGAAATTATCGTTTTCTAGAATAAACTTCTCATACTCAGCGTATTCGTTCTCAGTTAACGCTTGGAAGGTCAAGCCATTATCAATAGCTACTATCCGGCCCTCTTTGATCAGATAATTCCTAGGATTACGATCGTCGTTGCCTATCAAAAAATCAAAGGCATTCAATTTTGATTTGTCTTTATGGAAATTATCGCCAAGTTCCTCAGGTGGCACATCTGCCTGCAAATGGGCGTCTTCAACAAAAAGTTGAGCACTCCCCACTCTTCCATCAATATCGCGAATCACCGTGGGGGGTACCAAGCCCCAGCTAAAAATCTTATCAAAGATATACGCAGCCCGCTCTCTTTTATACTGTACATATTCTTTAAGTTCAGTATCTTCACCGTCATACGGCTTAAAAATTACTCTTCCACCATCTTTTAGATCAATCAGAAAAACCTCATTGAACTCTGTTTTAAGACGTTCGGTTTTAATCGGTTCCCGACTAGTAATTATTTCCTCTATCGTCATGTTTGGTATTTCGGGGGTCGGTTCTTTGGTTTTATTAGAGGGACTGTCTGGGCCCGGATTTAATTCTTCTTGTTCCATGTTTGAATGATAAATTCATGACAAAAATTTATCGATGCCGTCTTGAATTTTTTCGCCGAGATTACGGAGACGCTCTGTGGTTGTTAGAGATTGGATAAACTTTGATTTAAACAAGACCTTGAGCCCGTAGACCAGAAGAATAGCTCCGGCGAAAAACAGAAGAACAAAAACGAAATTGTCCATAAAGGCAACCGCGCGATAGCCCCTGCCAAAAACATAGCCGACCGAGAACGTGATTGCTACCCAGCCGACTGCGCCAATAAAATTATACAGGGAAAATTTCTTAAAATTATATTTAAACGAACCCGCCATAACCAATGTTGCAATCGTGAGAGACCAAGTTAATTTTGTGAAGATAATGGCGCGACCGCTATAACGAAGGAAATAGTGTTCAACAGTTTCAATAACTTTTCGGCTTTTCTCGTGTTTTCGGCCCCATTTATCAATCGGCTTGGAACCACCGAAATATCCCACTAAATACCATATCCAGCCATTGATGAAATCTCCAGCAATACAAATAGCGATTGTGGGCAGAACCGCGACTGAACCTAATGAAGCCAAAAAACCGGCCAAGATAATTCCATTGAAACTTTCAAGAGACGTCGCTAACAACAAAAGCAAGTACTTATACTGAATAAAGATTGGGAAATTATTCTGAATTGAATCTGCAATTGTCGCTAAAAGATCCATGCTATATATATTGCTTTAAAATTTTGAAATCATCAAACAAGGTCTCTTTTAATTGTTGGTTATAAATTGAGGCGGCAGGATGATAAAGCGGAATAATATCAACCGAGCCGTATGAGGCTTGGGCGGTTATGCTTGTGCCGTGCATCTGACTGATTGTCTTCAATTCTTTTTCGAGGTCAAACATGCGGATAATATATTCCATTGAAAATCTTCCCAGCGTGGCAATAACCCTAGGCTGAATAATATCAATTTGGCGATTTAGAAATGGCCCGTAAATTGCAATCTCTTCGGGCAAGGGGTCGCGGTTAAGGGGCGGCCTATCTTTCACGATATTGGTGATATAAACTTCGGGCCGGTTAATTCCAACGGATACAAGTAATTCATCTAGAATCTTCCCCGCCACTCCGGCGAATGGCCGGCCTGTCGCAGCTTCATTTTTTCCGGGCGCTTCTCCAACAAACATTATCTTCGCCTGATGACTCCCGTCGCCGATTACAGGAAACACGCCATTTTTAATCCGCTCGGCATAGAGCGGTGATTCCTTAAGAGCCAACACTTCCTCCTTTATTGTCCGCAGTAATTCGTCTCGATTCACCTGTATAGTTTAGTAGATTACCCCACACATAACAAGCAGAATATACCCAAATCGCGAAGCGACTGCTTGTTACTTTAGTATTGACAATACACCAGAGATGGTGTATTGTTATATTAAGTTCGTAAACAATTCATGGGAGCTACACCCACGAGCATTCTTGCTCAAAATGTAGTGGAGGAATCAATGAAGAAGGCTCTACTGATCGGCGGCGTCATTCTTTTCCTTGGTGTCGTACTCGGCTTCGCCTCCTACTCGTTCTTCCAGAAGAAGATGTCCTCGCCCACTCCGACCCTGAATCAGGCGACAGACACGCAAGAATCCCCGACTTCTGTGGTCAAGGATTTCGGTCCGACCAAAATCGGAATCTCGGGAAAGATCGTGGTCACGTACACCACGTTCGATGAACGTCCCGTAGAACTGGTCTACGAGCCGTACCAGAACACGGGTCGAGTGACTCTCCGAATCAGGGGCAGAGACTACGGCGACACCATTGGCAACGACACTCTCCTGCTCTTTCTGAAACAGGCTGTCATCGGACTGACCGGATCGGAATTTCCGCACCAGGCACCCGCCAAACCGAGCATCGGCAAAACGACAAAACTCGGAGAGACTGGCTACTACTTCGTTTATGATGGCGGGTATCCCATCTGGGGACCGCATGGTCAAATCGGCCCAGACGGCGATTTCAAATGTCTGTTCTTCGCCGAGAACGCCACCTTCGATGGCAAGAACATTAGAGCTTCGGGAAGACCGGATATCATCGGCTACAACGGCTATACCGAGTACAACGGCAGACAGTAATCCGCCCGCCCAGGAATCGACCCGCAAGGTCCGTCTCCTCGGCGGGCCTTGTTTTTTATACCCAACTTTTTGTGAAATTGAATCTTGTATTACTATAGCAATCTCTTAAAACGATTCTAAAATCGTTTAGCCCCCGCAAGAAGGCCAAGCACTAACCAAAATAACAATCTTCCCGATTGGATCGTCCATAAATAGTGGTCAAAGAGACCAAAAACAAGAACCGAAATGATAACTAGACCAAACCCAGTAATACAACATCGACCTGCCTGCGGCTTCGCGGAGCGAATGTCGATGTTGATATACTGGGCGAATGAAAAATGGTAGAAATCGTATAAAAGAAAGGCGAGAAAAAGGATAAACAGCGCGATACCGACGATGCCTACCTCCGCGTAGATAAGCAGATAAATATTATGAACGGGTTGATAGACTTCTCGGTTAAGATGCAGATTTTGGGTCATCAACCAAGGCACAAAGTTGCCCATACCCAGCCCGAAAACATTTTGCCCGCTTTTCAACGATTCGTTGTTGTATAAAATCCGAAGCTGAACCGCTTCGTCATTTGACGAAATCACCGTTCGATTCGCCACATAAGGCCAATAACACACTAGGAACGCCGCACACACGCCAAAAGTCGTCCAAACTATTTTTTTGATATTGGCCGCCAATAGAATAACAAAGTTCAATATCCACAATCCGATAATCACTCTCGAAAACGTGAGAAAGAATGCCCAAAGAATCACGACATGAAATATATGCCACCACCAGTTACTTCGCGCAGTTTTCAAATATAGAAAATAAAAAGCATTAAGCGCGATAAATAAATACAACGCCAGAACATTTGAGTGCGGCGTTGTGCCATAAGCGCGCATGATTTTCAGACCATCAACAAAAAACGCCGCGATTCCGCTCATCGCCGGCGCCAAAGGACTTTCGCCCAAATATTTCAAACCCAGACTCCCCTGCATCATAAATTGCGCAATCGCAATCACCGCTTGAAAAACCGCCCCCGCCACAATCGCCTCAAAAGCATAGACCAACTTAAATCGCTTTAGAGCATATTCTTTGATATAAAAATACAACGCCACGCCTTCAACTAATTTTAACCACGCAAAAACAGCTACTGACACATTCAAAGCATTCCAAATAGAAATTCCAGCCACGACGACAAAAAGCCATAGAATAATGGTCGCTGGCGACCTGTGCTCTTTCCCCCAGACCCAAGAAACCAGTCCCGTCGGTTTCCCCAGAGGGTCCCCTTCCACTACTGGGTCAAAGAGCACAGGTCGCCAGCGCCCAATGACCCAAAAAAATAAAAGTGTAATCAGCAGTAAATCCGTTATGTATATGTATGTCGCCGTCCACTCAACAAAATTAAAAGGCTCAAACCAAAAAATATGCCTCACCGAAATCGGAATGGCAAACAGAAAAATATAGAATATCCAGTTCTCCGTCTTCCTAAACATAGAATTATTTCTTAGAAATAAGATTCAAAATTAGGGCTATAACTTTATGTTTGTCTTTTGGTTCACTGCTGGCGACCAAAATCGTAAGTGCTGTAAGCGCAGGAGAAGTAAGCTTGGATACGTCTAAAATGTTAGCTTGTTTTAAAAACCACACAAAAGCAAAAGCGCCGTTTCTTTTGTTGCCATCAGTAAACGGATGATTTTTAACCATAAAATACAGCAGGTGGGCCGCTTTTTCTTCGGCGCTTTTATACATTTCTTTACCGCCAAAAGATTGCATCACATTCCCAACAATTCCAGCCACAGATCCTTTGCTTCTTTCTATACCAAAAATATCAGTCGCTTCTGATTTATGGATAAGTTCGGCCTTTAATTCAGCGAGACTGTCCGTAACTTTCTCGGCAGTTAATTCAACCTTCTTTTTCGTCAGTTTCCCTTTTGGTAAAGCGTCCCGATCATAAGCATCAAGGGATAGCCAGGTGTCGGCAAAAAGTGAGACAAGTTCAATTGCATCTTTTGGTTCTACTGACGAACCCCAAGGCAAAAGTTTTTTAATATCATCAACTACACTCAAAAATTGCGCATAATTTTTGGCAATACGGGTTTTATTGATGGCATAACCATCAACGATATACCCACGAAGTGTCTTGGTCGCCCACTTTCTAAACTCTATTGCCACTCTTGAATTTGTTCTATATCCAACCCCTAAAATAACGTCGAGCGAATAGAGGATGATAGGTTTATCAGAATTTGCAATATGCATTTTTTGCATATTGCTTTTCTCTTCAATTTCTCCGTCTTTAAATATGTTCTTTATATGACGAGATACTACAGACTGATCAACACCAAAAAGGTCTACTATCTGCGCCTGTGAAGCCCAGATAGTTTCGCGGGTAAAATCACCCCGCAGCTCGATAGCTCCAGTTTTGGCTTGATAAATTATCACTCCTCTATTTTTTGGTATTTTTTTCAGCATATCTAAGTTATTTATTCAAATAGGTGACGGTCAATTGAAGGACGGTCGCAAATGTAACCCAGAGAAGATATGGGATTTGAACATAGGTAATCCAGCGGGCATAAGGATAAATGGCTCTCATCGCCCAAATGAGCGTGCCGAGAACAAGAAGAATATCTAGACCGGCCAAAAGATTGTTTTTGAGTCCAAACTGGATAGAAGTAAAAACCAGATTGAAAACAAGATTGAGAATAAACGGCAGAGCGACAACCCAAGAAATCTGTTTTTGCCAAGCCAACCAAAACACCCGACCAAATGAAACAATAATTAAAGCATAAAGAAAACTCCAAACCGGCCCAAAAACCCAACTCGGCGGCGCCCAACTAGGTTTTATTAATTGTTGATACCAGTTATAACTATTCATACTTCGTTCAGTATATTCTAAATTTTTTAACGGCTCAACGGCGTTGAGCCGTTAGATTTTTTCATAAACCACATACTTGCCCGTCTGACCGACTTGGCGAATCTTACCCTGTTTTTCCAGCTCATCCAAATACCTTCCGGCGGTGGCATCAGAAACCCCCAGCAACTGCTCAACATCATTATTCGAAACCTGAACCTTGCCCTCTTGCCCTGAGCTTGTCGAACGGGAAAAATACCCCATAACCTTCTCCAAATTTTTCTCCTTCTCCACCCCCTGCCCCGTAACCAACCCCGACTTGTCCCTTGCTCCCCCAAAAAACTTCCCAACAAAATACCCGACCACACCCCCAACAACCAAATATATTATGTTAGTCATGATTTAGATTTGTATATTTTTACAGCCCCCTCTCTTTTGAATTTATTCCATACCCTTTCTATTCCGTTTATATATTCTTGCTTCTTTGTATCGTTGTTTTGGGAAGAACGAATAACTTCTGCCCAATCCTTCAACATAATGATAGCTCCCTTCTTAATTAGAATATAAAAATTTCCTGGTTTTATAATTATAGTATTTTTCCCTTTAGTTTCAAATCCATCTATAAGATTTAACCTCTCAGCTTCTGCCATATCATTGGGAGCTAGTGCTATATAGGTGTCGTCGTTTATTTCTGATAATCCCCAAAAGTGTATAATTGAATTCCTAAACTTATACATTCTAGCGCTAGTAAACAAGCTCCATTGTTTATTCTTTTTATATTCTTCGTTCCTTTTGGTTGTGCAAAATTTATCATACCATA
>Ga0180007_10007450_pt1 | contig 10337 bp, 16 predicted proteins | sample MM_PC_MetaG_FD_121122 | JGI IMG/M metagenome (GOLD analysis project Ga0180007, IMG submission 121122) | Groundwater microbial communities from the Aspo Hard Rock Laboratory (HRL) deep subsurface site, Sweden - MM_PC_MetaG | ecosystem: Environmental > Aquatic > Deep subsurface > Groundwater...
GATCTTGTGAATCTGGAGATTCACAATAACATCCTTTAATTTATATTGTTGAATCCACTCAACAAGTTCTTTTGGACGCAGAGTACCCTGACATGGCGAAAACACAAAATTAGCCTCTGAGAGAAATTCAGTCTTGAAATATTGCATTTTCTCAATTGCTCTGAAAAAATCTCTCTTGTCAGAAATAACAAATTTAACAAAGTCTCTTCTCGTAAGATCGTGAAATACACTTTCGCACATTTTGAATTCCATGTCAGACGACGGTAATTTATAATCAACTACATAAGGAACAAAAAAATCATTCTTTAACAAAGGAAGAGATCCATTGGTCTCAATTGAAACAAAATAATTACTTTGGTAAAGAAGATTCAACAATTTGACAAGTTCAACTCTTTGCATCAATGGCTCTCCGCCAGTGATGGTGACTTTATTCGGAGAGAAGTTTTTGATCTCTTCAAACACTTCTTGAGCAGTCATACCTCTTCCAAAACTACTTGACTGTGCATACTTTGTGTCGCAGTATGCACATTGAAGATTGCAACCGGCTAATCTCACAAAAGTTGCTACTCTTCCTTGATAATACAAATTAACTTCTCCATCGATACTCTCGAAAATACTATACACTTTCATCGTTCACTCTCCTCTCTGTCTTTCAAAAATTCAATATGATCATCAAATCTATCAATATCGCCATGCGGACTTGTATTCAAATAGTGGTAATAAAAAAGTATATTTGCGTTTCTTTTATGCAATAATTTCAACCTATCTTTACCACCACCACTAAACACAAAATATATTTTCATTTTTCCATCCCTTTTAAAAACTTCAAATACCGCTTTATAAAAACAAAACTATAAAGACGATTTATTTTTAATTTGTCATTATCATAAAACATTTTTTGTTCTTCTTTATTATCAAACGAATTACCTGCAAAATAAATCTTCATTCAATCTCTCCGTCCACAGAATCTATTATCACTTGAGAAGTCTGTAATTGCTGCAACACAGTGACAAATTTATTCTCGTTGTAATCAATGTCTCTATGTGCAACAACCGCTATTCTCATTATACCCTGCCTTTTCTCTTCTGGTGTCTGATTCAGTGAAAGCATAACATCAACATGAGCGGGGTTTCTGTAATTCTCACTGCTATGACTTGCCTTCACCGACTTTTTATCCCAACTTATCATCTTCGCCTGTGTGGCAGTTATAACTACACATCTTTTCTCAGATGCAAGCTGGGCATGTTGCATCCACAATTCATCAACCATGTGCCTGAATTCACCTTCGCCTCTTCTCAAAATATCAATGTAGTCGGTGAAGATCATATCAGGAACAAAACCTTCTATGCCTTCAAGCAAATCAAGATCGTTTCTGATATCAGACATCGAAGCAGAAAAGCGCGGATATACCTTCAATCTGAATTTATTACCAAACATTTTCGAGAAACCTCCAATCTTATCTTTTACATTGACAAGATTGAATTTCGGTCTCTCTTCTAATACAAACCAAGTCTCTGGTTCATACTCCTTCTGATCGTTCTCTCTACACCACGAACAAGGTTTATATTCAATATCTCTCGAAAACTTTGGTTTACTCTCATCTTCCTCATATAATGTAATATCATTTTCTCTTTCTTTCTTGCCACAAGTACCAACCTGATTCTTGTAACAGTCAAAGCAAGGATATATTATCTCGCCACCTTTGCTTGTTGATAATATATTTTTATAGATTCTCTGATTCATTCTTCTCTCATCCATCTCAAAAGAGAAGAACGCTACTTTTCTTCCGTCTCTCACTGCTTGCAATGCAGTATCGAGAAGCCAGAAAGATTTACCTCTTTTAATTGGCCCTAATACTGCAACAAAATATCCTCTTAGAAACGGACCAACAAGTTCTCCAAGAGGGCCTTTATATTGAAACACACTATCATCAAATGATTTAAGAGTTGTTCCAATAGATTCTATATCAAAAGGATTTTTCCATCTGCTTGTCACTTTCGATACAGATCGGTAATTCACTACTAATGACTTTGCTTTATCTATTCTTCCAGACTTGACAAAATCATCTACTTTCTCAGATAGATGTATCAAAGATCTTTCATCGAGATATCTCATACATTTATCCAAGAGATATTCTTCATTGAATTCTTCATATTCTTCATATTCACTACTCAACACACTAAGAAATTTTGCAATAATAAGTGATTCTGCATCACTTAACTCTTTCTTTTTCATTTCAAAAATATCTTGTATGTGTTGTTTTGGTGCTTTTTTATATTCGTTATAATACAGTTTTATCCAGTCTATTATTTTCTTCAAATAAGAGACTTTCAGAACTTTAGAATCAACCACAGCAATAATGTTGTCACATATCATATCTGACATTATTAATGCTATTGTTAATTCTCTTTCTTGTTTGTTGTCCATTCTACCAACTTTCTCTGTCATAAATCGACCAATCCTCACTATTCTTGTTTTTTTCAGAAAGCATCGCTTGTTGATGTAGATATGTTGGCAAGTGTTTTTCAAAAGTGATATTTGAAGATAACCAACCTGGCGTCACCCTACTCATATCGTCTTTTACATGTTGTCTTATTGCACTGAATATCAAGTCAACAAGTTTATGTGGATATTTCAAATTCTTTTCACTTATATTCAAACGAGATTCGTTGTCTTGCAAGAACTGAATAAACCTCTTTGAAGATATTATAAAACAATTTTCATCATATAAAGAAAAAGATTTTGGTCTGATATCTCCAAGAATCTCTTTTACAAACAGTTTTTTGATTCTTCTTGTGATTCTTGGGTATTCGTCTTCAATCTCTTTCTTTTTGTCTGCATACTTTTTCATCACATCGTATTTGATACATTCTTCAAACCAGATAGTTGATTGATCAATTGGATTGTCTTTTTTATATTTCTTTAATTTATTCATAGTGTATTTTTCAAAACCACAAAAGAATTGATCAATTGAAACTAAGTGACCTGGTATTTGAGACTTAATAACTGTGTATTCAGAATCTACCAGCTCACTATATTTCAAAATAGCTTCTTTTATCTCTTCGATTGAATAACCTCTTTTTCTCAAAGTGGCTATTTTATTTGATGCCTTATTGAATATTTTGGTATTTCTTCTATGTACTCTAAGAGAAGATTTTTCAGATAAAGAATTCCAGAAAGAAAGAATAATAGAAGAATCGCTTCGGCGATTCAATCTTACTCCTTTAGGAGTAAGATTTTCTTTGTTACTATCTTCTTTGTTTATTCTAGATAATCTTAGTTTCTTAGATGATGAATTCTTAGTTTCTAAGAACTTAAAATCTAAGAAACTAAGAACTTGAATCATGAGTGGTCTGTAATATTTTCTTGGTGGAGAACCGTATATTTTTGTGGAAACTAATTGTAATTCTTCAAGTTTCTTAATACAATTTAGTTGAACATAACTACTAAAGCCAGTTGATTTTTCAATATCTTCTTGGTTATAAAAGAAGAATCCTTCTTGATCGAGCTTGTTAATACTCTTGAAGTATCTCCAACGATAAATAATATCAGTCAATAAAATCGAAGCGTTACCGCCTAACTTTATTATTAATTCTCTATTTAAAAGTAGATATTTTCCGAGTTTAGATGCCTCTGATATTATAAAATCAGAAAGTTCATACTCTTGATTTATTTCGTTTATATTGCTCATCTGATAATCAACCCTCCACAAATCAAGAGAATGTTTTTTAAATTGGGCTTGTAGTATTTTCTTGCTGGTATTCCTTTTAATTTAGTTTCAATCAAATTTAATTCTTCAAGTTTCTTAACACAATTTGATTGTTTAAAACTACTCATCATAATCGACCCTTCTATTTCTTTTTGTTCATAAGGGAAAAATCCTTCTTTATCTAATAGATCTTGAGAAATATTCCATTTTCTAATTATCTCTGCAAGAAAAACAGCAACCTCTATGTTTGTCTTTTTTGTCAAATTTTTACTCACAAATAAACATTCTTCTTTCGTATTAAAATATGTGAGTAATAGCTCATTCATATTATCAAAATATTTATTCATCTAACAACATTCTCCTTAGTTCTTTTGCTTGAGGAATGCTCAGCTCGCCAGGATCTTTTACATCAAATGGTAGTTTGAATACATTGACATTGAATATGCCATCAAGTTCGCTTGCTGTTTTTTCTGCTTGTTTCAATGCTCTCTCTTCATTGTCAAATAATATGATGATATTTTTTATATTCTTTTTCATCATCAATGCTATTTGCTCTTGTGCAACAGAGTATCCAAACGAGCAGACAAAACCATCTCCCATTCTCCACACATCAGTGACACCCTCGATAATGATGATCTTGTCGCTTTTGACAGTATCGATATTGTAGAGGAAGTTGTGTATGGTATAACCGATCTTATCTGTGCTTTCATGCAAATATTTTGATTCTTGTTTGTTTGTGACGTCTCTTGAAGTGAAGTGAACAAGTTTTCTATTGTAAAAAATTGGTATGATAATTCTATTCTTGAATTTACCTACTGGCCCTACAAATTTCAGATTGTATTTTTTTGTGAGAAATTCAGAATCAAAGTTTCTACTCAAAAGATATTTTCTGTGTAAATTCAAGATGTGTTCTGAACATTCATTTGGCAGTTCAACACCATCAAAATCAGCAGTTTTTGAATGAATGTATATGTTAGTATACGTTTTCAGAGATCGTTGATTGTCGGCATAATTTTGACGCTTTGAGAGTGTATTTCTAATGATGTTTCTATCGATATTAAATTCTATTAGAAGATTAAAAAGAGAATCACTTTCTTTGCATAGTCTGCAATAGAAAATTCTCTTTTCTGGATTAATGGAAAGATGGTTTGAATGATCACTACAGAAAGGACAAGTTATGTTTATCTCATCTTTTGAGACATTCTTGCCACTCGTCCAATATTCTATTTGATTTTCTTCAAATAGCTCTATTAATCTATTAATCATCTATTATCCTTAAAAACCAACTACTTGTTGCTGTTCTGATATTTTCAGGTATCAGAACAGCTAAAAGGAGTTGGGCTAAGCAGGAATCAAATCATCTTCTCGAAAAAATAGTGCGCCGCCTTTGACTGCACAAAAGATCATACCGGACTTGCCGATAACGAGCTTGTCCGGTTCTTCTTTTGACAGTCTTTCAGGAACAACTACTGTTTCTGGCTCTACGATGTAAGGAATACCGTTTTTTGTTTTGTACTTCTTTCCTGGTTCGATTGTCATACCTGGTTCGATTGTCATAACTTTTTCTCCTTTCATAACCATTTTTCTTGAAAATAAAGACACAATCTCCTGCCAAAATGATCTACTAAATATCTGTGACTCGGAATATAGTAATCTCTTATTATCACCTCCTCTTTGTCTTTAGTTTTTCTTAGTCCTCTTCCGATTGCCTGTAGTGTCATTACTTCACTTTTTCCACCACAGGCATTAATCACTACATCCAAAGACGGTATGTTCAATGCTTTTCTAAATACAGCAGTAGCAACAACCGCCTTTGTTTTTTTATCTATCATTTGTTTTCGTATTTGTTCTCTAATATCTGAATCGGTCTTTCCTTGTACGAAAACAAAATCAAGATCGTACAGTCTCTTTGCCATATTGACTATGTTCTCACCGTGTTGAATCTGAACAACAAGAATCAACACAGTTTTATTTTCTTCAATACTCTCCTTTGCATCAAGTATGACCTGTCTATTCAAGGCTCTATTGTTGACTACGCCAGCATCATATACATCTTTATATGTGCGTAGTTCTCTCACCTTGCTATTTTCTGGTAGCATTTTTAAAATTATTTTAGGCTTTGAAAGCACGTCATGCTCCATACCGTCTTGAATACTGAATTCACCAATGATAGGACCAAATAAACCTTCGAGGGCCATTCTGCCTGATATTGTCGAAGGCAGTGTCGCAGTGAATCCAAATCTCATAGTGGCTAATGAATGCATCAGAACTTTTGCATACATACCAGTCAATGATGCACCACTATGACATTCATCAACTATTATTATATCATATTTGTCGATGTATTCATCTGGATTCAATCTGTGAAATTTCTGTATTGTAAATAAGTTGATGTTGTAGTTTTCAAAACCGTTTTCCTGTATTGCTTCTTTCATTTGAGAAGTCGGGACATGAGTATCGCTTAGAAACAATACTTTTGCATTTGGAAAACAAGAGATAATTCCAAGCATGATTATAGTTTTACCCGAAGCAGTAGCGGCCTTGATAATACCTCTTTGATGCTTTATTGCAGAAAGAATCAATTCTCGTTGATACTTTCTATCGCCTTCAGAGATATTCAAGTCTGCTACTTTTGGATTATTCTCTTGTTTTAATTTCTGTAAGGAATTGTTCACATGACAAGGAATATTCTGCGAAGCACAATACTGCCTGACCATAGGAACAAAGCCTGTGAGGAATGTATTATCTTTATTGATTAAGGATTTTCTGTAGTCTTTTCTTATCTTCTGATAAAGAGTTTGTTTGTAGTAGTGTTCTGGATATGAAAGGCAAGGCCTGAGTAAGGCCTTGCCTTTCATTATTTTAGACCAGACCTGATCTAAGACTTTAATGCTCACATTTTCTTTCTCCTTATTCATGTTAAAAAGTCTCCAATATGTAAAGATATTATAACATTTTTCAAAAGAGAAAGAAAAATATATTTTAAATATGAAATAATATCCTCTTCTCCACCGGCCCTGGATCGCTTTCATGAAAACTCGCATTTTAATTCATTTATTGCCCTGTCAATCCTCCTATATCTCCATCTCAGAATTTTTCTCAACAACTTTCTGAGCGAGGAGACACTACCACAGCAAAGATTGTCGTCATTCACAATGTGATCGACAACAATCTTTGCGTCGTCAGACAATGACAATAGTTTTACAGCAAATTCTTGTCTGCAATGACCATGATCATTAAACAAATTATCGCAGATAAGAATATCAACAATTATCTCATCATTGTTTGAAAAAGATGTACCGAAAACTGTGGTATTCCTGTGATATGAACACCACAGCGGAATTGCTGGAAAGCTCAGTATTTTCTTTTTATATTTTCTACATACTGGTTCGCCAACAATGAAATCATCATCAATCTCCTCTTGTATCATATATCCTTCTGAACAAGGACAACTAATACAAGAGAGAATCTGTATTTTCGGTCTACTATTAATATAGTTTTGATACCAGTTTTTTCTTCTCTTAAGCATTAATTCCTCCTTTCTCTCAGAATAAGAGAAGGTTTTTTATTCTCTTTTATAGCTTTTTTTCTTCTTCTTCTCTTTCTGATAACAAGAGCTGGTCTTTCATCCGAAGTTTTCTTTTCAATGATTGCTTTGAATTCCTCTCTTCCGTTCCAAGGTACTTCTGCTACTGCTCTGGAAATTAGAATTTGACAGCAATCACTACAAAGAAGAGAAGTGACTTTTTCATCTGCCTTCACTTCTCTTCTTTTTTCTGATTTTTGACAGAGACAGCAGAGCGTCATCTCACCCCTCCATGTATTTCTTAACTTTGTTTATGAAAGTCATATACTCTTTAAAATGTACATGGCTTTTATCGTATGCGTATTTGATTCTCTCTTCAAATTTTTCAAGAGAATTTGTTTTGAAGCATCCACAAACCACGTTTATTTTCTCGTTGTTAAAATAAATAGTAGTTTGCGATATTCTCGAACCTATAAATCCAGAAACTATTCTCTCTGGATTTTCTTTGAAATCAGAACAACCAGAACAACCAGAACAATTAGAACAATTGGAACAACTGGAACAATTGGAACAATAGGAACAACCAGAACAACCAGAACAATTGGAACAATAGGAACAACTGGAACAATTGGAACAATAGGAACAACTGGAACAATTGGAACAATAGGAACAACCAGAACAATTGGAACAATTGGAACAATCGAAACAATAGGAACAATAGGAACAATAGGAACAATAGGAACAATTGGAACAATTGGAACAACCAGAACAATTAGAACAATGGGAACAACCAGAACAACCAGAACAATTGGAACAATTGGAACAACCAGAACAATTAGAACAATAGGAACAACCAGAACAACCAGAACAATTGGAACAATTTTTAAGTGTTTTTGATAATAGAAGCGCTTCATTAGAAGTAAATGAAGACTTACTCCATCTATTATTATTTTCGTCGATCCAGTATATTTCATTCTCTTTCATTTTCCTCTCCTTTCTCTCAACCTCAACACGGCCTTGTCAGTAGCATATAGCTTAGTTGCTATCGACAAGGCGTATTGAGAAACAAGATCTTTTCTGTAGTAGAAAGACTTGACTTTCTCCAAACACCCAAGTCTTTCCACCTTTTCTCTAATGAACAATTTTTGTTCAGATGTCGGTTTTTCAAACATCGATCATCTCCTCTTCAACGGACTTTTTCAACATAAATCTTACCTGAGCAGACAAAGAACGTTCATTCTTGTCTGCAATCTCTACAAGTTGATTGTAGAGATCCTCAGGCAATTCCAATCCGATTCTTTTCATAATAATTTGTTCTTCCATATTCACTCCTCCTGACTATAAAAGTTGAACTGCGAGACTATTCTCTCAATACAATTTTGAATATAGTCTCTTGCTTCTTTCTCACTCTCGAACTTCTTTTTAAGAACAACCCACTTGAAAGTAGCAGGATCACTTTTAGTGGGTTGCTTCTTGACAGAAAAAGAGACAGAATAAAGAAAATCGTCATTCTCCGTAATGTGACCGACTACTTTCTTATTAATCTTTATATCGGTCACATCTTTTTGAAATGAACGAAATCTCCCTTCTTTCTTCATCTTCTTGAAAGCAAACTTCATTTTAAATCCTCCTTTCATATTTAAAACCAGTTCTAAGAACCATACATGACTACAAAGAAATTTGTAGTCATGGACAGGACTGGTTTATTTTATTGTCGAGGTATCGCAATCAAATAATAAATGTCATAGCCCTCACCCCACAAGACTCCTTTTTGTCTGAATATAAAAATTCTTGAAACAATCTTATATTCAGAACCAAGAGAATTGTTACTCAACCAAGTTTCAAGCCATCTCATCCTGATTCTCTCTGCATCATCACTGTCAAGAGGATATATTCCATCAGCGATAGATACATATTTAAAATAATAGTATGTATCATCAGTAGAAACTGGCTCGAACTTTGTATTATGTATTGCACTCAAACCATGTGTGTCTTGATATTTGATACTACAGGACACACAACAAATAAGTGATAAAGAAGTAATAATAGACAAAATTTTAAACAATAAGATCACCTCCTATTCCTGATGACAAGTCTTGGCTTGTCTTTGAATTCATTTACAACACTATGAAGAGTACCAGAACGATTAGAAATTGAAAATAGACTATCATTTCTAATTAACCTGGTCACTCCACCATGAAAGTGATACAGAGTACTGCTTGTATCGCTATTCTCTTTTCTCTCTTCCTCATAGCAACTGACAAACTCGTGGAATTTGCTACAAGGAAAAATGTTTTCAGACATGGCATTAAACGTCAACTGCTTGAAATCGAATTCTCTTACATTCACTTCTTTGAGAGACATATGCCATTCTTCAAGTTTTTTGAACTTGTCAAGAATACTATTGAACGCTTCTTTAACAAGCTCAATCAGCGTTTCCATCGTCAATCCGCCGGTATGACGACGGAACCCTGTAAAATCATCGCCATAGAATTGCATGTTACTGCAATTCATGACTTTATTTCCGCTGCAAAAACCAATCGCAAACAGCTTTTTAATGCTGTTACGAAAGCCGATCATCCACTTTGTCCCGGTAGCACCCGAATCAAGTGTCCAGGTGCCAAAGACATTCAGAAGATCTTTTGACGCTGAATAATTTCTGTCAATCACAGAGATGCCAGTATCATGCACTACGTTTTCAAGTGCGGTGACGATCTTGGCATGACTGACGGGATGCCAAGTGTCTGTCCACTCTGGCTCAGGAACAGATACAACAACATTCTCTTCGACAAATTGTGACATTTTAAATTCTCCTTTCTTTACACATATCTTTTTCCCACTTCTCCGTGTTTCTGACAACAAGCGCAGTGACAGAAAAAGAATTAGAAGCATTCTTACCAATTCGCACCGCTCCTTTTTTACCAACGAAATAGTTGTTGGTTTCGCCGGTGCTCTCGATAACTCTAAAATGACGGTAACGAGAACGTGATTCTACCTCTTTGCACTTAGCGAATTCAGTGAGATATCTCGCTATCCGATCCTCAAGTTTTTTAATTTTCTTTTGTCTTGGCATTTTTTCTCTCCTTTCTTTTTTTTATTTAA
>Ga0180007_10007451_pt1 | contig 10336 bp, 11 predicted proteins | sample MM_PC_MetaG_FD_121122 | JGI IMG/M metagenome (GOLD analysis project Ga0180007, IMG submission 121122) | Groundwater microbial communities from the Aspo Hard Rock Laboratory (HRL) deep subsurface site, Sweden - MM_PC_MetaG | ecosystem: Environmental > Aquatic > Deep subsurface > Groundwater...
CTCTTGACAGATCTGGTCACCACATTCTACTTCAGGTTCACATTCATCACAATCTATCGGACAAGTTTCACAATTTTCCCATTCTTGACAGATCTGGTCACCACATTCTACTTCAGGTTCACATTCATCACAATCTATCGGACAAGTTTCACAATTTTCCCATTCTTGACAGACCTGGTCACCACATTCTACTTCAGGCTCACATTCATCACAATCTATCGGACAAGTTTCACAATTTTCCCACTCTTGACAGATCTGGTCACCACAAACTTCTTCATCAACAATTTGTTCTTCAAGATATTCTTCTTCAACACTAAGTTCCTCATCCTCTTTATATTCTTCATCAACAGTTGTTATGGGAACTTCTTTTTTGGACAATCCAAAAATCGAACTTAAAAAATTAATTATTTTTGCAAAAAAACTTTTTTCTTCTTTAACTTCTTCACATGTTGCAGACACAGTTCCTAAAGTATCACCAACAGAACCTAGCGGCAAATAATCCCATTTTATATTATCATAACTAAACGATACTTCTTCAACTACCATATTATCATTAATAGAATTATTTAAAGTAATAGAAGATACAACAACATTTGTTAATGTATAAGTCATAAATGTATTATCTGTCCCCACTGATGTCACAAGCTCAACTTTTACTGTAGAAATCTTTTTCCCACTATTCAAATATTGGCTCAGTTTTGGAGTTGATTTGTCCAATTCTTTGACAATTACAAAATCTCCTTTACCTGTACTCCCAGCTGTAGAACTACTTAATTGAATAATAGAATGGTTATAAGATGTTGCTTCAATCCAGCCAACATGTTTAGGATCTGCCGACTCTCCACTGATTCCATCAACATCAACAAAAATATTGTGTGCTGCATGAGCTATTTCAGCAGACACACAAATACTGAAAATAGCTAACAAAACAACCATAAATAGCAATATGCTTTTATTTTTCATCTTCACCATCTAGCCAATATATATTTTCTAGTTTATTGCTGAATTTGTGTTAACATTCCAACCAGCCTTAATTGTAGATGTAGCACTCCCTCCTGTACCTAAAGGTGAATATTCCCATTCAATACTTTCATAATCAAATGCCACCTCTTCATTAGGCATATCTTCAGAAACTATTCCTGCTGGAGCAATAGAAGAAACAACAACATTCTTCAATGTATATTTCATAAAAACATCTTTATTACCTGTCGATGTTGCAAGTTCAAGTATCACAGTAGGAATAATAGTTCCGCTACAGACATATTGACTCAATTTAGGTGTAGCTTTATCTAATTCTTTTACAACATTAAAAGTATCATGGGTCGCGGTTTTTGCTCCAGGAGTTACATACATTTTATGACCATAAGATTCAACATTAATCCAACCAGCATGTTTAGAATCAACGGACCCACCATCAACACCATTTACTTGAAGAAAAGCGTCATACGATGCACTAACAGAGAAACTTAACAAAATCAACATAAGAATTGAAATCACAATTATCATTATTTTTTTCATAATTACCACCTCGTTATTGATATTAATTTATATATAAAAGTATTGGCATATAAAGTTTTCTGTTTTCCTTGCTTTTCTAAAATTATACAAAAAGAATTACAATTAATATATTTGTGATTTGAAAAATTACAAAAATAATTATTCCACAACCATAACTTTCTTCTTCTGTCTGATAGTAAGGTAAGGTTTAGTCAATTTTCTTTTCAAAACAACATCTTGAGTCAACACCAAATAACCTTCTTTAGACAAAATAACAAGATTATCATCAACATACTTTTCAGGGATTGGGTTGTTCATAATTTCTAATTCACAATTTTCCAGCTTTTTCTTCAACAAAGTTAATGCTAATTTTGCACCTTGCTTAAATCTTCCTCGCTGTTCTTGTACAATCATTTCTAATTCCTTAACTGTTCCCTGTAGAACAAATAACTTGTACTTAAAATTGCAAGCTTCGTTAATCGCAGAAAAGATGTCTAAACCCATCTCAGAAATTGCCATAAAAGCGTTAGTGTCTAGGATTATCTTTTTCATTTTTTATAATTTCTGAACTTCGTTCCAAGCAGCTGTTAAAAAGATTTTGTTCCAGACCAAAGCCAATAAGATTAAAATTAAACCTAACAGCATTAGATAAAAATTAACCCATATCATTGTAGCATAATAAAATAATATTATTGGTAAGATTAAGAATATTGCACTTAGGATAAAAGCTAGAATACTATAATGAATCTTTTGAAATGCTATCTTTAAAACAGAAAACAAAAATTGTTTCCAACTAGGTCTGCTTATTTGAGTATAACAAACCAAAATTAGATAAATTAAGATAATAAACACAATCAGCAAAATATTGCCTATAAGAGGCAAGGCAGTTTCTGCCAACTGAATGATAAACGCTGCTAGAAAATAACCAAGGATCATGAAAGGCACAAATATTACAATCGTTGAAACTAAATATTTTAACCAAGATTTTCCTATCACTGAAAATTTTATTTTCCAACTAGTACTTTGCTTCCACCCTTTACTAACTAAATAATTAGCCATGATCCATAAACTAGAACCTAAAGTTAAAAATATTAATGTTGCCCATAAGCCGAACCAAAACAGATTTCCAAGCAAAGACTTGTAAGCAGCATAAACCACAGCATATTGACCAACCATCGTACCAAGAGCATCACTATTTTCAGGATCAACATTAGCCAACTCTTCTAACGGAGCACTAATTTTGTTCAGATCCTCAAATATCTCTAACTGGAAAAATATTCCCACATATGAAAATAAGCCTATAAAAAGTAACTGGATAAGAATCATGGCTACAAATAACCATTTTCTCTTTCTTATTGCAACAAAACTTTTCTTAAAAGATTGCTTTAACCAAGATAATAACTTCATATTCCAAGAGAGCACTTTAAGCTTTAAAGATTTTTCTGTTTGGCTAACCGAACTTAGAATTTCAACTTGAAGGAAAAAAAAGAAAAAATAGTATTTTTCCCTAATTTTGTGATCTTTTTAACTTAAATCAATCATTGCTCTAATAAAAGCCACCTTTCTTATACATTCGATAATTTCCTTGCATAAGACCCTGAGGACAAAGTTTGGACACATTTATCTTAACAACCTTACCCGTGCTCGTACTTATCTCTATTGTATCCACATTTTGGCTACGGGCATCTCTTAATTTCTGAATTAGCTCGTAATCTTTTAAGGGAAAATTTTCTAATCCGAGAAGAGTTTTGATTCCCATAAATAGATTTATGTTAAGGCTTATGCCTTACCACCCTCCATTCCTGGGGAGTACCAAATACCTTCTTTACAAACGGATTCTCTTAATTTCTTCCCGAGACGTATTTGTTCTAAAAGAATCAAATCATCTCTATCTTCTTCTTCGAAATACATTCGAACCACCCCCACTTAGTTAGTTCCAAAACATTTAAATATATATACCTTCCCCCAATTCAATATATTGGTATATTTATAGCATATACAACAACGTTTATTAATGTTGTGTATAGACAATATTGTTTGTTTGGGGGTAAAATAAAAATGGAATATATGAAAATCAAAGAATTTTTGAACTCCATTTTTACAGGAGGTAAAAATGGAATATAGAAAACTTATCGCGTTTGGTAAAAGCAGTTATGTTGTTTCCTTACCAAAACCATGGATTAATCAGAACAAGTTGAAGAAAGGGGACGTTATTTATTTTGATGAAATTGATAATAATTTAATCTTACAATCTAAACAACATAATGGTGAAGATTCAAAGGTTATTGTTCAAGTTGACGGAAAATCAATTAAAAGAATTCAAAGAGATATCATTTCAGCTTATGTTAACAATTACAAGACTATTATCTTACAAGGAAAAGAGATTAAAGATAAAGCTACAGAAATCCAAAATTTTGTACAAAGATTGGTTGCACTTGAAATTGTAGAGCAAGATTCTAAAAAAATTATTGCTAGAGATTTTTTGAATTTGAAAGACATCTCTATTGAACAAATTATTAGAAAAATGGATATTATTGCAAGATCAATGCTTAGTGATTGTAAAAATACATTTAGTGATGATACGTATGCTAGTATTGCATTAAGAGATAATGATATTAACAAATTTAGATTTTTAGTTTACAGAATGGTGTGGTATGGTCTAAATAATCCTTCAACCTTTTTAAAGAATTTTAATGTTAATTCTGTTGATCTATTTAATTATTGGAATTTATCTTTAGATATTGAACAAATAGGAGATTGTGTTAAGAGAGTCTCTCGACATATGAACGAAACAAAGTTAAGTACCAAAAGTAAAAAAATATACGTAGAATTATTAAGTGATATAGAAAAAAATTACTTAGAAATTATTAAGGCTTACTTTAAGAAAGATGTAGAGATGGCTCATAACCTAGTCGAGAAGAGAGGAGAGTTAATAAAACGGTGTGATGAATTCTTCATGAGTAACAAAGAAGCCCCAATGATTGGATATTTAGTATATAACACTAAAGGACTAATTGTGAATACTAGTGCTATTGCCAGAACTATTTATCAGGGAATGTTTTCCCATTAATTTTCTTACTTTATAGTAATTAACGTGGAAATATTTATAAATAGAACTTGATTTTAGTAAAATTACTAGAGGGTGGGCTCTGAGTGGTATAATCTAAGATTAAAATGACTAAAGAAAGACTATTAGGTATAGCAGGGGAATCTATTGTTTACAGTGTTTTACAAAGAAGTTCTGTTTTTAAGAATTACAATCCTCATTCTCATCCCATTTTTGGTAAAATTTATGAAGATATTTACGGAAAAGAGAGTGATTCCCATAATTCTTTTAGAGATAGATTATATCATACAGAAGGACCAATCCTTGAAGCTCTTTGGAGATTAACTAACATGGTTCCCAGATATAAACAAAGAAAAAATAAACGAAGGGAAATTGAGATGAAATTTATTGATTTGTTAACACTCCAAGAAGCTGTGATGAATAAAAAATTGAGCCCAAATGAAGCAACAGAAATTGCTGTTAAAAATTTGGCTAGATTTAAGAGGTTTGCTGATGATTATTTACCACAATTAAAAATTGCTTCGAGAGATGGTGGGAACTTTACACGACTAAGAACAACAGATATCAATCATGAAATTGCCAAGTGGGAAAAAAAAATTCAAAACATTATTTTTTATGGAAGTGATGAATTTAGAGAATTTTATCATAGTAACAGTCAACTTCAAGAGAATTATAGTCCTAACTTAGATGAATTGTCACCAAAAGAACAAAGAGCTGCTGTTCAAGATTATTTAGAAAAATCAGGAATTGTTATCAGAGATAAAGTTAAAGAGTTTATTAAAAGAGATCGGGAACTTACAGGAGATGAAAAAACTTTCATTTGGGGGGAAGCTAAACTTCAAAATATGTTTTATGATCCTTCTAGCCCTGAAAGTGTTATAGTAATTGATTTTCCTCGTGCAAAAGTTGGTCCAGGACTATACGTTGATTTAAGTAGCATTCTTTATAACACAGATAGATTAGTTCACGGAGAAGAAGACCTTGCTAAAAAAGTTTTCAATCCGTTTGATCACTATGATGAAGTTTTATCTGCAAATATAGCAAAAGCTTACTTTAAAATGATGGGTATTCCAGGATCTGAAGTTCCTGAAAGACAAGCTTTATTACAAGCAACTAGACTAAAAGATACTATTAGAGAATTAGCAGCATGGTGCAAAAGAGAACCTTTTGAAATCAAGAGAATCATGGGTCATGGTATTGGAAGAGCACCTTATAATGGTGAGACTAAAGAATTATTCTTACAAGTAATGTTTGGTAACTTTGCAAGATTATTAGAATTCTATGGGCACAAACAAGATGGTTGGGAAGCATTAATCTCAAGTTCAAATGACACAGATATTCAAAAATTAGTTAGGCAACAAATAGAATGCGTTACAGATATTTTTAAAATGACCGGAGTTACAAATAGAACAGCATACGATGGTCTTAAAAGAGCATATGCCCCAGGTTATGATCACACCGAAGAATCTTTAGAAGAGGTTGTCCGAAAAAGTGACGATTCCTTAGATTAAGCATAACCTTTAAAAATAACTTCAATTTCTCTTTCTTCACCTACTAAATTACGGACACCTGTGATACAGACATTGTGGGGGTAATCATTGAACATAATTGTTTGGTGGCCCTAGGCAAAGTCTGGTCAAATGCGCAGGTGAGCAGTTAGCTCTGCGAAACTTAAGACCAGCTTGAGTGCTGAAACCTCTTTGAGGTTGATGACGGAAGCAATCCTGTCCTTTAGTAGGTTCGAGTAAAATAGTGCTGAGGTACTATTTTCGAAAAGGTTCAAATCCCTTCCCCCACATTTTTTTCCTTTTTTAAGGAACAGGGATTTTATAAAGGACAGGAAAGTAGGTAACCCACACACCCACTGGTCAAGTGTGGAAATAGTTTATATACTAGTTTTATCTCTAAAAGTTCATGGAAAAGGAGATTGCAGAGTTTTTAGGTTGGTACTTTGGTGACGGTTGTATGAGTATTAGCAATGGCCGTTATCAATTTTCAATTACAGGAGATTTAAAGGAAGAATTATTATTTTATAATCAAACTATTATCCCAACAATCAATAAACTATTTTATGATAAATTAAAAGATGAAGTTAAACTCAAAAAATATCCCTCAGTAGGTGTTTGTGGAGCATACATATTTAACAAAAAGTTTGTAACTTATTTGCAAGAAAAGTATAATATTAAACATGGGGAAAAACTCAAAGTTAATTTGCCCATATTTGATAACAAAGAACAAAAAATTCACTTTCTAAGAGGATTATTTGATACAGATGGCAGCATATATTTTTGTAAGAGCAATGTAAAAACTAAGAAACCAACATTTTGCAATACTTTTCATTATAAACCTAAAATAAAGTTAGCAACAATCTCAAAAGAGCTCATTGATGAAGCACATAAGATGCTACTTGAATTAGGTTTCCAACCTCGGCGCTATACTTTAAGAAAACAGAGAAAAAATGAAAATGTTATGTACCCAATAGTTTTAGACACTGTCAAGGATACAAACAAATGGATAAATGAAGTTGGTTTTCAAAACCCTAAGCACATTACAAAAATAGAGATATGGAGAGAACATGGATTTTGCCCTCCCAACACTAAAATAAAAGAAAGACTATCAATTATTAATGGTGATCTGGATCCATTAGATTATTACTCAAGTAAATAAAGTCCCTTTCCCCACATTTTTTTCTTTTTATTTTAGAATTCTCAATTAAAAAAAGAAAAAAATAGGGAATAATCCCTTTACGTTTTTCTACAAATCTAGTCACTCATACAATAAGTGATTCCGTAGTCTACATCATCAAAACATACGAAGTTATTAAGACAATCACTGTCATCTGTGCAACCATACATAACACACACATTATTGTAGGTAACGCCCATGTTACACATGTATCCAGGACCAAACTGTATGTCGCATTCAATATCCGTTATACATTGTACACATTGATTATAATAACACGCACCAATGCCACCACAATCGCCAGGATCTCTACACTCAACGCAGGCATTGTTTTCACAAACCCCTTCAAAACAATCAGCATCGCCAGTACAAGGACATGTTACATCACCACTACAGTCAGTATCGTCACAGTCAATATCACCATCGGCATCATTATCTATGCCATCATTACAAATTGTTTCGGTAGTCACTAGTAGTACACAATTATTTGAATCACAATATTCATCGACGTTACAATCACTATTTTGTCGGCAATCTACACAGACACTGCTTATACATACACCAGCGCAACCAGCATCGTTTATACACTCTACATTGACTGCTTCAGAATTGATATCATCTCTAATATCATCAGCATTATTTCTAATGTCTGTTAAAGCATCATCCAAGTCTTCTACATAAGAATTGTATAAATCTATGAAATCAGTAAGATTATCGTTTGATTCAACTCCATCCAGCAGAGCTATTAGTTCATCAATATAGCTTTGATACTCAGTTTCAAGATCTTCAAGTTCCTCAATGAGAACATCTATTTCATCTCTGTAATCATCATAATCATTACCGGTAATTCCAGAATTGTCCAAATGACCGTAAAGATTTCCTACTTCGCCGGAAGATGTTTTCATTTGCATTATGCTATTATCCAACTCAGATACTCTATTCTTCCAGTCATTGATTGTATCTAAGTTTGGACTTTGTTCAACCAATTCTTTACAAATATATTCTTCACAATAATAGCCATTTTCACAATGTACACTTTCTTTACATTCAACATCTAAACACATAGAATCTTCACAAATTCCCAAATCACCACAATCAGAATGAAGCCTACATTCTATCTGTTCTGTTGGTAGTGTTTCATCCTGAACTTTTTCTTTACATCCTGTTAAGATAACTGCTAAAATCAAGAAACTAACAATTATTAATACACTAATTTTTTTCATTATCTATACCTCCCAGTTAAATAGTATTAAATTATACTAACAATTAATTATATTTAAAACTTTATAAAATTTAAAAGGAAAATTGGATATTTCTTTACACTCACTTGATTATTTCAGTTAACTTTATAAAAACCATTAAATAAATCTGCTATATGGCATTAGACAAAAAAGAGTGTGCAGTTTTGAAAGTTTTAGTAGAGAAAGAACTTGAAAACATCCAAACAGATAGCAGTCAATTGATGGTCAGCAACTCCCCTTTCTTCAACAAAGTTGCTCTAGACGATTCAGACATTGCATTCATGAAAAGTGAAAAGGATTATGAAGAGTTCTTGAAACAGCTATTAAAAAAGATCTAAGAACGTTCAAACTCTAAAATGGAAAATAAACAAGCACAATATCTGCTTTTACAGCAGATGCAAGAACAAGTAGAAGCTCTCTCTAAACAGCTAGAAGAGATTAACGAACAACTTATGGAACTAGAAATTTCTAAAGGTGCTTTAGAAGAAGTTCAAAAGACTAAACAAGGTACAGAGATTCTAGCACAGATTGCTAACGGCATTTTTGTTAAGACTGAACTTAAAGATAATACTAAGCTTATAGTTAACGTTGGTGCTAATACCACCGTAGAAAAAAGCGTTCCTGAAGTTATCAAGATATTAGAAGATCATGAACAGACAATGGCTCAAAACGCTCAGGAGATTGAAACTTTATTGCAACAGATTAGCCAAGAAGCTATGCTAAAGATTCAAGGACTAGAAGACCAAGATATTAAAACAAGTGAATAAAAATGTTTGGAAAACTTAAGGAAAGGCTGAAGAAATCATTATCCATATTTTCTAGGAAGACAGAAGAGGTAGCTGAAGAAGCTCCAGTCGAAGAACAAATTTCTGAAGAAGTTAAAGAAGAGCCAAAGTTAGAAGAAAAGGAAATAGTTGAAACTACTAAAAAAGAGGAAGAAGTTTCAGAACCAGTTATTGAAGAAAAAGATAAAAGTTCTGAGTTTAAAGAGCCAGTTATAAAAACAGTTGAGAAACCTGTTCTCAAAAAACCAGAAATTAAAATAGAAGGAAAGCCGGAACAAGAACCAGAAAAGGAAGAACAAATTATAGAAAAGAAAGTTGAAGAAAAAAATCCTGAACCTAAAAAAGAAAAAGTTATTGAAAAATCAGAACCAATAAAAGAAGAAGTTAAACCTGAACCAGTTAAAGAAGTTCCAAAAGAAGAAAAGAAAGAACCTGAGAAAAAAGGTTTATTCGGCAAATTAAAAGAAGCTATCACTACCAAAAAAATTTCTGAAGACAAATTTGAAGATTTATTTTGGGATCTAGAACTAGTCTTATTAGAAAGTAACGTTTCTGTAAAAGTTATTGAAAAGATCAAAGAAGATTTGAAAGAAGAACTTGTTGACAAACCTCTACCAAGAGATGTTCCATCCAAGATAAAAGATGTACTTACTAACACTCTAAAAGAAATCCTATCAATAGAAAGATTCAGTTTAACTGAAAAGATTGATGAAAAGAAAGCAAACAATGAACCTTATGTTATAACTTTCTTTGGAATCAACGGTGCTGGTAAAACCACAACTATTGCAAAATTAACTTACTTATTGAAAGAAAAAGGTTATTCTCTAGTTCTGGCAGCAGGAGATACTTTTCGAGCAGCTGCAATCCAACAATTGGAAGAACACGCTGACCGGCTTGGTGTGAAGATGATCAAACATGATTATGGCAGTGATGCTGCTGCAGTTGCTTATGATGCTATCCAGTATGCTAAAAAGAACGCCATTGACGTCGTTTTAGTGGACACTGCAGGCAGATTACATTCTAATACTAACCTAATGGCAGAACTGGAAAAAATCTGCAGA
>Ga0180007_10007452_pt1 | contig 10336 bp, 2 predicted proteins | sample MM_PC_MetaG_FD_121122 | JGI IMG/M metagenome (GOLD analysis project Ga0180007, IMG submission 121122) | Groundwater microbial communities from the Aspo Hard Rock Laboratory (HRL) deep subsurface site, Sweden - MM_PC_MetaG | ecosystem: Environmental > Aquatic > Deep subsurface > Groundwater...
GAATCCCAAATAATAGTGATCTTGGGATTATTGAATAGCTTTTCCTGCATGTATTTGCTTGCCCGCAGTTCATCCCTTCTGTGGACGAGAAAGACCTCTTTTGCATGCTTAGTCAAAAATAATGCTTCTTCAGCAGCAGTATCTCCACCCCCGATCACATAAACAGTTTTATTCTTAAAAAAAAAACCGTCACAGGTGGCGCAGGCAGAGACTCCTTTTCCTTTTAAAGCCTCTACAGTATGGTTATCCAGGTATTTTGCCCTGGCACCGGTGGCAATTATCAGTGCCTTTGCCTCAAACTCCTTTTCATCGGTATATATTTTAAAAGGCCGTTTTTTCAGTTCAACCTTTGTTGCATCTGCGGTAATAAACTCTGCTCCGTATTTTTCAGCCTGCTTCTTCATTTTTTCCATTAGATCCGGTCCGGATATGCCGTCAGGAAATCCGGGAAAATTCTCAATCTCTGTGGTGATCATCAGCTGGCCTCCGGAGAGCAATCCTTCAATGACTAATGGTTTATAGCCTGCTCTTGAAGAATAGATCGCTGAAGTCAATCCTGCAGGGCCTGATCCTAAAATAATAATATCTCTTTTATCCATCTCAATGGTCCTCGTCTTCACAATAACTATATCTGTTTTTTCTTGTTTGTCAAGTGTTGATTGTTTAAAAAGCCATTAAAAAAATAATTGTAAATACTTGAAAATTAAATTTAAAGATATACTATATAGGGATAGTATCCAGAAGTGCATCTTAATAAAATCCGGATCCGGAGACAGTTATTATGGCTTTTCAATTAAAACAGGATGAGCTTATTAACAACAACTTCAAGATCAAAAAGATGCTTGGTGAAGGGGGAATGAGTGTTGTTTACCAGGCGGTCGATATTGATAAAAAGAGGGATGTAGCTTTAAAATTTCTAAAACAGGGAGTTACCTCTTCGTATGTAGAAGATGTGATCCGTTTTAAAAGAGAAGCAGAAGCGGTAAGCAAGCTGGACCATCCGAATGTCATTAAGCTGTATGGTGCCGGGGAATACAACAACACTCCTTATCTGGCCGAGGAAATGCTGGATGGAAAGAGTCTTTCCGAGTATTTACAACAGGGAAAAATATTTACATTGAATGAAACAGTTCAGATCATAGCCCAGGTCACAGAGGCTCTGGATTATGTCCATAAAAGAAGGATCATTCACCGGGATCTGAAACCGGGGAATATCGTAGTCGCTAAGAAAGCTGATAAATATTCCGTGACGCTTCTTGATTTTGGTATTGCCCATGTGATGGAGCTCTCAAGGATCAAGGAAGTGACCCAGATTGTAGGTACTTTCGGGTATATGTCTCCCGAAGCTACGGGGATCGTAAATAAGCAGATCGATGAACGGAGTGATTTCTATTCCCTGGGAGTCGTCTTTTATCAGCTTCTTTCCAAAGAACTGCCCTTTAAATCAACCGAAGTAAATAAGCTTTTACATGAGCAGGTGGCGGTCGAACCAAAGAAGCTTCGTGAGGTGAACCGTGAAGTTCCCAAGATACTGGAAGAGATCGTGGTTAAACTCCTCAATAAAGAGCCTGAGTTGCGGTATCAGAGTGCGATCGGCCTTTTACATGACCTTGAGAGGTTCTTAAAAGGTGAAAAGGATTTTATCATTGCAGAAAAGGACCAGAAGACCAAGCTGACCTATCAGACGAGGCTGGTGGGAAGAGAAGAGGAGATGGATATCCTGAAAAGTGCTTTTCAAGGCGCAAAGGAGTCTGAAGGGAATATCTGTCTGATCGGAGGAGAACCCGGGGTTGGAAAGAGCCGGCTGGTAGAAGAGATGAGGGAATATCTGTACGAGCAGGGATATGAAGGAGGAGGACTTTTTATCCAGGGCCGTTGTCTGAACCAGGAGAACAAGATACCGTATCAGCCGTTCAGGGACAGTATCAACGAATACATTCAGAAACTGGAGAAGATGAAAGAGAACGAGAGGAAGAAAGAGATCGAAAGGCTGAAAGAAGCGGTCGGAGACCTGGGAGAGATCATTATACGGCTTAATCCTCACATGAAACAGATACTGGGAGATGTTTCCCCGCTGGTCTCGCTGGATTCAGAAAGGGAGAATCAGAGGTTTTTAATGGTGGCTTCTGATTTTTTCTGTCATCTGACGGAAAAAGGAAAACTCAGTGTCCTGTTCCTCGACGATCTTCAATGGGCTGACGAAGGTTCTTTAAGCCTGCTGGATGAAATATCCTGGAAGGTCAATTCCGCGAATTTATTTATAATAGGAACATATCGTGATGATGAAGTAGGGGAAGATCACAGCCTGCAGAAGATCATGAAGAAATCAGGAAATGAAAAAAGCTCTATTTCCAATATTAAATTAAGAAAGTTTAACCATGAGAGACTGAATAAAATGGTGGCAGGAGTATTGGGGGAACAGCCTGGAAAAGCAGTAGAATTAACCGCTTATGTATTGGATAAATCAGGCGGTAATCCTTTCTTTGCCATTACGATCCTCCGGGAACTGGTCGAACAGAAAGCACTCATTTGGAAAAACGGATACTGGAAGGAGGATTGGGAGAAGATCAATTCCATCCGGATCTCCAATAATATCATTGATCTTGTGATCAAACGGATCGATGATCTGACAGAAGATCAGAATAAACTGCTCTGTGTAAGCTCGATCATCGGGCGGGAATTCAAGGTTGATCTCCTGTATGATCTGCTTGAGTTTGAGGAGGAGAAGACCATCCGTCTGATCGATGAGCTGATGATGGTACAGCTGATAGAAAAGAGCAAAGAAAAAGGCAAGGTGATCTTTGTTCATGACAGGATCCGGGAAGCTTTTCTGGAAAAGATCGGAAAAGCAGAGAGTAAAAAGATCCATCTGGAGATTGCCAATGCCATGGAAACCAGCCACCGTGACCGTATCGATGATGTTGTCTTTGACCTGGCATATCATTTTACGGAAGGCGGAGACAAGGAGAGATCATTAAAGTATGTGCTTCCTGCTGCACGTAAAGCCAGGAGCAATCATGCCAATGATGAAGCAATTAAGTATTATAAGATCGGTATCGGGCTTCTGGAAGAGAAGGGTGAAAGATCAGGTGAAGACTGGATGCAGGCCGAAGAAGAACTCGCCGATGTTTATTTAAGTAAAGGTAATTATGATGAAACCATAAAAATAGGTGAGACCCTTCTGCCCTTATTAAAGACGATCGACAGGAAGACGGATGTCTATAAAAAGATCGTCAGTGCATGGCGCAAGAAAGGGGACTGGAAGAGATGTGAAAAAGTAGCCACCAAAGGATTGGCCCTGTTAGGAGAAAAACTTCCATTAACAAACTCCCAGGTAGCCGGCGGCATATTAAAGAATTTTGTCTTTCATATTCTGATCGGCCTTTTCCCTATACTCTTTATGAAGAGGAAGGGAGGAATTACTGAGAAGAAATATAAAGATATCTTCGGATACTATAATGATATAACATGGATGTATGTATTGAGTGATGTAATAAAGTTTATTCACAGCACCCTGCGGATGACAAATCTGGGAGAGACAAAGCTCGGAAAGTCCAATGAATTGAGTACAGGCTACGGCATGTATGCATCCCTTTTTATGGCGATCCCTGTATTTATGATCTCAAAGAAGTATCACGAAAAAGCCCTTAAGCTGAAAAGGGAACTGGCTGATGAATGGGGAACGGCTCAGGAACTGCAGATCTACAGTGCATATTATCAATGGAGGGGAAGGTATCAGAAGAGTCTCGAGCTGGGTAATGAATCAGCCGTGATGTACAGGAAGATGGGAGATATGTGGGAACTTTGCATGACCCTCCAGATATTAGGACACAATCATTATTTTAGAGGTGATTATGATAAGGCCCTGGATGTCTTCCTGAAGTTCAGGGACCTGGCAACCCAGATCGTGGATAATTACAGCATCAGCGACGGGAACGGGTGGCTGGCATTGATCTATATTGAGACGGGTGATATTGCAAAAGCCGAAAAATGCTGCCTGGATTGTATTGCTTTGAGCGAGCGGGAAAAGATATGGTTCATTGTCTGTTTTGGCTGGATGAACCTGGGATATGTGGAGATCGTAAAGGGGAACCCGGAAACAGCTATCAAACATTTAGATAGATCCATGAAGATATATAAAGAGAACAACTTTTTGAAGAATTATACACTCCATCTCTTCAGTTATCTGGTGGAAGCGCATATACTGGATTATAAACGTCAGTTTGGTAATGATGAGAATAAAAAAGATTCCAAAAAGAGAAGACAAAAATTAAAGGTCATCAGAAAAGCATGCAGGAGTGTGTTGTTTGAGACACGATTCTGGCCCAACAGGTATGGTGCTGCACTGCGGGTAACAGGTATGTACCACGCGATAGCCGGCCACAGGGCCAAAGCGATCAAGTGTTTTAAGAGAAGCATAGAACAGACTCTGGCGCTCGATCGAAAATATGAACTGGGAAAAAGTTATTATGAATTTGGTAATTTCCTCTCTTCGATCGGTCGATGCGAAAAAGCAAAAGAAAAGTGGCAGGAAGCACATAAGGTGTTTACAGAGATAGGCGCAAAGATCTATATTAAAAAATGCAGGGATCTGCTGGGAATTGAAATAAAAGATGAGATCGCCGAGGGGGAATCAAAAGTAACCTCACAGGACAGGTTAAAGACGGAAAGGCGCATGAATACCGTTCTGGAAACAAGCCGTTACCTTTCCTCTATTCTTGATCTGGATGAGCTTCTGGATAAGATCATGACCAGCACCATTGAACTGGTAGGCGCTGAACGGGGTGCCCTCTTTCTTTATCCTGATGCGGATGAGAATAAACCTCATAAACTGGAGATCAAGGTTCTGCAGGATGTAAAAGGCGGAACAGGGACAGATACATTCCAGGTAAGTGAAAAGATATTAGCCAATATGGAAGCTGATATGAAACCGATGATCATCAGTGATGCTTTAAAAGACCATGAACTAAAGACCCGTGCCAGCGTTGTCAGGACCGGATTAAAATCGGTCCTTTGTTCGCCTATCATGATCAAGGGAGAGCTTCTTGGTGTGATCTACCTGGACAGTCACCTGGTCAGCGGGCTTTTTACGGAAGATGACCTGCAGGTTCTGGAGCTTCTGGCCAGCCAGTCTGCTGTTTCCATAAAGAATGCAAGGCTCTATACAAAATCGATCGCCAAGGAGAGAATGGAGCGGGACCTGCAGATCGGGGGAGAGATCCAGAAATATTTTCTCCCGGATAAGATAGAAGAGATCAAGGACATTAACATAAATGCCTATTATTCCCCTGCGGAATTTATCGGGGGAGATTATTATGATGTTGTTCAAATGGGGAAGGATAAATACGGTATTATTATAGTTGATATTTCCGGACACGGATCATCAGCCGCGATCGTTATGTCGGTTATCTCTTTTATCTTTCACTCGGTGATCGATAAAGTGAAGACCACGGCCGAACTGGTGGATATCCTGAGCAAGAGGCTTCTGCAGAGGCTGAAGGCGGAGAAGTATGCCACAGGCACTTTTATTATCTATGATGCAAAGACAGGGGAGCTGGAATACACTAATGCCGGGCATCAGGACCCCATTCTTTATAATAAAAAAGAAGGGAAGGTCCAGGAATTAGGAGAAGGCAAGGGAGTCCCCATTGGCGTATTCGAAGAAGCAAAGTATACTACCGGCAAGTATAAACTGAAAAAGGATGACATTTTACTGCTTTTAACAGACGGGATCCATGAATCCATGAACAGCAGCAGGCAGCAGTTTACTCTTGAAAAAGTAAGAAAATTGTTGTTGAAAAATGCATCAAATCTTCCGAAAGAGATTAATGAAAGCATTATTCAGGAAGTAAATATTTTTCGAGGCAACCTGACTCAGAGTGATGATATAACCCTGATAACCATGAAAAAAACAGCTTAAATTTAAAAATTTAAAGGAGGTAACAAATGAAAAAAAGAGGTGCAGTAATTTTAATTCTGATCTTCTCTCTTTTATCCATTCAGGTGTCTTATGCAGCAAAGGAAACCCTGAAGCAGAAGATCACTAAAGCGGACCAGGCGTTTGACAAGTGGACCTACAAACGGGCCGTCATGTATTATAAGGAAATTCTTGATGTTGAAAAGAATAATTATTATGCAACCTGCAGGATATCAGAGGCTTATCTGAACCTTGGATTTCTTCTGCATGAGGACAAAGAGGATGCAAAGGAAAAGAATTATGCATTAGCGGTTAAGTATGCAAAACAGGCGATCAAGATCGACCCGAACAAGGCAGAAGCCCATGTCAGGCTCGCTTCATCTGTAGGCCGATTGGCCATGTTCAAAGGCGGAAGAGATAAGGTGGAGATGTCCAAACAGGTAAAAACGGAAGCGGAACTTGCTGTAAAACTGGACCCGAAGAATAATATCGCATATCATATATTAGGAGCCTGGCACCGGGAAGTAGCCACGTTAGGCGGCCTTTTAAAGATGTTTGCCAAGATCCTCTACGGCGGACTCCCTGATGCCAGTGTGGAGAAGTCTGAAACATATTTTAAAAAAGCCATAGCTTTAAAACCGAGTAACATCGAGACACATATTGAGCTGGGTAAAACATATGAAGAACTGGACAAGGAAGATCTGGCTGCAAAAGAGTATAAGAAAGCTATCAGCCTTCCGGAAGAGCAGGGATATGATGCAAAATTGAAGAAAGAAGCAAAAGAGCTACTCGAAGATCTGTAATATCATTTGAAGTTAATGTAGGCACGAATTTATTCGTGTTTTTTCTTAGGACAGAACAAGGAGTTCACAAGAACAATTAAAATTGTGCCTACATTTTTTTATTTTTTATGGAGTATATATGACACTGCAGATAAAGCAGGATGAAATAATAAATAATAACTATAAAATAAAGAGCAAGATCGGAGAAGGGGGGATGAGTGTCGTATTTAAGGCACTGCATTTAAAGGATAAAAAAGATGTAGCTTTGAAATTCCTGAAGAAGGGTGTCACTTCTTCCTATGTGGAAGATGTGATCCGTTTTAAACGGGAAGCGGACGCTGTCAGCAAGTTCAGCCATTCCAACGTTATAAAACTATATGAAGCAGGGGAGCATGATCATACACCTTTTCTGGCTGAAGAACTTCTTGAAGGGAAGAGTCTCTCCGAACTGCTGCGTGAAGGTAAGGTCTTCTCTTTTATTGAGGCAGTTCAGATCATTGCGCAGGTCACAGAGGCACTGGATTATGTCCATAAAAAAGGGATCATACATAGGGATTTGAAGCCCGGGAACATCATTGTAGCTCCGAATAAAAAATCAGGTGAAAAATATAATGTAACCCTTCTGGATTTTGGGATTGCCCATATCATGGAGCTCTCCCGGATCAGGGAGGTCAAACAGATCGTGGGGACCTTCGGGTATATGTCCCCTGAAGCGACCGGTATAGTCAATAAACAGATCGATGAGAGAAGTGATTTTTATTCCCTGGGAGTGGTCTTCTATCAGCTCCTCTGTAAGGAGCTCCCCTTTAAATCAACAGAGGTGAATAAGCTCCTCCATGAACAGGTTGCCGTAGAACCCAGAAGGCTTCGTGAAGTCAATAAAGAGATCCCCAAAATTCTGGAAGAGATCGTGATCAAACTTCTCAATAAAGAGCCGGAATTACGATATCAGAGCGCTAAAGGGCTTCTGTATGATCTGGAACGCTTAAAGAAAGGCGAAAAAGATTTTATTGTTGCTGAAAAAGATCAAAAAACAAAATTAACCTATCAGACCAGGCTGGTGGGACGGGAAGAAGAGATCGCCCGGATCAAAGATGCTTATCAGCAGGCGCTTGCTTCTAAAGGTAATATCTGCCTCATAGGAGGAGAATCAGGTGTGGGTAAGAGCAGGCTGGTTGAGTCTGTCAAGGAATTTTTATATGAGCAGGGATATGAACAGGGTGGGCTTTTTATCCAGGGCAGATGTCTCAATCAGGAGAACAAGATCCCGTACCAGCCGTTCAGGGACAGCATAAATGAGTATATCCGCAAGATGGAGGGGATGAAGGAAGAAGACCGTAAAGGAGAAATAAAGCGGTTAAAAAGTATACTGGGAGACCTGGGAGAGGTCGTGATACGGCTTAATCATAACATGTCCCAGATCCTGGGAGATGTTCCTGATCTGATAGCTCTGGACCCTGAAAGGGAAAATCAGAGGTTTATGAAAGTGGCATCTGATTTTTTCTGCAATTTGACAAGAAAAGACCAGCTGAGTGTTCTCTTCCTGGATGATTTGCAGTGGGCAGATGAAGGCTCTCTGAGTTTACTGGAAGAGATCCTCTGGAAGGTCAATAAGACAAACCTCTTCGTGATCGGGACATATCGGGATGACGAGATAGGAAAGGATCACAGCCTGAACAGGATCAAACAGAAAGCTGAAAAGAATAAACAGGCTTTAAAGGATATAAAACTGTCTAAACTGGACCAGACAAAATTGAACAGGATGGTGGCAGGGGTTTTAGGTGAAAATGAGGAGAGGGCTTATAAATTAACCGAATATGTACTTGAGAAATCAGGCGGCAATCCCTTTTTTGCTATTACCATCCTGCGCGAACTGGTAGAAGAGAAAGCCCTTATCTGGAAGGAGGGGTACTGGCAGGAGGACTGGGCCAAGATAAAATCCATCAGTATCTCAGGTAATATCATTGACCTTGTTGTAAAGAGGATCGATGATCTCACAGGTAAGCAGAACGACCTCTTATGCGTCAGCTCTATCATCGGCAGGGAATTTATAATTGACCTTCTGTATTCTCTTCTTGAGTACGAGGAGGAAGAGATCATTCAGCTGATCGATGAGCTGATCTCTTTACAGTTGATCGAAAAGAGCAAGACAAAAGGAAAGGTCATCTTTGTGCATGACAGGATCAGAGAAGCCTTCCTGGAAAAGATCGGGAAAGCGGAAACCAAGAAGATCCATTTAAAGATCGCTAAAGCAATAGAAGAGCAGAACAGGGAGAATATTGATGATGTGGTCTTTGATCTGGTCTTTCATTATGCAGAAGCAGGAGACAGAGATAAGTCCCTGGAATTTGCCTTCACGGCAGCCAGAAAAGCTAAATCCAACTATGCAAACGAAGAAGCGATCAAATATTATAAGCTAGGTATAGAGATCCTTGAAGAGAAAGGACAGGCTAAAGGGGAAGAGTGGGTTGAGGCCAGGGAAGGATTGGTTGATATTTATCTGACTATCGGGATGGGGGACCAGGCCATCCAGACTGCCAAGATGCTGCTTCCTTTAAAGAAGAGTGCGCTGGAAAAAGCAAAGGTTTTTCGTAAGATCGCAGATGCTTATTTCAGAAAGGGGGACTGGGACAACTGTATTGCTAATTCGGTAAAAGGATTATCCCTTTTAAAAGAGAAAGTACCCAGGACCAAACTGGGAGTTGTCTTCTCAGTATTAATAGAGCTCAATATACATTTTTTGCATATTTTCTTCCCCTTTCTTTTTGTACATAAGTCAAGAAAAAAGATAAGGGAAGAGGATAAAGAGATCGTCTGGTTCAACTTCCGATTGACCTGGACGTATGTTTTAAGTGATATTACACGATTTATGCGTGTGGTCCTCCGAAGTATCAATTTTGCTGAAGCCAAAGTATATGGTACTGATGAGTATGGAGTTGCATTGGAGGGGTACGGTTCCCTTTTAATGGCGATCCCTCTTTTTACGTCAGCGATCAAGAATCATAAAAACGGATATAAGATCAGAGGAGTCAATAAAAATGAATGGGGCCAGGCACAGAGCCTTCAGCTTCTGGGTTACTGTTATTCATGGAAGGGAGACCTTGCTAAAAGTATTGAACAGGCCGATAAGGCCAAAGAGATCTTTGAGCGGGTTGGAGATTTATGGGAGCTGGGAATGGCCTGCCATGCTGCTGCTCACGGACACAGGTATATGGGGCAGTATGATAAAGCGATCTATTATGACGGTATTCATCTTGAGAACAGCAGAAAATCAAAGAATTTTTACGGGATCGCAGAATCAGGAGCCTGTATTGCATTCTGTTACACGGAGATGGGAGAGTTTGATAAAGCGGAGACTCTTGGAAAAGAAGCTGTTGATATCAGCAAAAAGAATAATATTTTATTCAGCCTCTGTTTCGCTAATGCCTATTATGCTTATCTTCTTCTGGAAAGAGGAGATTATTCCAATGCTATAAAGCATCTCAATGAAGCAAAAAAATTATTTGAAGCAAATGTTTTTCTGAAAGAATATACAGTATATTTATACGCTTTTTTAGCGGATGCCTATATTGAGGATTTTAAGAAAAAGTGTAATGATCTGAAGAAGAAAGAGAGGAAAGTTTATATTAAAAAGATC
>Ga0180007_10007453_pt1 | contig 10335 bp, 7 predicted proteins | sample MM_PC_MetaG_FD_121122 | JGI IMG/M metagenome (GOLD analysis project Ga0180007, IMG submission 121122) | Groundwater microbial communities from the Aspo Hard Rock Laboratory (HRL) deep subsurface site, Sweden - MM_PC_MetaG | ecosystem: Environmental > Aquatic > Deep subsurface > Groundwater...
CCATCACCTGTGAAGTCCCATTGATAGAGCACGATGGATCCGTCTGGATCCGTTGACGCACTCGCATTGAATGACACCGTCGATCCGGCTGTCGGAGAACTTGGTGAATAGGTGAATGCAGCAGTGGGAGAGGCGTTGATCCCTGCGGGCGCTTGTAAGGTCAATCGTCCATTGCCGTAGATGTTGGAGCTGCCCATGGCGATGGTTTGAGACAGTAGCTGGGCACGCAAAGCAGACTCGCTTAGACTGGGAGTCTGAGACAACAACAAGGCTGCTGCGCCAGAAACATGGGGTGCTGCGCCAGAGGTCCCTGGGAAGGGTGCATAGGGGCTTGTCCCGGTAGCCACGTTGTCGGGAGCGACCAAATCGGGCTTCGTCCGCCCGTCATTGGAGGGGCCTTGCGAGCTATAGGGCTCAATAGGTCCTGTTGTGTACGAAGCATGATTGACTGCACCGACAGCGATGACGTTGGCAGCATTGGCCGGGGCAAGAATGGAGCTGCTGGCAATGACCGGTGACACCGTCTGATACAGATTAAACAGTTCCAGTGAGCGAGAGCCCACGCCTTGAATCCGAACAGTGTACAAGCCACTGGCAGTCGCTGTCACTTGGATGGATTCTGTCGGCTCTTCCGTTCCTGTTTGATGTTTGGTCGAGGACGCGACCAGATTGCTGGAGGGATCGAAAAGGTACAAGTCGTAGTCAGTCGAAGATTGGGGCCACTCGTTCCACGTCAGGAACAGGACGACAGGAGATCCTGAGGTGGCATAGAATGTGACATTCTGGTCGAGCCAGCCATCGGAGTTCCCATCTGCGAACGATCCTTCCCAGTGATTCTGAGCCGAGTTGCCGGCGGCGTTCACCCATAGGATACCGCCGCTAATCGCGCGTTGAGCGATGTCGGCAATCGTTCCAGTACCGTCGTAATAATTTGTATTGTACCAGCCCAGTGAGTGGTTAATGATGTCAATGCCGTTGGACAAACAGTAGGTTACTGCGAGATCCAAATCGACTTCATCGGCAATTTTGATCAAGTAGAGGCTGGCATCAGGGGCAATATCGTACACGATCTCAGCTACAGCAGTGCCATGCGAGATGCCTGTCGAAAGGCCGGTCCCGGTGAGGTCATTTTGGACCACGGTATAGGGCAGATCTCCCCGCGACTGTGCCTGCGCCAAACCCGAAAAACCCAGATCAATAATGGCTACTTTGCTGCCGCTGCCTCGGATGCCGGCGGCATGATAGGCGTCGGCTCCGATAGCGGCCACGCCTTCGCTCGGTGTACCGAGAGCGTAGGGTGTGTAGGGGGCGCGAATGAAGGCGACGCCAGTCAACTGCTTGGCCAATGCCGACAAATCGCCAATCGGAACCGTGATCTTGATCAGCGTCGATGTGGCTTCCACAGCATTCCCACTGACCCCCAGCCGTGACAGTGCGGCGACATTTGACGCATTGCGCCCTGGCTGTGATTCAATGACGACGGTCACGGTCGATTCCGTAGCCGAATAGGGAACACCATACAGCGCGGCGAGTGAGTCCAACGCTGCTCGTGCAAATGAGGGAATGGCGGTCGTCATTTGGCTGGCCATTGAGTTCAAAGTTGCTTGAGCCGCACCCATGAGTGCTTCCAAGGCACCGTCAAATACTGGATTGTGATCTGCTCGCTTGATCTTCTCCGTCGAAAATGCGGCCACGGTGGCTTGTGGTGACAGTGCAGGCGTGCCGGTGGATGCTGATCCGCCTTGGGCGACGAATGCCAAGAATTCGAGAGCGATCTCTAGGTCACTCGGCCAGCTAAGTACACCCAGGAACCAATCTGACGCGAACGGGATTTCAATGCCCAAAGGCCGATTGTTGACGTACACAACCTCGCCCCCTCGATCAAGAAGCGAACGCTCCTGATCGGACAGATCAACAAGATATCGGGACAGTGTGCTTCCCCAGCTCTTGGGAACCATGACAAAGTGGAGCTTCCCACTCTTGGAAAAGGACTGGAGAACGATTTGCTGTGCCATGCTATTTTGAGCATAGCCCTGGAACCAGACACTGGAATTGAATTCCTGCTCGAATGTTGTGCCGATGCTATCCCATTGCGCGGCCAAGTCCTTGTCGATGCCGACGAGAATGTCGGCCTGACTGACAGCGGAGAGGGAAAGCACGGCAAGGACCGCGAGCGCAACTAGGATCGATCGGTTCATTCTGAGCTCCTTACACTACGGAACGGATGGCTGATACGCGAGGCGTACGTAGCCGATAGACGTCGATTGGGCAAGCGCGACCAATCGATCAATGGGCAGAAGAAGCTGCACGAGAGATTCGGATTCATCGATCACATACTCAGCAAACTCGGTCGCCAACGCGCCTCCGGGGATTTTCTCGGCCACAACCTCAACTCGAAGGCCGACTTGTGTGATGGCCTTGGTATTGGCATAGGCGAACCAGTCCTCAGCAACAACAAGTCCATACAGCGTGGAATCGAGAGGAGTACCGAGCGGTGATGCGGGCCCTTTAAGATCTGCCTTGGCGAATGATGCAAAATCAAGGTTGACTTCGTTGCCGAGAATGCCCATTTGCTGTAGCTCAGTTAGGACCGCAGTCAGTGTCTCGGTGATTGAAAGCTCGACACTAGGGTTGATGACCAGTTCGTAGCCAACTTCTGCCGGACGAACCGTGAACGTGTAGGTGTCCGTTGCTTGGCGCAGATAAAACCGTTCGCTATCCACCAGAAGGATTGCGGCATCGGTCAGTGCAACAGATACGGCATCGTTGGTTTCCACTCCATCGCGATTTACCGATGCCACGTCCTCGGTAAATTGGATCGTCGAGAGTCCGGCAGCCTGCGCGGTTTGAACGAGGGCTGGCAGATCAAGCGTCATGCTGCCCAATGACAGAATGTAGTAATGGGTATCAGAAAAGCTCGTTGGCATATCCGCTCCATACGCGGTCACTGCTAGCGCAAACACCAAAAGTGCAAAGAGTAACGTTTTCCCTTGTCGAATCATTGGAGCCTCCTTTGTGATTCCATGTATCATGTACACGACCGCCCCCGGGTGGGTTCCATTATGGCATGATGCCGTATTGTTTGAGGAGCGTGTCGATCTGGCAGGAGCAGTTCTCTCTGATGATTCGAATGAGGTCAGATGGAGAAGCCATCGAGTAGAGCATCGTCCCATAATAGCCTCGAAGGCTTCGGTAGAATGCATCATCACCCAGCATCTGTCTCAAGTCGTAAAGGAATAGCGCACCGCCCGAATAAACGAACGCGCTGTAAATAGACGAGTTTGGGAACGCGTATTTCGGGCTGGCAATCGTCAAGTAGCTCCAATCCTGTTTCGCTTGCTGATAGACATTGCGCCAGGTCCCAAGCTGACCACGTGCCGTTGTGTTGTCGAAGAACACGGAAAGGAATTCAAAGGACAGGTAGGTGGCGAAGCTTTCATCGAGCCAGGGATGCTCGGAGACGTCATTCCCAATGCCCGCGTAAAACCATTGATGAGCCATCTCATGCGAGATAATGATTGAGAAGAAGAGATCCGTTGGATCATCCGTATATTGCGACCCAACAAGGATGAGACCCGAAAACTCAACACCGGCAGCACTTCGCAAAGGCACCTCGACCAGATCGACTTCATGAAATGGGCAGGGCCCGACGAGATCCTCGAATAGCTCTGAGGACGACACGGCCATATCGATAGCCAACCTCCCTGCCAATTCAGACGATGCTGTGAACCATGTGCGAATCGTGGTACGGCCAGACTCGAACGTCCGTGGTGTGTAATTTGAGTCTACGAGCACGAGAGAGAAGTCGCGCGCTTGGGTGGCCGAAAAGTCGTAGATTGTGGCGTCCGTTTCAGGATTCACGGAAATGAGTTCTCCGGACGTCACCGGCACGGGTCCAGCACGTGTCGTCAGCCGGACTGCGTAGTCGGCTGTGTCGCCCATGAGTGTGTCTCCGAATCCCGTACTGGGGTCCAGGGCCCATCCCTCATCGGAATAGACGGCGAGCATCGGATAGAAGGCGGTGAGTGTAAGCGCCGACGCGGACTTGGTAAGAAGACCATAGCCGGTGGCAGCAGATCCGATTGGCTGGAATTCGGGCCAGAGCGACGCCGCCCCGTTGAAGGCAATGGTAACTTCGATGGACGCTTCGGGCTGTAGGGGATCGTCGAGAGGGACAAGAACCACGGTGTCATCCAAGTAGAGTGAATAGGTCCTACTAGCTGTCTGGATACTGATATCAAGAATCTGAACAAATGCCGTCCCATACAGGCTGTCATCATTTGCGTACAGACGAAAGAAGAGCTCTGAAAGAGGCACTCCAGTCGAATTGGTGTAGGCAATCACAGCCGAGCCCTCGAAAACACCTGCGCCATAGTCGACGACGAGATCGAGCTGATAGCTCAACGAGGATTGGGCCAAGCTCGACTGGGCCAATGAGCACAATGCGATCAGCACGAGCAATCCGCTGACTTTCTTGGTGATCATGGTCTCCTTAATCTATCACGCCATTGCGATTATAGCGTGTGGACAGCTCAACAGGGCGCTTGGTCGCCTTCTATTCTGTGAGATGGTCGAGTGCTAGGAGTTCAGCGCATCTTCGTACATCTTCTCATACTGCGGCACTATCAGACGGTAGTCGAATTTCTTCCTTGCATGTTCTTGCGCAGCCATTCCAAACCGACAATGGTCCTCCGCATGAGTCAACAGGTTGATGGCATATGAAGCCATGGCATCCACGTCTCCGACGGGGGCAAGGAAGCCGGTTCGGCCGTGCTCAACGACCTCGGGAATACCTCCAACATCTGAAGCAATCACAGGAACACCACTGGCCATGGCCTCCAACGCAACGAGGCCGAAGCTTTCCGTTGAGCTGGGCAACAGAAAAAGATCGGCTCGTGCCAGCAGTGGAGCGACGCGGTCGACGATACCGATGAACTTGATCCGGTCGAGAATACCCAGTTCCTGTCCCATTTCACGGGCTACGATCGCATCAGGGCCATCCCCAACGAGGATGAGACGGCTATCGACGGACGCACATATTTTGGCGAACACGGCGATGACATCACGAATTCGTTTTACAGGACGAAAATTGGAGATATGCATGATCGTTTTTTGCGAATTCATGCTGCATTGCGGAATGCAAGGGCACGGCTCCAATTCGTGGCGCTCGGGATCGATGAAATTGTAAATCACCCTCAGTTCTCGTTGAACGTCGAATTGGCGAATCGTCTCATCCTTGAGAAACTGAGACACAACAGTCACCGCGTCTGCGTTTTCGATGGTCATTTTGGTGACCGGCTTGAATGAGGCATTGTTGCCAACGAGCGTGATGTCTGTCCCGTGGAGTGTGAGCGCAACCTTGACATCACGGCTTCGAACAATTTGCTTCGCCAGCAATGCAGCAGCACCAAATGGGATTGCATAATGAGCATGAAGAATGTCGAGTTCGTGCGTTTCGGCAACCTCCGCCAGCTTCGAGGCGAGCGCGAGGGTGTACGGGAAGTGCTTCAGCAACGGGTATTGCTCGATTTCAACTTCGTGAAAGCTGACCCGAGGCGGTAATTCGCTCAACCGCAACGGCGTGTCATAGCTGACGAAGGCGACCTCGTGTCCACGTTCTGCCAAGTGCTTGCCCAATTCAGTGGCGACGACGCCGCTGCCACCGTGAGAAGGATAGCAGCAAATACCGATCTTCATGAAACCTCCCTCTCCTAGAACGATTCAAACATCAGATCCAACGGATTCTCGACTTCCAGACGACCACGAATCAGGAAACCTTCACCGAATTTGCAGCGAATGCGGGATCCGTGGTGCGCCATTCGGCTGCGAATGAGCCAGTCGGTGGTGGGCGACGTGAGTCTTGTTTGCGGCCCACGCTCGGCGTCCGGGCGGAATTGCGTGCCATAGGCGTAGATGGCTTCCATCTTCCGCTCAACTTGCTCGGTGATATCCACGACAAACGTGGGATCGAATTCGTACCACCCCATGTAATAGAACAATTGACTGGGGCGATAGGCCTCTTGACCTGTTTCGAAGCGAATGAGTCCGGAGAGGAAACAAGCCTCGTAAATGAGTTGCGAGGCGTTGTAATGATCCGGATGGCGATCCTGCCAGTAGGGAAGGAAGACGGCTTTTGGGCGCCAGCGGCGAATGGCTTCTGCAACCTTGCGTTTTGCTTCCGGAGTCGTGCCAATGTTGCCGTCCTCCAGTTCAAGATTGTCTCGCGCGTGGAGACCTAAGATTTTGGAACTGGCTGCGGACTCCTGCGCGCGAATATCGGCACTTCCGCGTGTCCCCATTTCGCCGCGGACGAGATCGACAATCACGACCTTCAGACCCGCATCAGCCAATTTGATCAGCGTGCCGCCGCAGCCGATCTCTGCATCATCAGGGTGTGTGCCAAATGCAACAACGTCAGCCTTGTTCATGAGATTCCTCGAGTACGATGAGTTGATGTTCGAATCGATGAAGTTCGCCGTGGGCGATCATGTCATCAATCCATTTTATCCCATACCTGGCGATGAACGAAAATGCGGAAAGGATTCGCTCTTGGGGCTTGTCCATAGGAAGCAACCATGGTTTGAGGTTTTGCAGCGCCTTGACCGACAATCCCCGGCGTGCGAGATCAGCGCGGATTGCCCGGTCTTCCAGACGATCCACTTGATAGCGGGCTTGATCGACTGTCTGATGCCATCGAGTCTCCAATCCAGGATCGATTTGGGCAAGAAAGCTCCGCAATGGCATTAGCGCGTCTCCGATTCGGTCACGAGCTGCCGTAAACTGCGATCTGAGATTCTCAGAGGCAGCGTTCTTGACAATGTCTGCCGGATTGAAGTTGGGCAGCAGCATTGCAGCCACATCAATCCCCCAGTCCGTGAGTGATTGCAGCCCTCTTGCGGGAATGACAGTTGCGCCATTTCTAGGAATCGCTAGCGGCTGTGGGATGTCCCATTGCTCGTACAACGGGCGAAGCATCGCGTGATATGCGAGTTCCGACGGTCCAAGAATGTTGGCAATAGTCGGAAGCAGCGAGTCGACAATCAACGGGCGCGTGGCCGCGTCACTGGAGAAGATGCGATTCGGTTGCGAGGCGAATGTTGCGATCTCTTGCGTGAGCAGTTGGCGCATCCCGCTATCTTCCAGAATTTCAAACAGTGTTCCCGAGCGGTTCGGATCAAGGGGCACGGGATAGCCCAGGTTGCGCAACCGAATCGAGCTGTCGGTTAGCCCGTGTTGAATCTCGACCCGCTCAGCAAGAACTCGCTGAAAAAGAGGGGTTGCGGCAGATCGTAGCACACGTGGCTCGACCAGAATGAGGCCGTGCTTCGCAAACAAACGACTCCACACGCGAGCGTGCCAAGTGCAGTAATTATCGCCTTCCACAGGAGAGAATAGGTCCGAATCGGACGCAACGGAGAACGTCATTTTTTCATTGGCTTCACGATACGCCTGTGACACCGCAGCTGTGATGGGAAGCGATTCAATGGGGCGTCCCTCGCCTTCCCAGTCAAAGGAGATGGTTCGCAGCGCCCCCGACTCATCCATCCATCGCATGTGATTGATCTCAGCAAAATCGTGATCCTCGGAAGCCAGCCAAAAAACCGGCACAACCGGAAGATTCAGTTGTTCGGACAGATGGGCGGCGGTCCGGATAATGGATGCAATCTTGTAAAGTACGAAAAGCGGCCCCCCGAGAAAGCCTGCTTGCTGTCCGCCAATCACGCACAGGGCTTTGGGATCGCGAAGGCGTTGTACGTTTTGCCGTGCGGCATCTGGCGCATCGATCCACTGGTTGTATCCAAGCAGCGCGTCACACACTTCTGCGCGTGTTTGAGGACTGAAGAGGGTCTCTCGCGCTTCGGCAAGTCGAAATAGGGAAGTCCCTGAATGCTGGAAAAAATCAGCGGTCTGTTTGTTCGCCTCAATGTAGTCCAAGAAGAACTTGGCGTCGGAATACAGTGTGTGCGGATCAATGGTATGGGGCATGGGCCACCTTCGATGTAACAAAAACCATGCGGGCACTTGAATTTGTGAACGCGTCACCCTGGAGGCTACCAAAGAAATGCGTGTTGACAAACCCGATGCGTCCCAACATGTCCTCGATCTCTCGTTTCGCGTACATGCGAACCGATTCCCGATAGATTGTAACCGGAGAACCCGGCTGTGTAACGCGGGTTTCTTTTTCAACCCGGAGACCGTCACGAGAGATGTGTCTGCGGATTCGAACACACATATCCCCCAGCTCTTTCTCTTCTGATGGCGTGAGCGATGCGAGCACATGCTCCCGATTGAGGGTATCCAGAACAAAGGTCCCATCGCGTGTGAGCGCACGGTAGGCAGAAACCAAAACGCGCTCGTCTTCCTGTTGGCTGGCAAAATACCCAAACGAGGTGAACAGCGAGATGATGGCGGTAAAGCGATCACGCTGCGGGATGTCTCTCATGTCCGCTCTCAGCAGCTGAACGTCCTCCATGGATGCAGCATCAAGGCGGGCTCGGGCTTCGGCCAGAAGATGTGATGACAGATCAAGTCCCGTCAAATCGGTGAATCCTTCACGGCGCAGAGCAGCCAGGTGGCGCCCCGCACCGCAGCAGAGGTCCAGCAGAGGTTCCCTCCGAGGGAGATCCGTTAATCGAAGGAGTGCGGCGATATCTTGAATGGCTTCTTCATCATTGCGATGAGGATAGAGCGATAAATAGTCGCGTCCGAATGTGCTTTCATACCAGGCGGTCACTCGATCCCGTGCTCCTTCTTGTATTCGGCCCAATTGGCCTTGAGTTCGATGAACGATTCTACATCGGGTCGGAGAAGGAACGGATTGGTACTGCGCTCATGAGCGACCGTTGAGTTTGGACGAAGCCCGACGTCGTGACCTGGATAAATACGCGTATCTTCAGGCAACGCCATGATTTTCTCGTGCAACGACGTGTATTCGGCTCGAGCGCCCTCATCTAGATCCGTTCCTCCAACCTTGCCGACAAATAGCGTATCGCCTGTGAACAATGCGTTGTCAATAAACAGACAGATGGAATCTGCCGTATGTCCCGGTGTGTGGAGGATCTTGATGGTGATTTCGCCTAGCGGAAAGATGGCTCCATCAGCGACACGAGTTCCTGTCGCTGGGTCGACATCGTGAAACTTCAGGGGACATACACCCGTCTTGAGTTCAAATGCGCGATTGCCATTGGTGTGATCGTGATGATCGTGGGTGTTGAATGCATAGACCACCGTATAGCCGTGGTCTGTGGCAAAGGCTGCAATAGCCTCTGGATCATAGGATGGATCGATAACGACCGCTTTGCTTGTCACATCGTCTGCAATGAGATAGCCCAAATTTCTATTGCCGCCAGTCTGGAACGTCCTGATCATCGAAGGCTCCTTTCAAAATCCTGAGCAGTGATTCTAAACGGGAAGCAGCAGAACACAAACGCATGTTGACAAAATCATAGACATACCTATCATGTAAGCGCGCGTAAGCAGAACACAGACAACAGCAGAAGGAGGAACGAAGATGAATAGAATGGTTCGAGGTATGGCATTGGCCATGGTGGTGTTGATCCTGGTCGGGGGGGCTGTTCTTGCCAACGGTCTCATGATTTCAGAGATCGCTTGGGCGGGTACGGCCGCCAGTTCTACGGATGAGTGGATTGAGTTGAAGAACGCTGGCAGCGAAGCCATCGATCTCGCTGGCTGGAGGCTGGTGTTTGGCGATACGGAGATTCCTCTTGGCGTGGTGGCCGAAGATACCCTTGAGATCAGAACAACGACTCTTGCTCCAGGTGCGTTCTTTGTGCTCGAGCGAACCGACGATGACACCATTTCGGATGTCATTGCAGATCTTCTCTACAAGGGCACGCTGTCGAATGCAGGGATTCTTGTCGAGTTGATCAATCCAGACGGTGTATCCGTAGACAGCGCAGTGATGGATGAGTCTGGATGGCCGGGCGGGAGTGGTGGTTCCGGGGAACCCGCTTATTGCTCGATGGAACGAACGAGCAGCGGAAACTGGGTCAGCAACAATGCCATCATATGCAATGGATTGGACGGGAATGGAGTTCCGCTCCGTGGCACACCGGGTCAAGTGAACTCTGCGGATGTGCTCGCTCAATGGGCTCCACGAGTAGAGATGACTTTTCCTTCTGAGGCAGGGAGCATCCTGTCAGGCACGGAGTGGATCTCCTGGATCGCCAGCGATCCGAATGGCACAGACTCTGCACTTGCCATTGCCATCTTCCTCTCGCCCAATGGAGAAGATGAATGGGATCTGTTGATTGAGAATCTCGCCAACGCGGGGTCATTCTCATGGGATACGACCACCGTCCCGTCGGCGAATGG
>Ga0180007_10007454_pt1 | contig 10334 bp, 12 predicted proteins | sample MM_PC_MetaG_FD_121122 | JGI IMG/M metagenome (GOLD analysis project Ga0180007, IMG submission 121122) | Groundwater microbial communities from the Aspo Hard Rock Laboratory (HRL) deep subsurface site, Sweden - MM_PC_MetaG | ecosystem: Environmental > Aquatic > Deep subsurface > Groundwater...
AACCGCACAGCTCTCCTCGATGTTTAGGCATTTCAGGAAGCTGGATCACATACCGGAGGTAATGCAATAATGCAAATACCCCTTCGGCTTCGAGGAGTCGCGCGGACAACATATCCTGCGGCTCCTCTCTTTATTTATACTAAATAACAGGGTATAATAGATACCAATATGGCAAATAAAAACATAGTCGCTATCAAAGTTGGTACCCACATATTAACTGCGAATGGTTCAAAACTAAATCGCAGTCTTTTGTCTGGTCTTACTGAACAATTAGTTTACCTGCGCATGAAAGGATATAAGCCGGTTCTGGTTTCTTCCGGTGCTGTTGCTGCCGGAAAAGAAGTTGCAAATTTATCAAAAGAAACTGAAACAACAACGGGTCGACAAGTTTATGCGGCAGTTGGACAAGCTCGTTTAATGCATGAATATGAAAAGCTATTTAGGCAGCATAGGGTAAACGTTGGGCAGGTGCTATTAACCCGTGACGACTTTAGTGAACGTTCACGCTATGATAACGCATTGCGCACTCTTAAAGGATTGCTAACAAACGACATTGTGCCGATTATCAATGAGAATGATGTAATTGCAGTTCATGAGCTTTCTTTTGGAGACAACGATGTATTAGCAGCTGCGACTGCAATTGCAATAGATGCCTCTAAACTTTTACTTCTTACAAACCAAGAAGGGGTGATGACTGAAAACCCGGAAACTGAAAGTAATAATGCAAAATTAATAAGAGAAGTGAATGATGCACAGGATATTTTTTCTGCTATTTCTGATGACACTATTTCAACTCATGGAATAGGTGGCATGTATTCAAAAGTTAATGCAGCTCAAATTGCTGCCAGCGCTGGAATTACCACATGGATAGCTAGTGGACTAATCCCTAATAATATCTCTAAAATTATTGCTGATGAGAAGATCGGCACAAAATTTATTGCCAAGGAGTGTAAACTTTCTGCTAAAGATAGATGGATTTTGTGTGCAAAAAATACTTCAGCCGGTGTTATGGTGGATAAGGGAGCAGCTCAAGCACTGCAAAATAGAAAAAGCTTACTGATGGTGGGGGTAAAATCAATTCAAGGATCTTTCGGAAATAAAGAAATAATTGAAGTACTGGATCAAAACAAGCAGGTAATTGGTTTTGGAGTGGTAAATTATTCCTCTAAAGAGCTAATTCATGCACTGGATAATCCTAAAATACTTAAACGTGAAGTCATTCACGTAGATAACCTAAGAGTACTATGAAAAAGCCATACAAAATATCAATAATCGGATGCGGAAATATGGGCACTGTAATTATGGAAAGATTACTAGCGGCAGAGTTGACTGCAAAAAAAAGTTTAGTGGGATGCGATCAATCCCAGTCTGTGAGATCCGCAATCGAAAGAATTGGGATTAAGTCGGAGAAAAATGTTTTTCAGGCAATTAAATCTGCAAATATTATATTTTTAGCCGTGAAGCCTCAGCAGTATAAATTAGTAGCAGAAGAATTAGAGGAAAAACTGAAAGATAACCAACTGGTAATCTCGGTAATTGCTGGTGTCACTTATAAAGCATTATCCAATCGTCTGGCTCACAAAAACATTGTTAGAACAATGCCCAATCTAGCAGCCAAAATAGGAAAAAGTATTACCGCATGGTACGCACCTACAAACATTGCCAAAAAGAATAAAACTATAATTATGAGTTTGTTGTCTGTTATGGGAATTTCTTTTCAAGTTAAAAATGAATCCATGATTGATAAAGTAACCGCAATCAGCGGTAGCGGGCCCGCTTACTTTTTTTACACAGCAGAGCTACTGGAACAGCAAGCTTGTGGACTTGGATTTACAAAAGATGAAGCTGCTCAGTTAGTAACCGAAACTTTCTACGGTGCGGCACAGCTTTCAGAAAGTGATGCCCGCTCTTCTGCAGAGCTTAGGAAAGCTGTTACATCAAAAAAGGGTATAACCGAGGCAGCGCTGAACAAGTTAGGTCCTCAATTTGTAAAAATCTGGAAAAGTGCTGTGCAGGCTGCATACCAAAAAGCAAAAGTAATCTCAAAAAAATATGAGTAATTCAATGTTAACAATGGGGAAACATGCAAAAGATGCTTCCCGTTTGTTTTTTCAAGCTTCAACGAACAAGAAGAACTCAATTTTAAAAACAATTGCTTCGCTTATTCGCTTGAATGAAAAAGCCATTTTAAGAGCGAACAGAAGAGATGTACTAAGGCAAGGTGAAAATCATCCTCTTTCCGATAGACTGATGCTAAATTCAAAGCGACTGAAAGAGATTAGAGAAAGCTTGCTAGCTGTGGTAAAACTATCCGATCCGATTGGGGAAGTAATTGAAAAAAGAAGACAGTCAAACGGTTTGGACATATCACTTGTTAGATCCCCGATTGGCGTTCTAGGAATCATATACGAGTCACGGCCAAACGCTACTGTAGAAATTTCTAGCCTGGCTTTAAAATCCGGTAATGCAATTATATTAAAAGGAGGAAAAGATGCAGATTCGACTAACAAATTATTAGTACTGTTAATACAGCGGGCATTAGTGAAGCATGGCTTTTCAAAATATACTGTTCAACTATTGGACACTTCCCAAAAATCACTAATAGCGAAACTATTGCGTTTAAACAAATATGTTGATGTAATAATCCCACGTGGTGGACGAAAGCTAATTAATTTTGTCAGAGATAATGCCAGTGTCCCTATTATTGAAACAGGTGCGGGTGTTTGTCATACTTATGTAGAAAAAACTGCCAATCTAAAAAAAGCAGCAAAGATAGTTGAAAATGCTAAGACACAAAGACCAACAGTGTGTAATGCACTGGATACATTAGTTTTAGATCAATCAATAGCAAATGAATTTCTTCCGGCTGTTGCCAGAAGGCTTTCAAAGCACAAAGTAGTAATCAAAGCAGACCCTTCAAGTTATAAAACACTAAAAAGCTACTATCCTGAGAAGCTATTGAAACATGCATCTAAAAACGATTTTGGAAAAGAATACCTCAGCCTAAAAATGTCAGTTAAGACAGTTAAAAATGCAAGTGAAGCATTTAATTTCATCCAGAAAAATACTTCAGGTCATTCAGAAGCAATCCTTACCAGAAACGAGAAATTGGGTAAACAGTTTTTGCAAATCATTGATGCCGCCACAGTATATGTAAACACATCTACACGATTCACAGACGGCTTTCAATTTGGTTTAGGCGCTGAAGTCGGAATATCAACTCAGAAACTTCATGCACGTGGCCCCATGGGACTGCGTGAACTTACAAGTAATAAGTGGATTGTAAGAAGCAACTGGAAATCCAGAAAATAGTGGTTCTATCTATAGGAATAATGCTTACCGCTTGCCCATTTTTTATTTTTATAAATATTCCAAAGAGGCTATAATCTCGTAGTCTCTTGGTAGTATTAGTAAAATAATATATAATTTAACCATAAATTATTAAGCAAAAAACAATGGGGGAAACCAACAAGGAACAAAACATGGAAAAGCGATTTAGAGGACTAAGAAAGTTTAATTTAATAATGGCCTTTTTTCATCTTGCACAGGGAATTGCTATGTTTGCTTTGAGTAGTAATTTTTCACTTCCAATAACTACAGTTTTTGTTGAGTTCAACGCTCAAACTCAGAAGCTAGAACCAGTGCTTAAAGAGGCCTTCTCAATCTCTGTTGGTCCCCTGGTAGCTGGCTTTCTACTGTTATCGGCACTGGCACATCTTCTTATTGCTATGCCAAAGATTAACGAATGGTATAACAAAAATCTGAAGAGAGGGACTAATTATACGCGATGGATAGAGTATTCTTTCAGTTCTTCGCTGATGATAATAGTTATCGCCATGCTTACAGGTATGTATGACGGTGTTAGTTTGATGCTTATGTTTTTTCTAAATATGATGATGATTCTCTTTGGTTGGGTGATGGAATTGCACAATCAGACTACTGAAAAAACCAATTGGACATCATATTGGTTTGGCGTACTGGCAGGTGCAATACCCTGGGTAGCAATAGCACTATATTTGGGATTTGCTGGCAGTGAGACACAAGGCCCACCTTCTTTTGTTTACTGGATATTCTTCTCCATATTTCTATTTTTCAATGTCTTTGCAATTAACATGATTCTGCAGTATAAAAAAGTTGGTAAATGGAAAAACTATCTTTATGGTGAAAAAGCTTACATCGTACTTAGTCTAGTAGCAAAATCATTGTTGGCCTGGCAAGTATGGGCTGGAACATTGAGGCCAGTTTAATACAGCAATTCAAAAACAGGCTCAAGAAGAGCCTGTTTTTAGTTTAGTTTATTTTACTTCTTCAAAATCTATCTCTCTTTTATTTCCTTTCTCCTTGATATTTGCAAAATATAGTTTTACCTTTAATTCTGGAAAATTGCCTTCAATTATTTTTCCTGCCTTCTTTAAATCTGTGAAATGCTGCACCCTCTCGCTCTGCTCATCATCATATTTTTCGTAACCCCCACAATCTTGGTGGTTTATAATTATTACTTTTGCAATATCATGTAGCTGATATGATTTCTCAATAGTGTTCAGTAAATAATTTTTTAATTCATCACTGTCAGGTCGTGACAGATTTTTTGCCACACCTGGAATAGTTATCAAATCATAGGAACCTTCAACTCGCAGGTCTTCTGAAAAATCATTGACAGCATCTTGAAAACGAAAATCCATACAGGATACTATTAGGGCTTTTGCACGATGTGACATAGTTTTGAATTAGGATTAATTTCCGGTTGGAGGTGGAATATTTCTTCTTCTGCGCCTTCTCTGAACAACTTTCAGTCTTGCAAATTCTTTTTCAATCTTTGCAGTAAGTGCAGCAAATTCTTTTGCATCAGTTCTTTTAACATTTGCCAGCTCTTGCGCTTTAATTTTGGCAGCTTCTGCTCGAGCTTCATCAATTTCATCAGCGTGTTCTGCGGTATCAGCTAATACCAATATTTTATCAGGTCTTACTTCAATAAACCCGCCCGATACTGCCAAATATGTTTCTTCAGAACCTACTTTAATTCTTACTTCCCCGGGAGACAATAGAGAAACCAAAGGAATGTGGTTTGGAAGTATTCCTATTTCACCATTTGGCGTTGGCAGAATTACTTCATCTACCCGTTCAGAATAGATTTTGCCTTCAGGAGTTGTAATTTCAAATTGTAGTTTTTCAGCCATAATTGTAATTATTTTTTGATCTCATCAATGGTACCCTTCATGTAGAATTCTTGTTCTGGGACACCGTCATACTCACCATCTAAAATCGCTTTAAATCCGCAAATAGTATCTTTCAGTGAAACATATTTTCCTTCAGTACCGGTAAAAGTTTCTGCCACAAAGAACGGCTGTGAAAGATATTTCTGAACTTTTCTAGCACGCGTAACAATGACCTTATCTTCGTCTGACAGTTCTTCCATTCCCAAGATAGCAATAATATCCTGAAGATCTTTATAACGTTGGAGAATCTTCTGAACTCCACGAGCTACTTCATAGTGCTCTTTGCCAACAGTTCTTGGTTCAAGAATTGTAGAAGCTGAATCCAGAGGATCAACTGCGGGATAAATCGCTAATTCAGAAAGTGCGCGGGACAATACCACAGTTGAATCGAGGTGAGCAAAAGTAGTGGCTGGCGCAGGATCAGTCAAATCATCCGCTGGCACATATACTGCTTGCATTGAAGTAATAGATCCTTCTTTTGTAGAAGTAATTCTCTCTTGTAATTCTCCCATGTCAGTAGCCAGTGTTGGCTGATAACCTACTGCAGATGGAATACGTCCCAGTAACGCTGACACTTCTGATCCAGCCTGTGTAAATCGGAAAATATTATCTACAAATAGCAGAACGTCTTGTTTTTCTTCATCACGGAAGTATTCTGCCATAGCTAATGCAGAAAGAGCTACACGAGCACGGGCCCCTGGAGGTTCGTTCATCTGACCGAATACTAAAGCCGTTTTCTCCAAAACGCCTGATTCTTTCATTTCATGATACAGATCGTTTCCTTCTCTGGTTCGCTCCCCTACCCCTGCAAAAACAGAATAACCGCCATGTTCCTGTGCAATGTTTCTAATCAGCTCCTGAATAATAACAGTCTTACCTACGCCCGCACCACCAAATAGGCCGACTTTTCCACCTTTTAGAATAGGACAAATAAGATCAATTACTTTGATTCCAGTTTCTAGAATTTCATTTTGAGTGGTCTGATCTTCAAATTTTGGTGCCGGCCTGTGGATAGGATATCTTTTTTTAGTTTTGACTGGCTCCTTATCATCCAATGGTTCACCAAGCAAACTAAACATTCTGCCCAACGTTTCTTTTCCAACCGGGACAGAAATAGGTTCTCCAGTATCAACGACTTCCATATTTCTGCTTAAGCCATCAGTCGAGTCCATAGCCACTGTTCTGACAACATTGCCTTCTAGCTGTTGTTGGACCTCCAAAACTATTTTTTTCTTTTTACCATCCTCCTCTTTAATTACTTCAAGGGCGGTATAAATTAGTGGCAGATCATGCGTGAATTTCACATCAACAACTGGACCAATGATTTGTGAGATTTTTCCTGTATTTTGTGACATACTTTTCTATAATTAATAATTTCTAAAATATAAACTTATTCAACGGCCGCTCGGCCAGCACTAATATCTGCCAGTTCTGACGTAATAGCTTGTTGTCTTGCCTGATTAAAGTATAATGTTAAATCCTCAATCATATCGCTAGCCGCATCAGATGCATTACGCATAGACAACATTCTAGCTGAATGCTCTGAAGCATTGGATTCTAAAAGCGCTTGATATATTTGAAGCTCTATTAGACGATAAAGCATCTGGTCCAAAACAGCATCAGGCGTTGGTTCAAAAAGATACTCAAATTCATCTTTAGTAACTTTTTCCTCTGTGCTGGGAGATTCTTTACCAACAAAACCAAGTTCCTCATCTTCTCCACTAATTGGCAAAATTTTTCTTATAGTTGGTTTTTGGGAAATTACTGATTTGTAATCAGTATATGCAATAGAAACTTTATCGTATTTTCCTGAAAGAAAATCTTTAATAACCATTCGAGAAATTGGAGTAACTTCGGTAATCCTACTATGCATATCCAGCTTAGCAAATTCTGCAACAATATTGTGACCATGACGGAACATTATATCCTGACCTTTAGATCCCATCAGTATTACTTCTGCCTCAACATCAACGTGTTCCTTTTTATGATGTTGCACATATTTTGCAACCTCATCAACTATATCTCTGTTAAAGCTGCCGCATAAACCTCTATTGGACGTGATAAGTATTAATCCAACATTCTTAACTTTATTTCTTTTTTGTAATAGAGGATGTAGAGAAGAATCCGTTTTAGCAGATAGATTTTTTACCAAATCCCATGCAGAGTTTGAATAATCTCTTGTAGCCAATACAGCATTAACAGCTTTCCTCATTTTGGAAGCTGAAACCATTTCCATAGCCTTAGTAATTTTCTTAGTATTAGCTATGGACTTAATTCTTCTATTAATATCTCGTGTCGCTACTGGCATATTATCTGTAGTTTTTTATTATTTTTTTTCCGCTGCTTCTTCTGATACACTAAAGTCTTTAGTTTTTTTAAACTCTTCAATTGCTTCTTTTAATTTATTTTCAAGACCTTCTGAAAGTTCACCTTTTTTGAGGATTTCTTCAAGTAAATCTTTCTTCGAAATTTTAAGATATTTGTGGAATTCTAATTCAAACTCAGCAATCTTTTCAACGGGAACATCATCCAACATTCCATTCACAGCCGCATAGAGTATTGCAACTTGGTTTTCAACAGACATTGGTTCATATTGTCCCTGCTTTAGAATTTCTGTTAGTCTTTTTCCTCTTTCTAACTGTGTTCGAGTTGCTTCATCAAGATCTGATCCAAACTGAGCAAAGGCTGCAAGTTCACGATACTGAGCCAAATCAATTCTGACTTTACCAGCAACTTGTTTCATGGCTTTAATCTGAGCAGCCGAACCAACACGGGAAACTGACAATCCAACGTTCAATGCCGGTCGTATACCCTGATTAAACAAATCTGATTCTACAAAGATCTGTCCATCTGTAATGGAAATTACATTTGTTGGAATATAGGCAGATAAATCACCTGCTTGTGTTTCAATAATCGGAAGTGCTGTCAATGAGCCTCCACCGTAGTCTTTGTTTAACTTTGCAGCACGTTCTAGTAAACGAGAATGCAAATAAAACACATCGCCCGGATATGCTTCTCGTCCAGGAGGTCGTCTCAATAATAGAGAAATCTGACGATATGCCCAGGCGTGTTTGGAAAGATCATCATATATGACTAAACTGTCCTTACCTTGATCCATGAAATATTCTCCCATTGAACAGCCTGAATAAGGTGCAATAAATGTCAAAGGTGCTGGGTCTGATGCTCCGGCCAAAACTATAATGGTATGTTCCATTGCGCCATATTTTTCCAACTCAGCCACTATCTTTGCAACTTTAGACTCTTTTTGCCCAATTGCAACGTAAATACAAATTTCATTCTTTCCTTTTTGGTTGATTATTGTATCAATTGCCAAAGCTGTTTTACCAGTTTGTCTATCACCGATAATTAATTCGCGCTGACCACGGCCGATAGGAATCATGGCATCGATTGCTTTGACTCCTGTTTGCACTGGGGTATTTACTGACTGACGAGTGATTACACGAGGCGCAATCTTTTCGATTGGATAATATGTATCAGTATTAATAGGACCCTTTCCGTCAATCGGCTCACCCAAAGGGTTGACTACACGACCAACCATAGCTTCTCCAACTGGAACTTCTAAAATTCTACCAGTACTTTTTACAGTATCGCCTTCTTTGATAGTCTCGTACTCTCCAAGGATAATAGCACCGACCGAATCTTCTTCCAGGTTTAATGATACGCCAAATTTTCCACCAGGAAATTCTAGCATTTCTGAAGCCATAGTATCAGATAATCCAGATATTCTGGCAATTCCGTCACCAATTTCTTCAACCGTACCAATTTTTTCTTTTGAAACTGAAGTTTTATAATCAGTAATTTGCTTCTTTAGCTCTTCTATAATGTAATCCTTGTTTGCCATAGTTGTTTTTTTAATTGTATATTCAAATATTTAATTTATCCTATTGTATTCTCTAGACTCTCAATTTTCTTTCTGACACTACCATCTGCTTCAACATCACCATATTTTAACTTTACCCCACCGATTAGTGATGAATCAATATGCTCTTCTAGTTCAATCTCTTTCTTTAAAGCTATTTTCAAACTAGTTTCAATTTCCTTTTTCAGGTTGTTACTCAATGCTTCAACAGAGTATACTGATACCAACTGAATTCCTTCCTGCTCATATATATAATCATGAAAAGCTTTTACAATTTTGTCAGATTTTGAGATAACTTTGTTACGGACTAAAACTTGAATGAAAGATTTAATAGTATTCGAAACTTCACTCTTATCTTTATCTTGGAGTGATTCGTATAATCCTTGCGCGTATTTTCTTGGTGTGATTTTTCTCATTATTATTCTTTAATCTTTTTTACAGTTTCTTCTACCATTTTTCTATTTGTTTCAGAATCTATATTCCTTCCAATTATTTTTGAACTAGCTTCAATTATCAATCCGCCAACTTCTTTTCTAGCATCAGTAATCATTTTTTCTTTATCGGCTAATAAACTTGCTTTGGTTTTTGCAGCAATATTTTCTATTTCAGATCTGGTTTCCGCTATTTTACTATTCTTTAGTTGTTCAGATTCCTTGTTTGCATTTTCCATAATTACTTGGGATTCTTTCTTAGCTTCAAGAATCATCTGTTCTTTACTTTCACCAGCTGCCTTTAGCCTCTTTTCAATTTCTTCGGCATTTTTCAGGCTTTGCTCAATATCTTCATTACGCTTATTCATTATTTTCATCAACGGTTTCAGGGCAAAGTACCATAGTACACCCAGGACAATGCCAAAGTTAATAATCTGCGCTATTAGCAGTTTCCAATCAATGTGAAATGTTTTTACTAATTCATCCATATGGGTTTATTATATTAATCTTCTAACCTCAGGAGATTTGAGATCAAATCTCCTGTGCGTCATAAGACTATTTGATACCGAATGCAATAACTAAAGCATAAATTGCAATAGCTTCTGCAAATGCGGCGGCTAGAAGCATAGGAACCAGAATTTTACCTGCAGATTCAGGGTTTCTTCCAATTGATTCCATAGCTTTCGCACCAATTTTTCCTATTGCCAATGCTGGAGCAATACTCCCAATGCCAATCGCTAGTGCTTTTGCTAATGGTACTAAATCCATTTTTTACGACCTTTCTTTAGATTTATTAACTACTCGACT
>Ga0180007_10007455_pt1 | contig 10332 bp, 5 predicted proteins | sample MM_PC_MetaG_FD_121122 | JGI IMG/M metagenome (GOLD analysis project Ga0180007, IMG submission 121122) | Groundwater microbial communities from the Aspo Hard Rock Laboratory (HRL) deep subsurface site, Sweden - MM_PC_MetaG | ecosystem: Environmental > Aquatic > Deep subsurface > Groundwater...
ATCTCTTCCTCTGTCAGGTCGTACATTGTCTGAACTATGATTCTTCTGATTTTCTGATTGGCTATGATTTTAATATCGCTTACTCTCATAATCATAGCATTCATTTAATCATTCCAATGATAGTTCAAGACCCTTCCACTACCTTTATCTCCTCATCTGTCAACTCATACAGCTCATAAACCAGCCGGTCGATCTGTTTGTCTGTAGATTCAATCCGGCGCTGCAACTGCTCCCGGCTGCGGGGTTCGCGGATTGAGGAGAGCTTTTTGTGGAAGTCGAGCATCTGCTCAACCAGAGACACCATACGGTCTCTGTTTTTGGCGCCTGGAAGTGGAATAGGAATTTGAAGAATATCTCTGATCATTATTTGAGGAAATGTATCTAATTCACTGATTTGAAATTTTTTTCGGAAGTACCATCCTATTAATCGTGAATTCAGAATACCTAAAACATAACGATAATAAAATCGATCATCCTGTATTTTTAGCACGAACAACAAAGTATTGCAGTAAGAAGTTTCGGGGACATAGGTAGCAATTAATGTTTTCCCAACTATTTTACGAATAAGTATCTTTTCGCTTTCATATTTTTCAGGTTTTCTTGGTTCTGCAAGCCATTGTCCATACTTTAACCAATCGTTTTTTTTCCATAATAGATTGTATCGTCCTATATGTTTCCCAACATAAAATGGTAACCAGGAATTGTCTAATTGATGCTTTGATGTAAAAGGCTTCTCCTCACGTATTTTATTAGTTTGAGGTGGCTTACCTTTGCCGACTTGGTACACTTTAATTCCATAAAATATTTCTGCAATATTTTCAATTGTCGGATTATTAGAATTGACTTTATTTAATAATCCTGTTTCGTCTGCATCAGACTGAACGTTAAAAGAATCTTGTTCGTACCAAAAATCAGTTTCTATTGTGAATTCTCGCTCTGGTTGCTTAATTGCTATGATTGAAGCCTTTTTGTTAAATATTTTCACATTTACAATTGATTTATTGTATTCGTCTGCTAAAGGGGCTTTCTGTGCGAATAACAAGGTTGTATCTACTGTTGCCTTTTGGAAAACGTTTGAAGGAAGAACTACAATTTCTTTCAGTTTTGAATTTTTTAACAAGAATGTGCGAAGTGCACCTGTAAATCCAAGGTTAAGATAAGTATCAGGAATGATATAACCGAATAGACCATCGACTTTGAGCAATCGAAATGATTTTTCAACGAATAATAAGTAACTCTCTCCACGCCAGACTTGTGTTGTATAAATTCCTTTGAAATAATTGTTCATACTTGTGGTGAATTCTGCTCCATACGGCGGATTGCCGATCACGGCATCAAATCCCTTTGCCTGCCCGACTGCGTCAGTCAGGCTGGCTTTCTCTGCGTCTTTGCGAGAAAATATCTCAGAAAATTCCTTCTCCCAGTCGAAGACATTGATGCGCCGGGCTTCCTCTTCGTCAAAGAGATTGGCCTGTTGACTGTCGTAATAGTCGGGGCCGATCAGGGAGTTGCCGCATTTGATATTTTGTGAGAGATTCGGCAGGGCGCGTTCGTGCCAGATACCGAGTTGACGGGTCAGGGTTTCGCTGTTTTCGTTTTCCAGGACTTTCAGCAGCAGGCTGAGTTTGGTAACCTCCACGGCATTGGCGTCGATATCGACGCCGTAAAGATTATTGAGCAGGATGCGTTTCTTTTCAAGGGTTGAGAGAAACCAGTTATCGCCCTTGCCCTGGAAGATCGCCTGGACTGAGGATTTGCGGTTGCCATTAACCAAAAGACAATGGGGGACTTTGCCGGTTTTCTCAAATTCTTTCTGATAGTAGTTTAGATGCCAGTCCATTAAATATTGAAATGCGCCCAGCAGGAAGGAACCGGAGCCGCAGGCGGGATCGAGAATGCGCAAACTGCCGACCTGTTGCGGTGTTTGATTTTCCAGCAGTTTGCCGACAGTATTTCCAACGATGTAATCCACGATATATTTTGGCGTATAATAAACGCCGCCGGCTTTACGCACTTCGGGCTTTTCTTCAATCCGGGCGTGATGACCGGCAGTGAGGGAGATGCGCTTGCCGAGAAACTGTTCATAGGCATTGCCCAGCACCTCCACCGGGAGCACACTGAATTCGTAGGGGCATTGGGGATAATAGAGTTTTTTGATAATGTCGTTTAATAGTTTGTCGTCAATCGCCAGGGTGGGAGTGATGGTATCGGGATTGGCGCCGTCTTTTGCGCTGAAATGAAAAAGGCCCGAATTATAGCGTTCGTCGGCGCGGTAATACATTTCGATCAGCCGGGAATAGACCCGTTCGCCATTGAGCAGGGCTTGCAGAGTATGTTGAATTTCAATGCCGCGGTCTTCGCACATGCGCAGGAAAATTAGGCGGTCGATAGTCATTTGTACGGCAAAATTGAGTTCACGACCGGAGAGATCAGGATTTCGTAAAGCGATATTCCGAGCCAGCAGGATACGCCAGTTATCGAGATCGTTGAGAAAGTCACGGTCAATTTCCGCGCGGGGTTTTTTACCCTGCTTGTCCTGAATAAACCGATGAAAATCGCCCCTTTTGACCGCTTCTTTGGAGAACACTGATTGGATAAATTCCCAGTTTTCAAGGTATTCTTCAAAGCTGTAATAAAGCATTCGTCCGACATGGGGTTTATCGGTAATGGCCGGTTTCAGGCTGGTATCGTAAACAATGAATTCTTCGAAGTCGGTCAAGAGTGAGACTGGCAGTTTGGCGCTGTAGGCGTAGCGGCGCAGCTGGAAAGCCGGAGCGGGATCGTTCTTGAGATCGACGGATGGTTTCTTAGTCTCCAGGAAGAAAATACGTTTGCCACCGATGCGAAAGGAATAATCCGGCGCTTTGGTCGTATGTCCGACCCGAACTTCATCTTCGTGAATGACGTCCCGGAATGCGAGGGCATATCCGTTGGAGTTGAGGACGTCCCAGCCGAGCGCTTCCCAGAAGGGATTGACAAACTCTATCCGAACAGAAGTTTCGTTGTACTTCGGGTTTTTGTACTCATCCAGATTGTGGGAGAATTTTTCAACAAGATCGGTGATATTTTTTAGCATGATTTTGTCCGGTTCTGTTATGCTAAAATGTAAATCTTTGCGAAAGTGGAACTTGTCCCGCTTTTATCGGGAAACTTTCGCAAAGTTTCTTTAGTAAAAACTGTCATACTTGACCTATTCCGTTTTTTGTACCGGTTTGATATTATGATATTTAAGGAAATGATGCAACAGGAAACAGGTTTGAAATGTTATAGCGGTTTTTTTACACTAATTCCGGCGCCAACTGATTATAAACCGAATTCAAAAGGCTTTCATAATCAAGACCTTCCGGGTATATCGGTTTATGAAATTTCACATTGATCTTTTTCCAGGGTTTTGGAAAACGTGAACCCCGGGGCAGCGCTTCAAAGGCACCTTTGATGGAAACCGGTACGATCGGGACTTTCAGCTCCGTTGCCAGGATTACAAAGGCTTTTTTAAATTCACCCAGCTCACCAGTCCGGGTTCGTGATCCTTCGGGAAAAATGATTACATTTTTACCCATTCGCAGTACTTTCGCCAGCTTCCGGAGTGAGAGTTTCACATCTTTATTTATATCGGAAATGATAATGTTATGGCGGTTTGCCAGCGCTTTTACCCAACGTTTTTGGATATGTTTTTCCTTGGCGTAGAAATAGGTGTTTCGATTGGTTTTATTATTGAGAAAAACCGCCACAAACATACCGTCGAAAAAACTCTGATGGTTGGGTGCAATAATGCAGGGACCATCGGGTATATTTTCCAATCCTTCACCTTTCAGGCGGAAATAAATCCGAAAGAAACCTTTGGTCAAATGTTTAAAAATATTCCATGTGAACCAGCTTTTAGGAAGTGTTAATTCGACTTTTTCCTTTAATATTTCGGCCCATTTTACCACTTCGATACTGAACTTATTTTTCTTTTCCCGCATGAAAGTGGACAGTTTTTCCACTGTCGGATGATTTATTAGAACATCTTCCGGTATTTTAATGCCAAAGGTGGATTGTAGAAAGGTCTGCAGACTGACTTTATCCAGGGAATCAAGCCCGAGATCAATTTCAATGTGATCGTCCGGGAAGATATCCGTCTTTTTCTGCTTCATGAGAAAATCACGGATCACCCGGTATTCTTCATGGTCCGGTTCCGTGGTTTTCATTTTTTTTATTCCAAAAGAACCGGCTATCTCTGCCAGTTTGAAGCGCTGGAGTTTTCCCAGCCGGGTTTTGGGAAGTTCTTCTTTCAGAATAACAAAATTTGAAATTTTCTTATAGTAGGAAACCACGCTATTGTATTTATCCACGATTTCTCCGCGAAACAGTTCGTCAATATTGAGAATTCTCCGTTCTCGCAATAACTTAAAATCGGGATAAAATGCGGCCTGTATTTGATCGTTTTTCATGAAGACGCCGACATCGGCAATGTAATCTGAAAGTGACTTTAACTTTTTCTCAGCTTCTTCGGGATTGACATTTTTTCCACTCGACAGGACGATTATTTCTTTTCTGCGGCCGGTGATTCGTAGGTAGCCCTTTTTATCGATCGTTCCCAGGTCGCCGGTATGCAGCCAGCCATTTTTCAGAACATCAGCGGTTTCCTGTGGTCTGTTATAATACCCCTGCATGATATTACGGCCCCGGGCAACGATTTCCCCATCATGGATTTCAACATCAAGGTTGGGCATTGACTGTCCGGCAGAACCGATTTTCCATTTTCCAGGACGTGTAAAGGTGATCATTGGTGCCGCTTCCGTCATTCCAAAACCTTCCAGTATTTCAAATCCAAGGGCTTTAAAACCCCGGGCAACGTCCTCATCCAGTTTCGCGCCGCCGCTGACCATGTATTCAACGTGTCCGCCAAATTTTTGGTGAACGGTTTTAAAAAGAGTGCGGGAAAATGCGTAGGAATTTATGAATTTAGCGGTTTTAAAAAGCGCCCGGGTAATGAAATGGGCGTCGATTTTGTCTATAATGCCTTTATGAATCGCAGCATAAAGACGGGGAACGCCGATGATGATATTGACAGCGTTTTTCTGCAATGTTGCGATAATATCTTCCGAATTAATAGTTGGAGAGAAGGCAATCTTTCCGCCGACTTTCAACGGTGCGATCTGGCGCCGCCGGACAAATTTGAAGATCAGCAATCCCGGCGCCGACAAATGGGCGATCCAAATTGACGAGGCTTCAGCTGAAGATAAAAATATCATTAAAGCAATTACGATGGAGAATATTTTATCTCAGATTCATTTACCGACAATCGATATTCTAAAAGTAGATATCGAAGGCGCTGAACGAACGCTGTTCCGCGCCAACACGGACTGGCTGAAACGCGTCAATGTCCTGATCATAGAAATTCATCCTGTGGCTGGATGCAGAGACGCCGTATTTGACGCCGTCAATGAATTCCCCCACTCTGTACAAATTAGAGGGGATACCACAATGATCAAATTCAATCACGATTAATTTTAATCAATATCTTGACATAAGCTGTTATTGTACTAAATTTCAACAGTAAGAAAAGTTGGGGAGCATGAAATGAAACTACAAATTATTTTAGAACCAAGCGATGAAGGTGGATATACTGTAACTGTTCCCTCCTTACCGGGTTGTATTAGCGAGGGTGATACAAAAGAAGAGGCTATTAATAATATTAAGGAGGCAATCGAGCTTTACCTTGAACCTGTTGAAGATGATTTTGTGTCAGATAAAGTACATTCACAAATATTCGAACTGGCAATATGACCAAAATACCAAGCCTCAATTATGAAAAAGTAATTTACCCTATAACGTAATTTAAGAATTTTGATACAATACATAGCAATATTGAACGATAAAACATACAAAATCTCGTATAATGAACCTCCCCGACGCAAGCCTGGGGGAATTCTTTGATTAAAAAAACTGAAAACCACTAAGAAAATGTCTTGGATTTAAAACTCCTAATCAGGTATTTTTTGGAGGCGCTAACTGTTGCACTTAATAGTTGAATTCAGGAAATATTTCAATGGCTATACTCATGGTTTCTCCGCAGCAATAATTATTAAAAACATCACAGTTGAATTTTTTTTAGCGGCTCTGTTATTATTTTTTTCTAGCAATATATGCTATTCTTTAACAAATGATCTTTTTATAAAAGTAAATCAGGAATTCAATAAAAGATCTGAAAATAAAACTTTTACTAAAAACGATATTTATTATTTCAGTAACGCTCTGATCTCGTCACGCTCCTATAAACAGGCATTAAATAGTTTAAAAAAACAACGGCTCCAAAAGATGACGCGCTCCGCCTCTTACAAATTAGGCGATACGACAAGTTTTTATGTGCGGAATATCTTTGATCAGTCAGAATGGAATAGCATCAATGCGAAACTTGTCTTTGACACGAGTTCTGTTTCAATATGGCTTGAAACCGATGCAATATCCAATATATTTACACAGAATGAAGTAGATTCTCTTATGGATATTTTTGCGGATTTTCTCTTGAGAAAAACCGGTAATTATTCTGTTGATAGTACAAAGGGAATTTTACATATAATGAAATCCTATTTCGGTTCTCCTCCGAATATTGATGGTGATGACAAGCTGGATATACTGCTTCTTGATATACAGGATAACTTCCAGGCTACAGGCAGTTTTGTTGCCGGGTTTTTTGATCCTAATGATCTATTTGAGAATGAAACATCTAATAAACGGGATTTGATCTATATTGATATTTGTCCGACGATAAAATATAACGGGAAGATAACGCCTGGAACGGCTATTTCCACAATATCTCATGAGTATCAACATCTTATACATATGAATTATGAGGGAGATGAACCGGAGTATGTTTTTATTAATGAGGGGCTTTCGGAATATGCTGAAATTTTTTGCGGGTTTTCTCCAAGATCGGCAGATGCATATTTTATTCATTCAAACAGATCCTTGTTAATCTGGAATTACAATGATCCTATCCCGGATTATGCGAGAGCCGCACTCTGGACTGAGTATCTTTTTGAGCAAATTGGACCTGATAACATCAAAAATTTGGTGCAGTCAAGCGAAACAGGAATAAAGGATTATCAAAAGTTATGTAAAAACCATTACAATTTATCATTTGAAGAGATTTTCACTAACTGGGGATTTGCCAATGCTATAAATGATACCAATGTAGATCCTGCGTATGGATATAAACATCCTTTAAGAAATTTTAAAAACAGGTTTTCACAAATATATCATGATCATATTCCCGCATCAAACACATTTTCATCACCGAATCTAAGTTTTACGAAGGTATCAATTCAGAATATCCGGGAGATATATTTTCAGGGAATTCAAATTCCCCGTAATATAAGAATTCATTCTATTATTTCTTTTCATTCCGATGAACCAGTGATATATCCATTTATAAACGCGCCATTTTCGTATCAAACAAATTATGAAGATAACGCTAATATCAGTATGATCTTTCAGAATGATCAGACACCGGACAGTGAGGATGATTCTTCTTTTACCGATATTGAGTATCTGATCTCGGGACAAAAGAGCGGGATTTCAAAAACATTAAAGTATGATGACGGAACAGCGGATAAATTTTGCAGTGAGGCGTCCTATTTGCTGATCAACAATTCCGTTGCAGCAAAATTCACCCCGGAAGGATCAGCATGGCTGCACGGTGTTTCGGTAAATACGATTTTTCTGAGTGAAATCGACGGATCGGGTATAGATCAATTTGATGACAGAGATGTTATTGTACGGATATGTGATGATAATAATGGTTTCCCCGGTAGCAATTTAACAGAGCCTTTTGTTCATAGTTTCAAACGAGACATAGGCAAGCTGAAATTTGAAACGATCTCTCTTGATGAATATTATGAGGAATTAAAAGCGCTCTCCGAACCTTTTTATATTGTTCTGAGCAATGATGGTGATGATGAGAATTTATTTGGCATCGGGCTTGACAGCAGCGCATCTGTTTCAAATACTTTTTTATACGGAAAAACGGATGATAATGAAGTGTCTGACTGGCATATCCTGAGTTCTTTCCGGATCTATGATAATTATCTTAACGGCTGGAATGCTATGCTCAGAGCATTGATAATTCAAAAGTTTGGGTATTGCCATGAGATCAAAATCGAACCTGTAATAAGTATGGATCATCAAAATATGATCTTTAAAATTGAAATGCCTTTTGAAATTGATACAACTGTATCGAGGATTTCTGCGATATTGCCTTCGGGAGTAACTATGCAGGGAAAAATAGAGAATGAGTATTCGGAGATCGTAACGAAGTTTCCGCTTTTAGTTGACGGTGAATATAAAATATTTATGAATTTTTTTGATATTAATAGAGTTATGGCAGTGGATACTATATATAATTATACCGTGGATGTGCCTGATGGTTTTATAGCAAATTACTGTTTTCCGAATCCTTTTAATGATATGACCAAAATTCCGATGCTTCTTATGGAAAGAGGCGTTATTAATATTAATGTATTTAATATCCTTGGGCAGGAAGTGATGAAAATCGACGAGTTCCCTGTATATGTCGGTAATTATAATACATCATTAAATTTAAAGGATCTTCCAAGCGGAATATATTTTGCCCGAATGCTTTACAGACGAGAGCGTGATAATAAGGAAGTGATAAGAGCGGTAAAGTTGACTTTGCTAAAGTGAGATCGGTCAGCCGACTGGCTGAACGGATATCATCTCTCGTTCCCAAATCTGTCTCTCGAACGCAAAATCTGAAATCCTCAATTAGATATCATCTGTTTTTCGTGCCTTTTGCCACAAGGCATCCAGGGAGTGGCTAATGACTTTTTCGGGATAATTACAAAAATATTATAATTTTGTTTGAATGTTTGAGATACTTTTTTTAACTTGTTTTTAAGAAAAAAGGGTTTACGAATGAAATTTAACCCCGAAAAAATCTAAAATAAGAAAAGGAGTAATTACCTACGGGGCTTTTAGCATCTGTTTTTTGATGGTGGTTTTGTTAAACTTTTAATTCAAAATGAGGAGAAGAAACATGAAGAAAATCACTTTTAGTGTGCTTGCGATCATTTTGGTCGCTATCATTCTTATTGTTAGCTGTGAATTCAAGGAAGCAACAAATGTTGAAAACGAGAGAGCAAGAAACCGGCTTCAGGTGAATGCCGCCGTGTTTCGGATGGGATATGACGAGAAGGTGCAGACATTTGCTCTTAGGTGGCCCGGCAGTATAGTGCATGAGGGGCTGGCTAAGACAACAGAGGATGATGAGAATTTGCTGCTGCTCGATTATCAGGATTGTTACCAGGAAATGGCTATAGATACCAATGGCTATTTTCATTATGAGAAGTCCCATAATGAGGGTAATGCCGAAATATCAATGCCGGAGGATATGTGGGAAGATGTAAAAGATGATGTCCCTTACAACCCTGATATTGATAAAGCAGCGGAACAGTACAGATTCAGCAATGGTATTATGGAGGCTGTTGCTACAAACGGAGATATTGTATATTCTATCCCTTACGACCCCGAGGAGTATCGCATCAATTTGGATAGCCTTTCAGCGGTAACAGATACTATGTCCGGGGATAATGACGGTGGCACAGGTAATAAGTTCCTAACTTCGCTTAGAGCGGATAACGTGAATTTTAAAATGGTTGGCGATGCCAGCGTGGTGATCGAATCGGATATGCCTGATGACCCTGTTTGCGGCAGGATGAAGCAGCTCTACGATATTGAACAGGGATTGCCCGTGAGAACTGCATTTTACAGGAAGGATGGCAGATTCGATTCGGTTTATTTATCCGCTTATGAGAATATCGACGGCGTGCCTGTTGAGACGCAGACGATCTGTTATGATTTCGGTGAAGTGAATGGAAAATGGGAAGCAACAACTGTTACTTATATTATTAAGGAGAATGTCTGGGTTGAAAAGAACTTGCCGAAAAAATAAACAAAATGATTAAGGAGTTTAAAATGAAGAAAATAAAAACTATTTCGATAATACTTGTCCTTTGCGGACTTTTATTCAGTAATGTATATGCAAAGAACATTGCCCTGTTTCTGCATGGATTTGAGAGTGTAGGGCAGGTATGGACAGATAGAGGAACGACCGCCGACTTTTTAGAATCAGATGGTTATGGCTCGGCTATAGTTGATGATTATTTAAATTTTGATTATGACATTGTTGACTTTCAAAATACAGATTCGCTTTTTGGAGAACTAATAGCAGAAATGGCTGAAAAAGACCCGTACCAACAGCACAAATGGATCATTGTAGGCCACAGCCTCGGCGGATTGTTTGCTCGCGGTGTGGAATCAACATTACGC
>Ga0180007_10007456_pt1 | contig 10331 bp, 7 predicted proteins | sample MM_PC_MetaG_FD_121122 | JGI IMG/M metagenome (GOLD analysis project Ga0180007, IMG submission 121122) | Groundwater microbial communities from the Aspo Hard Rock Laboratory (HRL) deep subsurface site, Sweden - MM_PC_MetaG | ecosystem: Environmental > Aquatic > Deep subsurface > Groundwater...
ACATTTTCCATGTATTTGAGCAGTTCCAGGCTTTCGGCAAAACTCGTCTGATTTTCCGTATTAAAGGCATACTCCACATAGCTCTGTTTTACCCTGCTTGCCACCAGCAAACGGGTGGCGGCAAGGCGGGCCTCGGCCATGGCGGCATCCTGCCTGGCGACTTTTTCAGCCAGGGACAGCTTGCCCGGCCAGGGGAGGGTCTGGGACAGACTGACGGCTGCCTCCTGGGGTCCGGTGCGTGTTTCAACCGGCTCAAGATAGTATTCGATCCCCATCCGGGGGTCGGGCAGGGATGAGCTTTGCCGTGCCTTCTGCCTGATACCCTGCACCCGGGACTTGGCCGCCTGGATGTTTTCGTTATGCTCAATGGCTTCGGTAAGATAGTCCGCCAGGGGAAGACTGGCGGCGAAGAGGCGATGGGGCAGCAGAATAGTGAGTGCCAGCAGAGTCAGAATATGTCGAGGAATGGCGCGTTTCATAGGATGTTTGTCCTCGTTTTGAGATAATCCGGTAGAGCCCGGAGAGGGGATGTCCTCCCTCAGGCCATTGTCTAAAGCAATCCGCGTGCCGTAAGGGTTATTTGTGTCAGGCAAAAAAGGGAACTCTGTACAAAGGCAGACGCCAACTGCTGTTGCAGGGAGCAGAATGGGTCAGGTGCATGGCACAGAGCACCCTCGGCCAGTAAGTGGATCAGGAAAATTGAAGAATATTCTTCAATGGCTTGCAGGATATTCTTCAGCTGTCCAGGCTGTACTTCTCCAGCCGGTAAATAAGCACATGGCGCGGAATCTTCAGCAGACGGGCCGCCTCGGAACGGTTGCCTTTACTGATGGCCAGCGCCTTGAGGATCAGGCCCTTTTCCACCTCCTCCAGGGAAAGACCTTCCGGCGGAATGTCGGGCAGGGAGGGATCGGAAGAGGAGGTGCGGCCGGGAAGCAGGATCTCAGCCTCATCAATGGCGTCTTTTTCCCGTAAAATAATGCAGCGTTCCACCACGTTCTGCAGTTCCCTGATATTGCCGGGCCAGTGATAGGACTGCAGGCGAGCAAGGGCACCAGGGGTAAATGACACCTGGGGAGGCGCTTCATGCCTTTTCAAAAAATGGGCGACCAGGGCAGGGATATCTTCTCTTCTATCGCGCAGCGGCGGAAGATGCAGCGGGATGACGGACAGCCGGTAGAAGAGATCATCACGGAAATTTCCCTTGCTGATTTCGGCACGCAGATCCCGATTGGTGGCGGCGATGATGCGCACATCCACTGTTTCCGTGCGGTCGCTGCCCACCGGTTCAACCTGCTTTTCCTGGAGCACGCGGAGAAATTTCACCTGCATCTCAGGCAGCAGTTCACCGATTTCATCGAGAAACAAGGTGCCATGGTGAGCGGCCTGAAAACGGCCCTGCCGGTTCTGCACCGCGCCGGTGAAAGCCCCCTTCACATGGCCGAAAAGTTCGCTCTCGATCAGTGGAGCAGGGATGGCTGCACAGTTTACCGCCATAAAGGGTTCTTTTTTTCTCTGGCTGTGCTGGTGGATGAGGCGGGCCAGCACCTCCTTGCCGGTGCCCGACTCGCCGCTGATAAGCACCGTGGCGTCGGATTCTGCCACCTTGAGGGCGGTGTGCAGCAGTTCGGCCATGGCGCTGTTGACCGTTACCATGCCTTCCACGCCGGTCAGCCGGTTGATCTCCTGGGACAGGGAGCGGGCGCGGATCTTCAGACTTTGCATTTCCAGGGCCTTGCGGCAGGAGAGAATCAGGGTGTCCCGGTCAAAGGGTTTGGTAATGAAGGTGAAGGCCCCCTGGTGCATGGCCTGCACCGCCATTTCAATGGATCCGTAGGCGGTGATAATGATCACCGGAACGTCCGGCGCCTCCTGTTTGAAGCGTTTGAGCAGCTCCAGGCCGCTTGCGTCACCCAGTTCAACATCGGTGACCACCAGCTCGGGAGGATGGCGCTGAAAGGAATCAATACCCTGCTGGGCGTTGGCCGCCGTTTTTACCGAGAAACCGGCCTTGGCCAGGTTATACTCGGTCACGCGGCGCAGGCTTTCATCATCATCGATAAGGAGAATATGGTTGTTCATGGTCGTTGCTCGATTTTCGGCACGGCCGGCAGAATGACGATAAAGCCGGCCCCGCCTTCAGGGGCAGATTCAATGGTGATCCGTCCGTCGTAACTTTCAACGATCTTGGCGCTGATGGCAAGCCCCAGACCGGTGCCGTCCTGCCGTCCGCTGTAAAAGGGCGCAAAAACCTTTGCCCGTTCAGCTTCGGCAATACCGGGGCCGTTGTCGGCGACGATGATTCTTGTTTCGTTGTCCCTTAGCTGCACCTCAAAACGGATCAGGCCGTTTTGGGCAACCGCCTCAATGCTGTTCAGCAGCAGGTTGATGAATACCTGGGACATCTTGTTGCCGTCCACCTGGATCTCTTTGGCCGCCTCGGGGATAATGCGCGTGAGGGTGATGCCTTTTTTGCGGATTTTGTTGTCAACCAGGGTGGCGACCCGGTCAAGCACACTGAGGAGCGGTTCGAGGCTGACAGGCTGGGCGGCTGGCTGCTGCTGGTTTCTGGAGTAGCGCAGGACTTCTTCCACGGTGGTGTTGAGCCGAGCCGTCTCCTTTGCCAGGATTTCGGCAAACTCGTGTTTGGGATGGCCGGGGGGGAATTCGTCCAGGAAGATTTCCGCCGTGCCTTTGATGGCACCCAGGGGATTTTTGATTTCATGGGCCAGGGAGGCGGAGAGCTGACCCAGGGCGGAGAGCTTCTGGCTGACCCGCAGCTGCTCTTCAGCTTCAATGAGCAGTCCGGCCTCTTCATGGAGGCGGGCATAGGATTTTTCAAGTTTTTCAGAGAGTTCCTGATATTTTTCCTTGAGCCGCGACTCCCGGCTGGCAATGGTGCCCACCAGGCCGCCGGCGGCTAGATAGAGACCGATTTCCGTCAGCTCACCCAGAAAAAAATCGTAGTTCATCTGGTGAAAGAGATGGAGATGGGGAATGAAGGCCAGAATGGTGAAAATTGCCAGCAGCAGGCCTCCGCCCGCTCCATAGAGCAGTGCGGCCACGACGATGGGGAAATAACTCAGACGCCGGTATGTTTCATGGAGAAAAACCTTGTCGGCCGGGGTCACCCCATGCAGCACGCCAATGGCCACCACCATGAGGAGGAGTAGAAAGAGGATGGTTCCTGATCTTTTGCTTTTGATCACAATAGAGAGGGGGCTCGGAATTCTGAGTTTTGCGTTACGTGTTATGTAGGAGTAATTTGGCATATCTGCCGGGTATTTTCACTAGCCACACTGCGTGACGTACTCATTTGGTTCTTTTGCCGACTCCTCCCGACTTATCATTGCCTATTATTACAGTACAGGCCTCGGGCTGTAATTTCAAAATAATTCTACCGGTCAGGCAGGGTGGAGTGGCATTTAAAAAAAATAAGGGAAAACAGGCAAGAGGGGTCAGGTCAAGGATTTGAGCTTCTTCTGGATCATCTGCAGATCATGCCAGGCCCCTTTTTTCAGTTCCTGGGTCTTGAGCAGCAGGGTCGGATGAAAGGTGGGCATGAGCGGGATGCCCTGGAAGTCATGGAAACGGCCCCGCAGGCTGAGGAGAGACTGGGAGGTTTTGAGCATGGTCTGGCTGGCAGTCTGGCCCATGGTGCAGATGATTTTTGGTTTGATCAGCTCAATCTGCCGCATGAGAAAGGGCAGACAGGCGGATGTCTCCACTGTTGGCGTGCTGCCCACGGCCGGCGGTGCGCATTTGACGATGTTGGTCAGGAAAATGTCGTCCAGGGACAGGTTGATAGCGCCGAGCATTTTTTTCAGCAGTTCACGGGGGGCACCGCTGATCGGCTTGTTTGCCGCCTCTTCCTCGACGCCGGGAGGATCACTGATGATTAAAAGGGCCAGGCCCTGCCGGACGGATCCTTCACCAAAGATCATCTGCCGCCGTGATTTTCCCAGGGCGCACTGTTGGCACCCCTCAAGGCTGTGCCTGAGATCATCCAGGGTTTGCAGGTCTGCTCTATCCGGTCCGGCGGTCTCGACGGGCTTTGCGGTTGCGGCTGGCGGGGTAGGGGTGGGGAAAAAGGGCTGCGTTTTTATCTTTGCCGACGAGGGTTTGAGAAAACTGTTTAATTCCGGAGATAAAGGGTAGTCGAGTTCACAATGCCGGTGAAAGGCGACAAGATTTCTTGTTTCCTGCAGCAGTCTGCTTAAAGAAGAGGGATCATTCTTCATGGATCGCTGCCTTCCATTCATGCAGAGCGGCGAGGGCTTTTTCAGCCCGCAACCGGCCACGCAGTTTTTTTGGTACCTTTCTGCCATCCTGGCTGGTCAGATTGGCAAAGAGGCCGAAGTTGATGTTGGACGGCTGAAAACGGGCGGGATCAGTTTCGGTGAGATGGCGGATGAGTGCGCCGAGTGCTGTCTCGGCAGGTGGTGGAAAAGGTTTGCGGCCCTGCAAAAGGTGCGCGGCGTTGATGCCTGCCAGCAGACCCATGGCCGTTGATTCCACGTAGCCCTCCACCCCGGTGATCTGCCCGGCCAGCAGGATGTCCTGTCTTGTTTTGAGCTGCAGTGTCGGCTCCAGCACCTTGGGTCCGCAGACAAAGGTATTGCGGTGGATGCTGCCCAGACGTTCAAACTCCGCCTGCTCCATGCCCGGAATCAGGCGGAAGACCACCTGCTGGGCAGGATAGGTCAGTTTGGTCTGAAACCCCACCATATTGTAATGGGTTCCTTCCACATTTTCCTTTCTGAGCTGGACCACCGCGTACGGGTCATGGCCGGTGCGGGGATCGGGCAGACCAACCGGCTTCATGGGGCCGTAGCGCAGGGTGTCCACCCCCCGTTCAAGCATGACTTCAATGGGCAGGCAGCCCTCGAAATATTTTTTTTCCTCAAAGGCTTTCAGCTTCACCTTGTCCGCTGCCGCCAGTTCCGTGATAAAGGTCAGGTACTGGGCCTTGTCCATGGGGCAGTTGAGGTAGTCTCCCGGCCCATCGTCATAGCGGGAGGCCTGATAGATAATCTCCCTGTTCAGCGAGTCGGCGACGATAATCGGGGCAATGGCATCGTAAAAGGCCAGATGATCGCCGGTGATTTCCTGCAGGGAACGGGCCAGCCCGTCGGCGGTAAGGGGACCGGTGGCCAGGATTAATAGCGGATGGCGTTCATCCGCTTGGGGGATGTCGATGATTTCCTCGCGGCGAATTTCAATTGCCGGGTGAGATTCGATTTTTTCCGTGATAAAACGGGCAAACAGCGTGCGGTCAACGGCCAGAGCCTTCCCGGCCGGAACCTTTGTCGTGGCCGCAGCGGCCATGAGCAGGGAGTCAAGCTGCCGCATTTCTTCCTTCAGCAGACCAACGGCCGAGGATGGGTCATCGGAACGAAATGAGTTACTGCAGACCAGTTCCGCTAGATCGGGGGAGGAGTGGGCGGGACTGAAACGCCGTGGTTTCATGTCATAGAGGATCACCCGGCAGCCACGTTTTGCCGCCTGCCAGGCTGCCTCGCAGCCAGCCAGCCCTCCGCCGATAATAGTCAGAAATCGGTCGTCCATTAAATACCTATCTCTTTTTTGGTACCGTGGGCCGCCAGATCTCCGGAGGTGCCGGTCTGAACCGCGCCACGAAGAATATTTCCGGTTGAGATCAGCACGGAGTCGTTGATCTTGGACAGCATTTTCGTCGCAGTATCATTTCCGGCACCCGGAGGGGCAAGAAGAATGAGTTTCATATATTTCTGCGGGTTCTGTTAAATGATGATGCCTGTTTAAAAAGAAGTGGAAAATCGTGTAACTATACCTAATTTTGTCTGATTTGACAGCAAAATAACAGTATAGCGCAGGGCGCTGACGGGTTTGCGGAGTAATGGAGGGTTGGGGAGATGAAAAAGGCCGATGTTGTGAGGGGACACCGGCCTTTTTCATGTACTAAGGAGAAAAAAATGAAGAAAAGTGAGAAAAAACGAACTGATAAGGTTTTTTAATTCTTACAGTCTTAATGAATTAGATTCATCCGTTGCGAGAAAGGTTCCAAAAAAAAATCGGGCATAAAAAAACCGGTGATGGGGCGTCACCGGTTTTTTTACAACACAAGAGAGAGGAGAAAATGAGAAGAAAAAAACAATAAGGAGTATCAATTCTTAAAGTCTTAATTGATTAGATTCATCCGTTGCGGAAAGGTTCCAGAAAAAAATCTGTCGGGCAAAAAAAAACCGGTGATGGGAGGTCACCGGTTTCACTACAACAAAAAAAGAAGAGAAAATGAGAAGAAAAAAACAGGTAAGGAGTGTCAATTCTTACAGTCTTAATTGATGAGATCCGTTTTTTCAGAATAGGTTCCAGAAAAAAATCTATCAGGCAAAAAAAAAGCCGGTGATGAGGGTCACCGGCTTTCTGTTTCCATTGCTGGAAACACTGAGAAAAATGAAAAGTGAAAAAGTAAGGTAACTGAGGATGTTAACTCTTACATTTTACAATACATACAACGCTCACTTTCCCAAAAAGGTTCCATGGGAAAATATTTTTTTTCACATTTCTCGAATAAGCTGTCAGCCGGGAGTTTCGTAAGTGATTTCTTTTTATTTTAATTGACAAGAATGGGGGGGTCGAGTATTTAAGAAAGTTATTAATCTTAATTTAAGTTTTAGCATCTTCTTTTCTCGTCAATATTCTCGCCCTGCGCTGCCTCTTGGCCCTGTTTGATGCCGTTGAAGTTTTTGCTGAGCACTTAAAGGAGTACAGTATGAAACTTTTTATCGGCAACCTCCCATACAATATGAACGATACGGAACTGAATACCCTCTGCACTCCCTTTGGAGATGTCGTCAGTGCTAAAGTCATTACCGACCATTTTTCAGGCCAGACAAAAGGCTTTGGCTTTGTTGAGATGTCCAGTCGGCCTGAAGGTCATAAGGTGATGGAAGGGCTCAACGGCACAGAGGTCAGTCATCGTAAATTGATCTGCAACGAAGCTAAGCCGCAAAAGAAGAAAGGTGCACGACGCCGTTAAACCCCTGCCATTATTCCGGCACTCTTTATTCCTGTTTATGCCCCCCAAAGTTTCCTGCTTTTTTTTCTGCTCTGCATGGCATGTGAGAGGATTTTTCTGCCGTTAGTCCACCCCCGGCAAGGGGACAGCAATTATTTCCGCACTGTTTTTCCTGCCCATAAAAAATAAACCTTAATCAAGAAATTATAACAGCCTCCGACCGTGGTTCACTGTACAAAAGATTAGGACCATGGCGACAGTGCTGTTGACTTATAAACAGAAACAAGGAGTTTTAATGAGTTTTACATCATTTCATTTTCATGAAAAAATAGCCGCAGCGATAAAGGATTGCGGCTATGCAGCACCGACCCCCATTCAACAGCAGGCGATGCCGCCGGTACTTGACGGTCACGACCTCCTGGGGCTCGCCCAGACAGGGACCGGCAAAACAGCGGCATTTGTGCTGCCTATTCTGCAACGCCTCATGGAGGGCCCCCGCAAAAAGGTGCGGGCTCTGATTGTCGCCCCGACCCGGGAGCTTGCTGAGCAGACCCATGAATATATCGGCAAGATGGCCGGAAAGACCGGCCTTGCCAGTGCCGTTGTGTATGGCGGTGTCGGCAAACAGGGCCAGATCCATCAAATCCGCAATGGAGCGGAAATTATTGTAGCCTGTCCCGGCCGTCTGCTTGATCATCTCGATGCAGGAGCGTTTAACCTTAGCAAGCTTGAGATACTGGTGCTGGATGAGGCGGATCACATGTTCGACAAGGGATTTCTGCCTGCCATCCGCCGGATATTGAAGTATGTGCCGAAGCAGCGGCAGACCCTTATCTTTTCCGCCACCATGCCTGCCGAAATTCGTCATCTGGCCCAAAATATCCTGCAATCGCCGGTAACCGTGCAGATCGATCATGACCTGCCGGCTCCAACCATCTCCCATGTGCTTTTTCAGGTGGAACAGCAGGGCAAGACCGCACTGTTGAAACAGATCATGGAGCAGACCGAAATGGTTTCCGCCCTGATTTTTACCCGGACAAAACACAAGGCAAAGACCCTTGCCCTGCAATTGGAGAAATTCGGCTGCAGCGTCACCTCACTGCAGGGAAACCTTTCCCAGCAGAAAAGGCAGCAGGCCCTGGACGGCTTTAAAAGCGGGAAATTTAAAGTGATGGTAGCCACCGATATTGCTGCGCGTGGTATTGATGTGTCAAGAATTTCCCATGTGGTCAACTATGATATGCCTGATACGGCTGAGACCTATACCCACCGCACCGGCCGTACAGGCCGTGCCTGCCGCACAGGCGAGGCCTTCACCTTTGCCGGTCGCGAAGATATGAAGATGATTAATATTATTGAACGGAATTTAGGTAAAAAAATGGCGAGGCCGACATCTTCTGGTATTGCGACTCAGTCATTCACCGCCAATACTGAAATGAGAGAAGAACGGCCGCGTTCATCGCAGGTCAGAAGAAAAAGCAATCATACCCCGGCGGCTGGCGCAGGAAACCAAAACAGGCGCAGAGCTGTGCCGTTTGACTTTGATGTCCGCAGCCTTTCCCAGGGATCAGGGCGTAAAGATAGACCGACAAACGTGGGTTGATTCGTTTAACCCCTTCCTGTTGATTTTCCGGCAGGGAAAAGATGGGCATTCGAGCCGCAGGCGGCGCGAATGCCCATCTTTCGTTTGGGGGTCACGCTTTGCCATCACCAGGGCCTCCGGTCATGTCGCCTCATCCAGCAGGCGGCGGACAACAACGGCCATATCTTTTTTCATGACCGGTTTGGTCAAATATTCCCGAATCCCTATATGTTCCGCTTTTTCGGATGAAACGGTCTGGCTGAAGCCGGTGCATAAAATGATGGGCAGGCCGGGACTTATTTTGAGTATTTCGCGAGCCAGTTCCGCCCCCGTCATTTTCGGCATGGTCTGATCGGTGATGACCAGGTTGAATCTGTCAGGTTCGGCCTGAAAGATTTCCAGGGCTTCCTGGCTGTCTGTTCGGGTTGTTACCTGGTAACCGATATTGGTGAGCATTCTTGTAAGCATGACGCTGATCGCCTTGTCGTCATCTACCAGCAGGATGTGTTCCTGTTTGCCCTGGGGAAAAGTATCTCGTTCGGTGCCCGATTCATCCCTGTTTGAGCCCTTGCCGACAAGAGGCAGGTAGATGCTGAACGAAGTGCCATGGCCGATTTCGCTGTAAACCTTGATGACGCCGTTCAGGGAGGTGACAATGCCGTGCACCACCGCCAGCCCCATGCCTGTGCCCTCGGCTTTGCCCTTGGTGGTGAAAAACGGTTCAAAGATGTGCTCCATGGTCTCAGGCGTCATGCCTTCACCCGTATCGCTTATGGTCAGCAGGAGATGGGCACCGGGCTGGAGGTTGGGGTTGTTTCCGGCAAACTCTTCATCAACATCAATGATACGCTGGCCGACTTCCAGCACCCCGCCATTTTTCATCATCGCATGCCCGGCATTGGTGCACAGGTTCATGAACAGTTGGTGGATTTCCGTGGGATCGGCAATGATCGATGCCTCGGGATCACGCAGATCATGGCGGATTTCGATGGTGGTCGGCAGGGTAGAGCGCAGCAGTTTGAGAACCTCCTTGATGATGCTGAGGATGCAGAGAGGCAATCTTTCCTGTTTCGCCTTGCGGGCAAAGGAGAGGATTTGCTTGACCAGGTCCCTGGCCCGGATACCGGCGGTCTTGATTTCTTTCAGCTCCTCTTTGGGAGAGTGGCCACGGGAGATTTCGATTTCGGCAATATCGGCATTGCCCAGAATGGCAAACAGGATGTTATTGAAATCATGGGCAATACCACCGGCCAGGGTGCCGATGGCTTCAAGCTTCTGGGCCTGCCTGAGCTGTGCTTCCAGTTTCTCCTTCTCCTCTTCGCTCTTTTTTCTCTCGCTAATGTCGCGACTGACGCCGATGAGCCCCAGCACGCTGCCGTCAGGGTTATGGTATGGGGTTTTCAAGGTATCCAGCAGCACGTGTCTGCCGTCCGGGTAGTCGACCCATTCCTCATTGCGTTTCGTCTCTCCGCCGGCCAGCATCTGCCGGTCCTTTTCCCGGAAGAATCCGGCAATCTCGGTAGCAAAGAAGTCGTAATCAGTTTTGCCGATGATATCAGCAATGTCCCTGCCGGCAAATTCGGCAAAGGCCTTATTGCAGCCTAAATAGGTGCTTTCATGGTCCTTGAAAAAGATGAGGTCGGGCACGGAATCGATCAGGCTTCTCAGCAAGGCATGGGCATTCTCCAGTTCAATTTCCGTCTGCTTGCGTTCAGTGATGTTGATGGCTGTGGCCAGCACGCCGATGGT
>Ga0180007_10007457_pt1 | contig 10329 bp, 3 predicted proteins | sample MM_PC_MetaG_FD_121122 | JGI IMG/M metagenome (GOLD analysis project Ga0180007, IMG submission 121122) | Groundwater microbial communities from the Aspo Hard Rock Laboratory (HRL) deep subsurface site, Sweden - MM_PC_MetaG | ecosystem: Environmental > Aquatic > Deep subsurface > Groundwater...
GATATGCTTTTTCAATAAACTCGGTATCTCCTGAATAACGTAAATAACTGGCCGCTAATTGTATAAACCATAAAATAGTGGCATCAAACTCGGTATTCCAGTTGTTATGACCAGAATATTCAGCCCGAAAAGCAAAATCCTTCCAGTAATAGGCATGTGGAATGATATTATACCGATTAGCATGTCGAATAATATAATCCAAATTATATTTCACTCGATTCAGATCGAATTTCACTGCCGCCCGGTCAGATACAACAATATCGTAAGTAAAAAACAGATTATACGTTCCTGGACAAGGTATCGGAACAATCTCACCATTCATATAGTGAGCATTTGCCGCCATCACAGCTTTTGCCCAGACAACCGAATGATCGATTTGCTTATCGCCGGTTTGAAAGCGGCTGGCTTTAATCGCTTCCTCTAAAACAGAAGATTCATATTTAGCGATTTCCTGCTCATAATTCTCCTTCAAATAATCCACAATCGATGGTCCTTCGTTTTCGTTTGCAGAGCCAATGATCTGAATAACCCGCAGGACGTCACCGGGCTGTAACTCCCGCCGGTAGACAAAATGCGTGTTTGGTTTGCCTGTTTTTTCCAGCGGAATGGCAAGCGGCCGCTCTCCGGCATTGGTAACAAAAACCTGAGCAAAACGCGTATCCCCACCCGGATAATTGGTATAGACCGTCATTCCATCGGAATCATTGCGAATAATGGCGTGATCTTCCCTCCGATATGAATGGCTGGTTCGAATCGATGTGAACAGTCGTGTATCAAACTCAAACACCTCATTCTTCTTCAAACGATTCACTATCTCGTAAGTAACCACCATCGCCGGTTTTTCATAACAAAAACGATAGGTCACGTTGAAATCATACTGGGGCTTGTTATCAAAGAATTCAACAGAATAAGGAGTCAGTTTTATTTTGGCTGGTTCTCTGCCCAAGGATTCACGTGGACCATTGCCAATTTTCAAAAACCACTCCGCTACAAACGATGTATCCCGGGTCCAGTTATCAGTACTGAAATCGATGGTGTTAGCCACCGGATAGAAAAAACCAATACGCTGAGGAATCATATAACTGTGATGAAATTCCACACCAGCATACGGTCCTCCGACTTCAATCTCGGCTGGCTTATCGAAAGTCACTGCCAGATCGTCTGAATCAACACCAAATATGGCTTGCGAAAAAACAAAGAAAATGATCAGCAACAGGTTCGACTTTAACCAGTAAATCGGTATTAATTGCTTCTTTTCCATGATACTGTTCCCCCTCTTTATTTTAGTTTCACACATTTCTTCACTAACGAAAATTCACCCGCCTCAATCCGGTAAAAATATATACCAGAACTGACGTTTCGAGCATTCCATGTAACTGTATAGTCACCGGCCGGTTTATTTTCATCAACCAATATTCGGATCAGACGCCCGGTCAGATCGAAAACCTGTAACTTGACTTTCCCGGCAACCGGCAGTTGATACCGGATATTTGTCACAGGATTGAAAGGATTCGGATAGTTATTATGAAGAGCATAACGTTCCGGTAATTGAATATCAGCAATCTCGGGCTCAACAACAGGCTTATCCAGCGGCCAATTCACTTTCTCTCCCATTGCTTCACGTGTCATGTATGTCAAATCATCATCAGGATATTTTTGTATCATAACTTCTGTGTATTGTGATGCTTTCTCAATATCATTCAGGTCATTCAGCATGGCTAAAACCATAGCATATATCGCCGTTTTTTCTGCTATTGAATCCGGATATTTTCCCATTATCGCTTCACATATTTTTTGAGCACTACTAACATCTTTATTATCAAGAGATACATTGAGTAACAATGAATATACCATTTGATGAACATTTTCATCAATTGCAGAATTTTTCAATAAACCATTCAAATAATCATCCAATCCATCTTTTCCGGTCTCATGATACAGGTGATATATTTTCACCAGAGCACGATTTGCAAAATTATCATCTGAAAACTTGTTAACAAGCATCTGATATGCTTCAATGGATTCTTCTAACTGATTATTAATAAAATGATAATATCCTAAGAGCCAAAGATCATTAACATTATTTAAATCGGGATTATCAGGATCAAAGCCGGCCCATTTGTCATTATTTTCTGCAATGACAACAGATTTTCCTAATGATGAGCCGCCGCCGGGATCACTTCCGAGCGCGAATGAATAATTAATTGACGATCCATAACTGGCTAATCTTACCGGTGAGCTTCCCCACCAATTATATTCAGCTTCAATATCCGTATAAAAGTACGCTGTAGCATCTCTGTTATAATTATCACAAATACTGTTATATCCGCCGATTCTGGCGCCGGGATAGTAACCGTGACTGCCCATGAAAGGGTCTGAATAATACTGGGCATATATTCCGAATGAGTTTTCGGTTATAACATTATTGCCCTTATCAGATGTATAGATAGGGCCAAATTCCGGACTGGAACCGGATATGATATACGCACCAAAATAATTATCATCAATTGTATTATCATATAACTTGGGAGAACCTCCTGAAAAATAAATTCCAGCATAACTATTATCCCGTAACAAATTATCAGTAATTGTAGGACTTGAAGATGTCCCGTGAATTCCCTCAGAATTATTAATTACCGTGTTGGTTTCAATATGAGCCGGGGATGATTGATACAAGTAAATGCCATAATTTGAATGTGATATTGAATTATTTTGAATTCTCGGATTGGCTCTGTTACAATAGATGCCATATTGAGCATATTTAATGTCACAATATTTTACCTTACACGAAGCATCCACACTGGAATCCTCAAACCTGATACCATACCAGTTACTGCTTGCCGGATTTTCATTATACGAAGTAAAAACAATCGGATCCTCAGCAGTCCCCTCAGCAATCAATGTACCGTTAATTGTCAAGCGGGTATCATCATTGAAAAATACAAACACTCCGGGATCGATCTCCAGGGTAATACCGCTATTTACTGTTACATCTCCGGAGACATAAATATATCTATCTGTCCAGCTTGTATTACTGCTAATTGTACCAGACTCCTCGGTTAATCCACCATAATCAAAAAATCCTCTCTGATCAAATATATTCAGGAGAATCGTCAAGTGTTCGCCATCATACAGGTCGCGGTCCGCCTGCAACATTCCGTAGATAACATCATGAACAGGAGAGGAAATACTCACATGGCTTACTCCATCCAACAATAATGTTGTCGCAATATTTCTGCCTATGGAGCCATTTTCCTCGACATCCATCATCGTCGAAGCCCAGAGAGTACCTTTCATATAAATTATTTCCTCTGAACTAAGTCCATCTGGTGGAAATAACCAATTATCATAATAGTTATAGTCAGCTTCAAGAGCACGTCCACTCCAGGATTCACCATTTCCATCCCACGGGAATATTTTATCCGGTTGAAAAGATGATAGGGTTCTTCTGTAACTAATGGCAAGATAATCACCAATTCCTTCACTTACACCAAGCTGGTCTCCGCTAAATCCATATTCAGCCATAAATGCATCGTGAATTGCGTGTCCGTATTCATGCGCTACAACATCCTGATCTTCACCAGCGTCAACACAACCATCACCCAAAGTGATGTACCCCCAAGTGGAATAATGTGATCCAGTATAATCATGCGCATCAAAACAAATATAGTCCTTCAAAATCCCCTGGTCTTCAAATTGAGGATGAAATCCTAACGAACCAATGTATTCTCTTATAGTATTTAAGTGATAATAGATATTGACTTCTTCAAATCCTAATTGGCTGCGATTATAATTGAAAGACGGCGTTGTGCTAGTGACAGGTGTGTAATCTGGATATTGTTTATTGACTGATTTTGCGTATTTCCCCTGTAAGCAAAATACACCTCCAACTGGATCGTTTAAATTCGTCAGTGTTACGGTTTTATAGGCACCCTGAAGTTCCTGGTAATCCGCATCATTCTGATCAGTTAACGAAGCATCACTAAGAGAACTGATTGGGTCAGGATTAAAAACTTTTCCCTGTCCATTAACATAATTAACACTTATATCCTCAATCTTTAAGACTTCACCGGAAATCGCATCAATAAATATTTGCCAGTCGCCAGGTGGTTTACCAGCGCCAAAATTCACTTTCCAGGCTAAATTCGCGCAAGAAAGAGAATCCTGATAAATATACAGATCGCATCGTGGTAAAGCTATGAGTGTTGATTCATCCACATTTACTTTTTCAAAAGCTTTCTCAATGGCTTTTTCACTGCTGATATCAGCATTAGTCGATTTAAGATCCGTAATATCAGTGTTACCATTGACAACCATTGTAATCCTATTATTTTTATTGATACTAACCACCGTTTCCGTACCAAATACAGGAATCCCTTGATACGTTTGTAAAAATGTTATATGCTTTCCCGAGGGACTTTCGATAGTCTGGATGGGCTTCAAATCGGTAACATTGGAAATGCCAAATATCGCTTTATTCTCATCCAAATACTGTTTAGCGATCTGTTCCGGCGATCCCTGATAAACCGGTGACTTGATATTATACCTGGCTGCGACGACTCCGGTTTTTACATTAATCCTGCAATTGTTTCGATATTCAAATGTGTCCGTTGCACGTTGTTGCGCTACTACTGTTGTAATAAATGCAAACATGGTGCAGAAAATGGGTAAAACTGTTTTCAACGTAAAGGTTCTCATTTTGGCTTCCTTTCTAATAATAGCATCATTACTTTAGTAAAATTAATTTCCTTCTATCGATTCTATCGTTCACAACAAGTTGACAGATGTAAATGCCCGATTCGAGCGGTTTGCCAGTATCACTCATTCCATTCCAGCATACCTTGTAAACATCGGGACTCTGGTTTTCTTTAACCAGCGTTCTTACTTCTTCACCTAAAATGTTGAATATCTTCAACTGAACATACGACTCCTGATTTAATTCATATTTTATTGTAGTTTGCGAATTGAAGGGATTCGGAAAATTCGGATATAAATACATTGCCTTATCGATAATTTCATTATCGCCTTTTAATCCTGTTATATTACTTAAATCACCACGATATAACACCAGAATTTTATCGTCATTATAGCCAATAGCATAAGCCGCTTTATCTTCCTTAAGGATTATTAATTTCCCGAAGTTACAATCAAGATTATCTATTTGTGTTTCCCAGTTTTCCCCATCATCACTGGTCCGTAGGATTTTTCCACCACTAGCCAATATCCAGCCGTATTTGTCATCCAGAAAGCCAATATCATCATATTCTTCTTCACCATAAAATCCCTGTATATCCCAATTTTCACCTCCATCAGTTGTAGAATAGATGTAGGCTGTAGAAAATCTAAAGTTTGTCCCGACAGCAAATCCTTTTAATGAATCAATAAAATCAACTCCCGATAATATTGCAGTAACAGAATCCTGATATTGCCAGGTTTTTCCTCCGTCAATTGTATTAGCTATATAACCGGCATCAGTCCAATGAATATTACCACCACTAACCATCCAGCCTAAACTGTCATTGACAAAACAAACATCGCTGGGAGTTCTATTTTCGAAGGTATCATTACTCTTTTCCCAGGTATAGCCGCCATCGGATGTAAACCAGCGATGCTCATTAAAGGCAATTCCGTTGAGTTTATCAAAGAAATGTATCTTTGAGATGCTTGAAGAAAGATGTTCTTCCGCTATTTTCCTGTCAATCCAGGTCTCGCCCCCATCTTCCGTAATTAACACTCCGGCAACACTGTCATTATACATGGCAATGAAATAATCCGGCTTCATTGAAAAAATAGCATAGTTTTTAGCATACTCTATAACCAATTCTTGCCTATAGATGAATTTTCTTACCCAAGTACTACTACCATCTTCTGTACGATATATTTTTCGTACTAAATCATAGTTACCCGATTCATTCTTTTCTGCTCCAACGGTTGATATCCATCCAGTATCCTGATTAGTAAAATAGATATTGCTACTCCAATGAAATCCTATTATATCATCAGGGATAATCTGTATTTCTACTTCTTCCCAGGTTTGAGCGAGTAAAGTCTGGCTAATTAATATGAAAAATAAGATATACATAAATCTTGATACATTTTGAGAATTTTTCATCGTTATTTCTCTTTGATATTTTTATGGTAATCCCTCTTCACTTCAGTAAAATTAATTTCCTTGTATCGATTCTATCATCCATAATAAGTTGACAGATGTAAATGCCCGATTCGAGCGGTTTGCCAATATCAGATGTTCCATCCCAGCACAATTGATAATTACCCGGGCTCTGATCTTCTTTAATCAGAGTTCTAACTTCTTCACCAAGAATGTTAAATATCTTCAACTGAACATACGAATTCTGATTTATTTCATATCTTATCGTAGTTTGCGAATTAAATGGATTAGGATAATTTTGAGATAGTTTAAAATCTTGTGATATGGATACTGGCTCGTTTTCAATCGATGTGAGTTTGCTCAAATCGGCACGGTACAGTGCAAGCGTTTTATTATCCTTATTCCCAAAAATATATGCTACCTTATATTTCTTCAGGATTATCAGTTTCTCAAGTTTGCAATCTATACTATCTATCTGAGTTTCCCATGTTTCACCACAGTCAGTGGTTTTTAAAATTTTGTCGGAGCCTAAAATCCAACCGAATCTCTCATCCAGAAATCCAACATCCTCATATTCTCCTTCACCATAAAATCCATGTATATTCCAACTTTTACCTCCATCAGTTGTAGAATAGAGATAAGCTGTAGCAAATCTGAAGTCAGTCCCGACAGCAAATCCTTTTAATGAATCAATAAAATCAATACCAGTCATTAAAACTGCTGCTGAATCTTGATATTTCCATGTCTTTCCACCATTAGTTGTATTCGCCAAATATCCTGCATCAGTGTAATAAATGTTATTATGACTAACCATCCAGCCCAAACTGTCATTGATAAAACAGACATCAGATGGAGTCGGGAACACTTTACTATCGCTGCCTCTTTCCCAGGTATAGCCGCCACCCGATGTAAACCATCGGTTATCCTCGTTAAAGGCAATTCCGTTGAACTCATCAAAGAAGTGAATTTTGGATATGCTGGATAAAAGATGGTCATCCGTTATTCTACTGTTAATCCATGTCTCACCGCCATCCTCGGAAATCAATGCCCCGGCAATACTGTCATTGTACATGGCAATAAAATAATCCGGCGTCATTGAGAATAATGAAAATAAATCAACGTAATAAGCTAGATTATAACCAATTTTACGTAATTTACATTCCCAATTCTTACCACCATCTTCAGTCCGATATATCTTTTTTATTTGATAATGATTTCCCTGTTGGTCTTCTACGGGATATGTAGTAAATAACCATCCAATATTCTGGGTTGTAAAAGTAGTTATCCCGCTATACATGTATCCCAATGTGTCACCGGGCGGAAAATGCATCTCAATTTCTTCCCAGGTTTGAGCAACTAGTCCCCGGCTAATTATAGAAAAAAGTAAGAGATATATTAGTCTTGATATTTTTTGACTCATATTCATTAGTATTATTCTTCAATTTGTATAATTAGATCGTATTTCAATTCAACTTTACACACTTTTTCACCGACATGAATCCCTCGGTTTGAATTCGATAAAAATAGATTCCGGAACTGACATTCTGCGCATTCCAAGTTACGATATACTCACCAGCCTGTTTTTTCTCATCAACCAGCGTCTGAATCAATCGGCCCGTCAGATCAAATACTTGCAACTTGACATTTCCAGATTCGGGCAATTGATATCGAATTGTTGTGATCGGATTGAAGGGATTGGGATAATTTTGAGATAATGAAAATTGTTCGGGAATTTTTTGTATTTCAGAATGTATTGCGCTGGTTTCTCCGTACAGCGCTTCGATCTCCTCTATTGATAGCGCATAGTCATATATGCGAATATCATCAATCGTACCTTTAAAATTATAGGTACTGGTATTAGGTAGCACCTGACCAATCATCAGATCAATATTGGTGGTCAGAATTGATCCTGAAAATGTCGAATGGGCATCGATGGCGCCATTGATGAATATTTCAAAATTGCTGCCGTCATACAGTCCGACCACATGATACCAGGTATTTGTCGCGGCTTTCACTTTGGAATCCAGATCCTTAATGCCATCGGTGGTTTTCACCGTCCAGCGAATTCGTTTATCATTTCCTTCAATAATGGATACTTTCCAGCGGTTTTCCCAGTTACCATGGGAAATCGGATAGGATTCGCGACTGCTGTACAATTCAGCCGCATTCATCCAGAAACTGACGGTAATCGCGTCGGTGAAATTCAGACTTGCACTGACCGGCACCCGGACATTATCACTGGTTCCGTTGAAATAATAGGCGCTGTTCAGATCACCAAAACGATTCGCTGCCAGGTCGGCGCCGTTGACAGTTCCATGATTATTCATGCCACTGAGATCATTGGCATTGCCGCTAAACGAATAAGACGCTACCGGATCACCGGTTTGTGAACCCGTAGAATCTCTTACTACTATTCCGATGCTGTCATTGTCGAAACCGCCACGGTTATCACTGATTGTACATTTAATGTAATAATAACCAACCGAATCCGGTGCGATCCAGGAAATCGTGGAATCAGTTCCAAGTATTATTCCAATTTCTGCCGACCAACTATAATTCAGAATATCCAAATCGGGATCACTGGCAACACAACTGATAAACGTGGTATCGCCCATATCAATTTTTCCGGCAGAAGCAATTAAATCATCAATAACCGGTGCATGATTAATGGCTTCAATAACGGTGATTTGAATACTGTCCCGTACCACCGCCGCAACACCATCACTTACTGAGCAATAAATCGTAAAAACACTGTCAATTTCCGGCGCTGTCCAAATCAACACTGTTGAATCCGTATCGAGAGCTTCTGCACCGACAGCCCAATTATAGGTTAAATGATCAAGATCGCGATCGGCAGCCGTACAGTATATATTAATCGACTGATTGTATAAAATTGTCGTTGAATCCACCGCCAAGGCTTTGATCCGGGGGCTGTGGTTGCCAACTACATTATCGGAATTATAGTCAATCACAACACCGTTGACCAGCATCTTTTCTTCTTCGTATGTAATCGTCCCACCTGCCGGAACCAGCACAAGCAGCAGGGCTTCATCGGTAGGAATCGTTACCAGAGTCTGCGCGGCAGCGCTCTGTATTATAAATTTGTTTTTGATCGCATCATACAAATCCACTGACTGAGTTCCCACATCAAAGGTAACGGTTTTAGCCTCTGCATGGGGATTATAAAACAGGTAACTAGGGTAGGCATTATCCTGAAAATAATCGGTTTTTAATAAATCCAACTTCAAAATCCTCTGAACATCCGTAGTATCAATAATTCCCCCCATAATACCTACATGAGATGCTCCGTAAAGTGCAAAATTTGTGGCTCCCCAGCCACCGGCAATGGCATCGCCCGTAGCAAAGGGACTAACATCCGAACCGATTGCAAATTCACGCATCGATTCATGCGCGATACAGGCATTCGGATCATTAACATAGGACCAGGCTTCGCCATCCTGGCGATCAGCCGGAAGATAATTCGAATAAAACAGTCGCGAAGCATTGGCCATATTCAAGACCCATTTCCCGATGGCCCGGGCAAAGCGATCATCATAGCGCAGCATGGGAACCAGCGCTCCGGCCATCTCATAGCCATTCATGACAAATGCGTAACCGTCACTAAGCGCTTCTCCAACCAATCCATCACAATCATATCCGCCCCAATTACCTAAAGTAACACCCCATTCACGGACATTGCCTTCGGGATCGAAACACCAATTCAGCATTTTCTCTACATTATAGCTGGTGCCTAACTCCGCATTCATTCTGGCTGCTGTGTAAACTCCGTAGGGTAGCTGTAATTCGTAGGAAGCGTTCGTCAAAAAACCGCTCAGAAATTCCAATGCCCATTCAGCGCCCCTGCGATAACGCAAATCACCCGTCTCGATATAAGCGTTGTATAATATCCAGGCAATCGATCCGGCGGATTCCGGCTCCCTAACACCGGATGTATAAGGCGTCATAGTTGACAGATACCAGCCGCGATAATTCATCGACGCCTTTCTCCAGGGCGTCGCGCTGCCGCCCATGGTTTCCACCGCTTTCAGCCATTGATCGGCAACCGAAGTCAATTGATAGGCAAAATCACCGGTTTCCGGATAAAGGTCGTACAATTGATAAAAAAACACATTGGGCATCATGGCGTACCACCAGTCGTCGCCGCTCTGGGCCGTCGGACCGTTCAAATACACATTCTCTTCCGGCCGTTTATTGAACCA
>Ga0180007_10007458_pt1 | contig 10327 bp, 7 predicted proteins | sample MM_PC_MetaG_FD_121122 | JGI IMG/M metagenome (GOLD analysis project Ga0180007, IMG submission 121122) | Groundwater microbial communities from the Aspo Hard Rock Laboratory (HRL) deep subsurface site, Sweden - MM_PC_MetaG | ecosystem: Environmental > Aquatic > Deep subsurface > Groundwater...
CCATCTACTCTCGAGCCCCATTGGTTGTCGGCGACTGTGCACAATATACAAGATCTCCGCCCACCCAGGTCATGCGAATGGAGCGGTCGGATACGTGTTCGGGATTCACGCGAGGATCTTCATCGAGGATCACCAGATCGGCCAATGCTCCGGGCTCTAGCTGCCCCTTCACCGCTCCTTCAAATCCCAATCGAGCTCCTGCACCCGTGTAACAGAAAATCGCCTCTTCCACCGTGATCCGTTGTCCTTCATAGGCACCATGCAACGCTCCATGAATTCCGAATAGGGGCGAAGGTGGCATTCCATCCGATCCGAAGGCGAGAGGAATATCTGCATCACAAATCGCCCGAAGGGGATTGCTCAGCTGATCCCGCCTCACCCCTAGGCGATCCACATACAGGCTGTTTGGCCCCGACCAGTTGGCGATGAAGTTGGGCTGCATGCAAAGATGAAGGCCCGCCGCCTTCACACGTCGAATCTGACACGGTTGTGGAAGCTCGAAATGCTCGATACGGTGATGAAGAGAAACATCCGTTCGAAGGGCCTCGTGCGTTCGTAGAATTTGGTCAATCGCTCGATCGCCAATTCCGTGGATCACGGTTTGCCACCCGGCGTGATCTGCCCGTTTCACGTACTCCATGAGCAACTCGTCTGTCTGATTCAATTCCCCCAGCCCCCCACCAGCATAGGGCTCGGAGACCGCGGCGTTGCGAGCCCCGATCGAACCATCAGCAAACACCTTCATCCCACCGAATCGAAGCCAGAGATCGCCATATCCCGTCTTGAGTCCAACAGCCACCAGCTTGTCAAACGAGTGCATGTCGGGGCAGATGGTGATCCGAAGCCTCCGTTGCTCGCGCCGCTTCATAAATCCTTCGAAGAATTCCAGACGTGACATCGTATGAGCCGTCGTAATGCCCAGTCGATGACACAACCGAGCTGCCGCATCAATAGCCTCCCCGACACACGTCGCATCGGGGCGAACACTCTCTGCCATGGCATCGACAGCTTGTTCTCGTAGGATGCCCGTGTCCCACTCAATCAGATGCTCAGATGCAGTTGGTGGGATCTGTTTCATTGCCAGACTGTTGGCTGTCAATAAGTGTCCGTCCATGCGAATGGCTAGCATTGGGGATCGGGGCGCGATTCGATCCAATTCCGCCTTGGTCAAATAGGTGCGATCTTGCCAATGGGATTCATCCCAACCCGTTCCCACCACCCAGTCGCCATCACGATGAACAGCCTCTTGCGCCAGGGCATCTAGGGCTCCGTCTCGAGAAAGGTTCGCCAAGTCGACTCGCCATCCGCTCTCAACCAATCCCGTATGAATGAGGTGAATGTGTGCATCAATGAATCCAGGAAGAACGATCTGCCCTTCTAGATCGATTCGTTCGGCTCGCGTGGACTCTAGAGACAATGATTCCAACTCTGAGGATCGTCCGATGGCGCGTATGCGATCCTGCTCCAAGACGATGGTATCCGCACCGGGATGCCCGTAAATGGAGGCATTGTGCAATACCTTGATGGGCGCTTCGTTGATCCGATTCAAACGCGTGCCTCCCTTGCAGTTCTGACTGTTTCTATTTCTGAATAGACAACCCACTGACCGCTGCGCCAGGGAAGCTGTTCAACAGGATGCCCGTCGGTGTCCCCGTTGCCGGATCCACTTGCACAATCTGATGCTGATCACGTTGCACGACCCATAACATGTCACCATTCCAATCGAAACCGGCAATTGGGAACAAACTGGATGTCAACGCAATGGGATCGGGCTGAAGCGCCAGTTGCGTACTTGCGAAGATGTTCACTGCCGGAACAATCTCTAGCTCATACAACAGATGGGTCTCGGATTCAAGAACCCAGAGAGCGCCTGCAGTCCCAGATCCCGATTTCCAGGCAATCCCCCCCGGGGTCTGCAGGAATACAGAGTCGATCAAATGTGGAGACGCTTGGAAATACGTCGCACCGAATACGTTCAACGTGATTCCATCCGATGGATTGATCTCGTAAATCTTCCTGCTCAGACCATCCACATGCCACAGTCGAAATGGCGCAACAGGCGCATAGGTCAATCCTCCAGGACTCTGTGCAGGCGCAGAATGGTGCTGCAAGACAGCGCCAGTTGCCATATCAATCTCGAGCAGTTGCTGAAACCCGCTGCCCATACACGAGACAAACAACGACCAAGTGCCATTTCGCTCTACAGCCGCCAGCCCTCGCGGCTGCGTCGCCGGAGAAGGCAGCGTTTGAATCACATTTCCAGAAATGTCGAGCTTGTAAATCTCGCCAAGGTTTTCGTCTGCAACCCAAAACGCTGGCTCCACTTCAATGAGCGTCGATTCCGTGGCGACACTGCCATCCGCAGCGCGAACTGTTAATTCCACATCGTAATCACCAGCATGATTGAAGGTATGGGAACCCGAGACACCGTAGATCTCAGTTTCGCCACCAACAGTCCATCGATAGGTGGTAATGCCATCTTTGCCTTCAGATCCGCTGGCATCGTAGTGCACAGTCAACGGAACCGTGCCGCGGGTGGCTGACAGCTGAATCACCGCGCGGGTTGAGCTAGCGTGGAAACAGCCTCCCAGCAAAAGGCCAACCAGAACGATCAAACCGAACCTACCCATCAGGCGACTTCTCAGCATGATTCATCCCTCCTGTAACCCCATGAGCTATTGTACTTCAATTGCCCCGTGCACTTTGGTGGTGTGCCGCATCCGGATTCAGCTCTCAAGACGAAAGACTCTTCCATGATTCTTGAATAAAACTTTCCAGGGCAATCCATAGAATAGCTGCCCTTTTCCGCTATTCTATACTTGTTCTTTGACTTTGGGAGAGAGTAAGCAATCGTCCCAAAATAATTCCACAGACAACGGGAGGGGGTGAACTCCATGGCCAACAAAGAGATTCTGGACAAGCTTTCCATCTATATTCCTCAGCGGAAGATGGAAGAAAAGCCAGTAGAACGACTCATCCATCTTGGTGAGAAACGCGACCGATCGATCAATTACATGGTCGTCGACGCCATTCTTCAATACCTCGATCGCGAAGAGAACAAAAGCTAGCCTCCGCCTACGCGACGAGTCTTGAGCACACACGCCTCGAGCTACGAGACGTGTGTGTTCATTCTTTATCACGCTCAGATCAACGCGCGAATGCCCCCCATGTCTACATGATCGGACATGAGGGCAGTGAGTCGGTCGATTTGTGTTGCGTCTTCGGCTCTCAGAAGAGGGCGTATGCGTTCGATCTGCAATGCCGTGGAATAGGTATCTCCCGATACCACAAGCAACGGAACATTCTGCCCGCTCGCCTTGGCGATGATATGGGAGGGGGGAATGATGTCGTTGGTGAGGACGATTCCCGCAGTTCCTTCCGTCTCCATCATTGCCAGAATCATGTCACTTCGATCGCCGCTGGTGATCACCAGCTTGCCAGGTTCATTGATCTGGCGGTCCTGCAGCGCGGCATTGACAGACATCGCACCGACCACCACGGAATGGACCCGGTTCTGCAACCCCTGTTCTCCACCCAGTACCTTGGCGAACAGCTTGTCGGCCACAGTCGAAAGTGAGATCGTTTCGAATTCGTGACGATAGGGCACTACGCCCAAGACATTCACGCCAAGTTTCTCGATTTCGGGGAGGTGAACTTGGCAAAAATCTTCCATCTGCACGACTTTATTGATAATCACGCCCGCGACATTGGCTTCGTCGCTACCGACAAATCGTTTGATGAATGCCAGATCATCAGCTATCTCGTTCTCGCCACCTCCGGCCAATATGAGGACGGGGGCCCCCGTTTCCTGGGAGATCGTCAACGGATCCAGATACACCGAAGCGCCGTAGGCGAGATCCTTTCCGCATTCGACGAAGACGGCCTCGCGACCCGCACCCACTTGATTCACGATACGGTTGTACTCCTCGAAAATGGCCGCGCGATCGTACATGTAGCGCAGTTTGGAATGATCGAATCCGATGCTAATGGTCTCGGGTTCTTCTCCCAAGGCAAATAGTTGGGTGAGCAGCGAGGCATCATAATCCCACAAGCGCTTCTTGCGATAGAGGAATCGATCTCCAAGTGGTTTGAGATACCCAAACCGCTTATTCAGGATACGTGCCAATGCAATGATCGTACTTGTCTTTCCCGCGTCTTCACGCGTCGAGGCCACAATGAGCGATTTCACGCTACCTCACCTCCTCAGGAGTCTGGAACAGAATTCTGACGTCCACAGCCTTCGCCCCTTCGCCTACGTCGTAGGCAACGAGCGGATTGATCTCAATATCAGTCAACTCGCGGCACTGATCGATCAAATGACTCAATGTTACGATGACGTCGGCGACCGCTTCGATGTCCTTCCGCTTCTCTCCGCGGACACCAAGCAAGAGCGGAAAGGATCGAAGATCGGCAATCATTTCCAATGCCGTTGCCCGATCAACCGGTGCCGCCCGGAAGGCAACGTCCTTCAGCACTTCAACATAAATGCCGCCCAAGCCGACCATGACTGTGGGACCAAAGGACCGATCTTGCCTGGCGCCAATGATTGTTTCCACACCGGCTCGTACCATTTCTGCCACTTCCATGCCCTCGATTTTGGCGTCACGCTTATAGACACGGCAGGCACGCAAAATGGCTTGGTAGGCATCGATGACTTCTTCTCTCGTCTGCAAATCCAAGGCAACGCCACCGGCGTCGCTCTTATGAATGATGTCTTTGGACACGATCTTCAGAACCACGGGATAGCCGATGTTCTCTGCAGCCTGAACTGCTTCATCAAGATTCGCCGCCACCATCGATTGCGGCATGCGAAATCCCAAAGCCGCAGACACAGCTGCCGCTTCATGCGCCAGCAAGAATCCGCGCTGCTGTTTTCCTGCGGTCCGTAGGATTTCGGTAATCCGCTCGATCGGGAGGGACATTGACGCAGGAGCCGGTCTGGCGTGTTGATGATTGCGCCAGGAGCGATAGAGCACGCCAAGACAAGACACAGCTTCGTACACATTGGCAAACACAGGAATCGCATCCATACGCAATTCCCGCACAAGAGCTTCGATCTTGGCTCCGCCAAACAGAGTGAACAGAATCGGCTTGCGTTCTTTAAACTGTGCGTAGGTTTTTCGAATCAGTCGCCCGAATTCCTCGGTATCAAACAGAGCCGTCTCGCAATATAGAGCCATCACGGAGTGAATATTTTCCTCGTTCAATGCCGCATCCAACGCCTTCTCATAATCTTGGGCGTTGGCCTGGCCGGTAAGATCCACCGGATTCTTTGACGAGCCAAAGTCGGGCATCACATCAGAAAATGCCTCTTTGAGGACTTTCTGATCGTCAAATAGGGCAATATCGAATTTCTCACATGCGTCCGTCGCCATCACGCCAATACCACCGCCATTGGTAATGATGACCGCATCCTTCCCGATAGGGGCAGGGGCTGTGGCCAAGTACTGCACCCAATTGAATGCATCCTGAACGCTCTCAGCGCGCAAAGCACCCGATTGCTTCATCACCGCATCGAACACATCGTCGGCCCCAGCCAGTGAGCCTGTGTGCGAGGCCGCAGCCATCGCCCCGCGCTTCGAGCGCCCGGACTTGATGACGACGACATGCTTGCGCTGGGTCACCCATCGAAGCGCACGTGCGAGACGATCGCCATGCTTGACGCCTTCGATGTACAGCAAGATGACACGTGTGTTGTCGTCCCGTCCCAAATACTCAAGCAAATCGGACTCGTCGACGTCCGCCTTGTTGCCCACGGAGACGACGGCAGACAGCCCTAGGGCTTCTGCCGCTGTCTTGCCGATCATGGCAATGCCGAGAGCGCCACTCTGGGTCACAATGGCCACGTGGCCGGAAAGAATACCGCTAGGACCGAAAGTGGCATTCATGGAACAAGCATCCGAGTAGACGCCAAACACATTGGGGCCCAGCACGCGCATTCCATGTTCGCGCGCATAGGCTACGATCCGTTCCTCTTCCTCAATGTTGCCGACTTCAGAGAATCCGGAGGTAATCACCACCAAATGCTTGACACCCTTGTTCCCACACTCGACGACGGCATCGAACACCAAGCGAGCGGGGATGGCCATGACAGCGACATCAATGTCATCACTAATCTCTCCCACAGACCGCCAGACAGGACAACCGAGGATTTCCCCTCCATTGGGATTGATTGGATAGATCGTTCCCTGATACCCGCCCTTCAGCAGGTTCTCCACCACGCGATATCCCACTTTTGCAGGGTTGGTCGACGCTCCAAAGACGGCGATGGTCCGAGGTTGAAATAGGCTCCTCATCTCGTCTGCCGTATCCGTATGTTCCTCAGAACAACATTCGCAGTTCATAAACGCCTGCACCTCTTTTCTTGTCAATCGAAAAACCGGCGGCCTCGAAAAGATGCATCATGCCTTGATTCTCCACCAACACCTCAGCTCGGAATCCAAGCAATCCCTCTCGCTTTGCCAGCAATGTCACATAGGCAAGGAGCGCTGTCCCAATGCCCTGGTTCTGATAATCGTCTCGCACGACCAGTGCGACTTCAGCTGTATGCGAGTCGGGTTCAATTCCGTACTGAGCAACGCCCACCACAGACTGAATTCCGTCGGTTTCCATAATCGCCAGAATCACGATTTCAGATGAGTAGTCGATAATGACAAATTCCTGTAGTCGCTCGTGGGGCATATCTTTGCGAGCAGAAATGAACCGCTGGTAAACCGAGCGATCCGACAACGCATAGAAAAAGTCCTTCAGCAGGGGCTCATCAGAAATCCGAACGGGGCGTAGCTGGAGCTCAAGGCCCATTTTCGTCGTGCGGTAGGTCTCCAGATGCTCTGGATACTCTCCTCTCTTGCCCGGCATGAACGCTTGATCCGCGTAGATCAGATGGCGTGCTTTGGCATCGCGCAGCAGTTGGGCACGGAAGTTCGGATGGGCAACTCGAATCAGTTCCATCGCCCGTTCACGCAGGTTCTTGCCATGCAAATAGGCGATCCCGTACTCGGTCACAACGTAATGCACATCACTTCGCGTCAATGTCACGCCTGCCCCTTCACCCAAGAACGGAACAATGCGTGACACCGTGTCATTTTTCGCAGTTGACGGAAGAACCAGCACCGACTTGCCTTCAGGCGCCAGAACGGCTCCTCGCATGAAATCGGGCTGTCCGCCCACTCCGCTGTAGATTGCCCCGTCAAGAGATTCAGCTGTCGCCTGGCCCGTCAAATCGATCTCAAGAGCAGAATTGATGGCCGTCATCTTCTCGATCTGACTGATGACTGCCGCGCTATTGGTGTAGTCCACAGCACGGAAGGAAACCGCTGGATTGTCATCCAGATATTCGTAGGTATCGCGCGATCCCATACAGAAAGCAGCGACCGTCTTGTTCCGATCGATCGACTTCTTGGTATTGTCGACGACTCCTGCCCTCATCAGACTTACAATCCCATCGCTGAGCAGCTCCGTGTGAACGCCCAAGTGCTTCTTATTCTTCAATCGGGCAACGATGGCATCGGGAATGCGGCCATAGCCCACTTGAATCGTCGCGCCATCTTCCACAAGACTGGCAACATACGTTCCAATTCGGTCTGCAATCTCATCCGAACTCTTTGACGGGAATTCCAGAAGCGGTTCATGAAAGGCGATCGCATAGTTGATGTCTGTCATATGCAGAAAGCTATCACCATGCGTTCTCGGCATTGCTGGATTCAATTGACAGATCACAGTTCGCGCACAATCGACTGCCGTTCGAACAATGTCAACGCTAATTCCAAGACTGATATAGCCATGCTCATCGGGCATGGAGGTTTGAACCAGCGCCACATCGATGGGAATGACCCCACGTGTCAGAAGATTCGGAACTTGCGAAAGGAAGATCGAGGTATAGTCGGCAGCACCTTGGTTGACTGAATCCCGTGTCGGACCACTCACAAAGAATGAATTGAGTCGGAAATTGCGCCGCACGTCGTCCTGAAGATAAGGATTCACTCCCAATGTCCAGATGTGCAATACCTCAGCATCAAAGAATGCCTTGGGATGAGCTTGCGTGTACGCGACCAGCTGATTGACCAAATGCTGTGGGTAGCCGCAGCCTGTTCCAATGAAAATGCGATCCCCACGATGGATCGAAGTGAATGCTTGGTCTGAAGGCAAGAATTTCCCGGGATACGTCGCTTCGAGTTCGCTTTGATTGACTGTTGGCTGATCGGCCGACTTCCCCCCAGACATTGTCCTCCTGGAGCCGCAAGCTTCCTTGGACCGCGCTTGTGTGGCTCAGTTTTTCCGAGCACATGGCCCGAAAGCGCCCTATTCTCGTCAAAGCAGGAGACCCTTTCAAGCCAATGGACTGAAGGGATCGCGGCGGAAGAGGCGAAACAGGGAGTCATCTGACTCCACACTCGCCATGCTAGCGGACACGGGACGCTTCCGCCGCATTCCTCAAGGAGGTGGCACAGTCACCGCCATTCGTCATGCACCACCCGGAGCTTGGCCGACGAATGTCATGGCGATTACTGTCACTCTATCGACGTCGATTTGCGCAGCAACATCCACGCCGGATGTCCGGTCGTTGCATCGAATTGCGCACTTTCTTCAGGGACATCTGTCCACGGCCAGCAGCGCACTGCTAGAAATCTGCTTTATCAGGTAACATAGATAAGATCGGAAGCCCCGGTCCCTTGAGGAGGATGCTGAATGCGAACCATAGGAATAACTCTTGCTGTTGCAGTGATGTGCTTGACCACCGTCTGTGGCGACTCAATGGACGCCCAAGGAACGGCATCTGGAAATGTCGTCCTCTATTTTTCAGGCACAAGGGCAACAGGCTCATTCGACAGCACATTCGCGCTCTCTGGCCAGCTCACGATCGATGATGCCATCGTCGCATTCTCCGCCGCGGGCTGGGCACGGGGTGCAGGCAGCGGAGATACAGTCACCCTCGATCTCGATGCGCAGGCAACGTTTGCTGCCACAGGATCAACTGAAGCGGGAGAACGCATTTCGGTCCAAGGTGGACTCACGCTGTCAGGCTTGACTGCCGGTGCCTCAGGTTCGTCTGGCTCTGGAATGGGCGAATTCTATGCCACCATCTTCATCGCCGAACGTGTTTATCGTGTCCGAGGCGACGCAGAGGGTTCCGCTTCGGGAGGATTTGTCGTTCCCAAGGACCCGTATTCCATGGAGCTTGCAGGCGATGGCTTGTTCCATCTATCTGGCGAACTGACACTCATCGTGTCTCCAGAAGCTGCGGACGATGCCTCCACGGACAGCAGCGCGACAAGTCCTGAAGAGGTTTCGCACCAGCAGGCCGTCGACTCGGTGCTTGACGATCTCCCGTGGGACACAGCCACATGGCCAGAGGCACTGCTTGCTGAGCTGCTTGAGATCCTCGCAAACGTGGTAGATGTGGCTGAGGTCAATGAATCCAGTCCTGTCGCTGACTAGTCTTCGCTGCGTCAGGGCAGCTTTTCCAATGGATTTGAACCCACATATGGGGTAGCGGGCGTGATGCACGTATACTCTTCGTGATATGGACAATCTGATCGAACGACAGCTGCTCGGACGCGCCAACCCTCTTGAGCAAGGTCAAAGTGTGGTTTTCCCTGATTACCGAGGCTATTGCATCTCCAATATCCCGTCTCTTATTGCCTCGCTTCTGGGCGTCCATGAAGGCCACTCCCCGCTAGGCAAGATTGCTGAACCCTTCAGTGGATACGAGCGCATCGTCTTTCTCATTTTGGATGGGTTTGGGTTCAGGAAGGCGCAAGCTTTGTTTGAGGAGTTTCCCGATGCTGCTCTCAAACGACTCGGGGAATCAGGGTGCCACATCCCCCTGACCTCTGTCTATCCATCGACAACGGTAGCCGCGCTAACGTCGTTGAGCACCGGGCTGACGCCGCTGGAACACGGAATGATCGGCTATCGTCTGTATCTACGGGAAACTGCCAGCATTACCAACATGATTCGTTTCAACACCATCGGCAGTTCCCGCAATGACAGTGCCTTCGACATCGGACTTGATCGTGAAACACTCATTCCTCTGCCCACCGTGCATGAGCAACTGATCGCGCAAGGTATTGACGCTCACGCCGTCCTTCCTGGCTACATTGCGCAAAGCGGGCTATCCACTGCGCTTTATCACGGATGCGCGAATCTCCACTCTGCGGCCAGCCTACCGCACATGTTCGTGAAGACGCGCGAGATTCTGCAGACAAGCAGAGGCAAGACATTCATTTCGCTTTACTGGCCTGGCATGGATTCCATCGGCCATGGCCTAGGACCAGATTCCGAGTCATTCCGAGCCGAATTCTTTGCCGTGGATGACGCCATTGGC
>Ga0180007_10007459_pt1 | contig 10327 bp, 15 predicted proteins | sample MM_PC_MetaG_FD_121122 | JGI IMG/M metagenome (GOLD analysis project Ga0180007, IMG submission 121122) | Groundwater microbial communities from the Aspo Hard Rock Laboratory (HRL) deep subsurface site, Sweden - MM_PC_MetaG | ecosystem: Environmental > Aquatic > Deep subsurface > Groundwater...
ATATTATAAAAGCTACTTTTTCAACTGTCAAGCCTTTTAATCATTCTTCGGCAGAGAGCTGCTTAAATTTCACTTTATCTATATATTTTATCGAGTTTTCCAGCCACAAACTTGTATAAATCCAATGTAATTTTTTATGCATAAGCTTTTATCATCTAACTGTCCGATTCCCATAAATTCTTTATGTCTTTGCGTCTTCGTAACAAAAGATGAATAGCCACTAAGACCTGCCCTGAGCTTGTCAAAGGGCACAAAGACACTAAGTGCCTGTGCCAAATTGACACATCAGTAAATCAGATTAGTCTTTCTTCGCCATATTCACCAACCCTATCATCGCCAACAATTTCTTCTCCCTGGACGCCTTTTCACTGCGTAAAATCTTTTCTAATATCCTAATCCCTTTTTGATTGTCAGTTAGCAACTTTTTCATAAGTTATAATCCTCTCCTTTAACCAATTCCATCTAAGCCAAGCTTGTAATTCATCCGACTTCATATAAATCTCACGGATGCAGTTATACGGCAATTGATAAACTACCCGATACATTAAATATCACCTCCTTTTACCCTGAGCTTATCGAAGGGTTCCTATCTAACGATCTATACTGCGTTGCTTCAGCTATATGGCGCGCCCGGATTTTTTCAGATAATTCCAAATCAGCAATCGTTCTGGCCACTTTTAAAATCTTGTCATACGCCCTGGCGCTGAGCTTAAGATGCACAATAGCTGATTTAAGAATATCTTCAGCCTCTTTATCCAAAACGCACGACTTTTTAATCTGTCTGGGCGTCATCCGGGCGTTGGAGTAAATTGGCGTCCCCTTAAATCTTTCCATCTGGATATTGCGCGCTTTAATTACTCGTTTTTTTATCTCTTTTGAGGATTCGCCGACCGGCATTTTAGAAAGCTCGTCAGATTTAAGCCTGGGCACTTCCAGTTGAATATCAATTCTGTCTAAAAGAGGCTCGGAAAGCTTGCGCCAGTAACGCTGTATCTGAAGCGGGCTACATGTACAGCTTTGTTTTAAATCATACAGTCTGCCACAGGGACACGGGTTCATGGCCGCCATTAACATAAACTGCGCTGGATATGTTAATGATGAATGAGCCCGGGAAATTGTTACATTTCCATCCTCTAATGGCTGACGAAGCACTTCCAAAACCTTGCGGTCAAACTCTGGAAATTCATCCAAAAACAAAACCCCTAAATGCGACAAGCTAACCTCCCCTGGCCTGGGAATCCGGCCTCCGCCAATAATGCCAATATCAGAAGTTGTGTGGTGGGGTGAACGAAATGGCCGAGTTGTTACTAGTGAGCCTTTACCATTAAGCAAGCCCGTAACTGAAAATAATTTTGTTACTTCAAGCGCCTCTTCATGCAACAGGGGCGGCATGATTGTAGGAATCCTCCTGGCCAGCATGGTCTTACCAGAGCCCGGCGGACCGACCAGGAGCACATTATGTCCACCAGCTGCTGCCACTTCTAACGCCCGCTTAACATGCCCCTGGCCCTTTACGTCAGCAAAATCAATGCCGTATTCAGGTTCTTGCGCAAAGATGGCCTCCAGATCAACCTTGTGCGGCTTGATTTCAATTTTCCCGGCAAGATAGTCTGTTGCTTCTTTTAATGAACTAACTGGGATAACGTCAATCTTTTCAACCAGGGCGGCCTCATCTGCATTTTCTTTTGGGACTATAACTTTTCTTTTCTTTTTTCCCAAAGCAAGGCAGATGGGCAGCACCCCGTTAATTGATCTAACAGAACCATCCAAAGACAATTCACCCAATATAATCACATTGTCAGAATTCATTTCTTTTATTTGCTCAGAAACAGATAAGATACCAATGGCAATTGGTAAATCATATAGTGGCCCCTCTTTCTTGATGTTAGCAGGAGCTAAATTAATCGTGAAATATCCTCGAGGAAAAGCAAAACCAGAATTTTCAATTGCTGCCCTTACCCGATCGCGTGATTCTTTAACCGCGGTGTCCGGCAGGCCAACAATTGACTGCCCCGGCGGCCGTTTTGCAGCATCAACCTCCACTTCAATTTGATATGCCTCTAACCCTAAAACCGCTGCGCTTAATATCTTTACTAACATTATCTATTTACGCCCCCCAACTCAGTTAACATAAAACGCGTCCTTGAAATGCTCAATTATTTGTTGGCCATTATATTTTTTATAAATAGTAATTAGGTCAAAACGCGAATAAACATCCTTTATATTATTTTTATAAAGATAGGCTTCTGCTGCGTGGATAATGCTTTTCTTTTTAGTTATACCAACTGCTCCGGCTGGGGAGCCAAAACTCCTATAAGAATAACTTTTAACTTCAACAAAAACCAAACAATCTTGATCTTTAGCAATGAGGTCAACTTCACCTTGTGAGGAATGATAGTTCTTTTCCAAAATCTCATAACCGAGGTTTCTCAGATATTCTTCAGCTATTTCTTCGCCTTTTTTGCCCAACTGATAACTTTCTAGTCCCATTATGTGGGTAGAGTAGCAATGTTATTGCCACCTCGACTCGTCGCTGCGCTCCTCGCTCGGTGCAAGCAGAATTTCCTTTTGCTAAGCTAAAAAACGTGGTTTATCCCGAGCGAACGAGCAAAGCGAGTGAGTCGAGGGAGTGTCGAGATTTCGACAGTTGGGGACAGGATCAAGCAAAGGAGCAGGCTAGAGAAAGCCCCTATCTCCTACATTATAATATATAGAAAATAGGGGCTGGGAAATTTAATTGATCATTTCAAGCAAGGCCTGACCAGCTTTAAACTTAACCACATTGCGGGCAGGAATCTTAATTGATTTGCCAGTTTGTGGATTGCGGCCGGTGCGAGCTTTTCTCTTGCTCTTTTTCCAAGTGCCAAATCCTACCAAGCGAACATCTTGACCTTTCTTTAATGACTTTTCAATGGTGTCAAACATTGAATCAGCCATGGTCATAATTTGTGACTTTGGCAGTTTGCATTGCTTTGCAACTTGAGAAATTAATTGTTGTTTATTCATTCGTTCCACCTCCTTCCAAAACAATTTGTTCTATCCCAATAGGCAAAAGCATTGTAACAAGCTGGTTCGCTGTATGTCAAGCAGAATCTAGGTTTGAGCGAATTGGCTGACCGGGAAAAATGAACGGCGGTGGATAGGGCAAGGCCCATATTGTTTAATTTTTTTTATATGCGCTCGTGTTCCATAACCTTTATGCTGATGAAATAAATAATCTGGATACTTCTTATGATACTCCAACATGATTTTATCGCGGAAAACTTTTGCAACAATTGAGGCAGCGGCAACCGAAGCACAACGCGCATCGCCATCAATTAAACATAACTGCTCAATCTCAAGATCAAGCTGGTTACGCCTGCCGTCAATTAGTAAATAATCAGGTAAAAACTGTAAACCCACAACCGCTTGCTTCATGGCCAATAGATCGGCCTTGCCTATCCGCAACTCATCTATTTTTTTATGGCTAACCTGGCTAATGCCAATGGCCAAAGCTCTTTGTTTAATTTTTAAAGCTAGGGCCTCACGTTTTGCTGCTGATACTTTCTTGGAATCTTCAAGTCCACGAAGTTTAATGTTCGGAGGAAAAACAACTGCAGCAGCTACAATTGGTCCGGCCAATGGGCCGCGGCCAACTTCATCAATGCCTGCAACTAACTTATATCCCTGCTGCCAAAGTTTTCTTTCAAATGCAAATCTCACGGAATAAGGCCGAATTTATTCAACGGCCAAATTCTAATAAAAGCTGGTCCAATTATACTTTCCTTGGGCAAAAATCCCCAAAAGCGGCTGTCAGCAGAAGCTGGGCGGTTATCACCCATTACAAAATAAGATTTTGGCGGCACAACAATGGGGCCAAAATTGTAATAGTCGCGGTTCATGGGATGGGTCTCTTCAACTGGCTTATCATTAATATAAATGACCCCATCTTTAATTTGAAATTTTTCTCCGGGCAAGCCCATTACTCTTTTGATTAAATCCCGCTTGGGCGTTCCTGGAGGAGCGACCTGTCTAAAAACAATAACTTCCTGGCGGCGAGGGTCTCTAAAATGGAAAGCAACTTTATTGACAACAATCCTATCATTGATTAAAAGCGTGGGTTCCATGGAACTGGAGGGAATCCAGAATACCTGCAAGAAAAAAGCCCTGATTATCAGGGCTAACACAAAGGCAACAACTATGGTTTCGGTCCAATCAAAAACCCAGTGCTTTAACAGCGCTTTTAGCTTATTGCCTTTTTCTTCTGTCATATATTACTTTGTAGAAGCAGTTGTCCCTGAGGCTTTCTCTTCTTCAACCCTGGTGGCCTGGGTGCCGATTCTCTTGCGCAAATAATACAACTTTGACCTTCTTACCTTACCGCTGCGCAAAACAACAACCCGGTCAACCTTGGGCGAATGCAGGGGGAAAGTCCGTTCAACCCCAACCCCCTGAACAATCCTACGCACTGTAAAAGTTTTTCGGCTGCCTGGTCCCTGTTGCTTAATAACAAGGCCTTCAAATCCCTGCAACCTTTCTTTGCCGCCTTCAATTATTTTGGCAAATACTTTAACAGTATCCCCAACCTTAAATTGAGGAACTTCCTTTTTTAACTGCTCTTTTTCGATTTCTTTAATAGCTCCCATGACTAACTCTTCCTCCTATACATCTCTCAATCAATCTTACGACCCCAGCAACCTATCTAATATTATAGCAGTTGCTGAGCGAACTGACAAATGATTATAGTCAGTTTTACCGACGATTGGCTCTAAAATAGAGTCAACTTTATCAAACACTTCCGGCGCCATGCCCCAGCCAGTGCCAAATAAAAGAAGATACGGGGCACTGGAACTTCCAATTTCAAACCTCAAACTTTCAAATGTTATATTCCCTACAGGCTTGGCAGAAGTAGCGATTACTTTCGGCTTAATGCCCTCGATCTCCTCGATCTCTTTGATAACCTCATCCAGATTCGTCTTGACAGATATAAGCTTAAACGCTTCCGCCCTGGTCCAGTTAAATTCCAGGCTGCCTTCGTCCATCCAAAAATCCAAGATTCTTTTGGCAAAGGCCTGCTGCGTTGGCAAAGGATTAACAACAAAATAACGTCTAATCCCAAATGTCGCCGAGCTGCGGGCAATGTCGTGCAAATCAAAGCCCGTAATACAGGTAGTAACGATCTCTTTGCGTTTATTAAAAACAGGATAATGGATTAAGGCAATATATACGCTCATTGGCTAAGAATCTCTTTTAATAATTCTCTGTCCTCTTTAGAAATCTGCGCCTGGCTTAAGAGTTCCGGCCGTCGATAAAGCGTCTTGCGCAAGGCTTCTTTTCTCCGCCAGCGGTCAATTTCCGCATGATTGCCGGATAACAAAACCTCCGGAACTTTTTTTCCCTCTAAATCCTCGGGTTTGGTATAACTTGGATAATCCAAAATCCCATTATAAAAAGAATCATTAACCAGGGATTCACCTTCTTTAACCACACCTGGTATTTGCCTGACAACAGCATCAACCAAAACCATTGCTGGGATTTCTCCCCCGGTTAAAACATAATCACCAATTGAGATTTCCTCATCAACCAGGTCTCTGACCCGTTCATCAATGCCTTCATAATGTCCGCACAAAATTATCAAATGTTCTTGCTTGGCTAAAGCCTTAACTTTTTCCTGCGTCAACGGCTGCCCAGTCGGACACATTAAAACAACCCTGCTAACCGCTTTCTGCTTACTGCTTACTGCCTCTTTCACAACATCTCCCTTCATCACCATGCCAGCTCCGCCCCCATAGGCCGGATCATCAACTGTTTTGTGTTTGTCTTGCGCAAAATCGCGGATGTTCACTAAGCTAAAATTAAAAAGGCCCTTTGTTTGGGCCTTTTTTAACAGACTCTCATTTAATGGTCCCTGAAACATTTCAGGGAACAAAGTTACTATATCAATCTGCACTAGTTATTAATCGTTGCGGATTTCCTGGATGATTCCGTCTTTTACAATTATTTCCGCGCCGCCGACCTTCTTATACAAATTGTCCCCAACAGCCACGTCAACCGGACCTTCCAGCGGTCCTTGAACAAATTCAGTGCCTAACTGCAGTTTTTTTGCTTCTTCAATCTTCATGGTCAAGTCTGCTTTAGCTGCTGCCTGCTTGTTCTTTTCTTCCTCAAGCTGATGTTTAAACGCAGCTGCCTTTTGCATCAAGCCTTTTTTCTTTAAGGAGTCAAAATAGGCCTTGCTCCTGTCGGTAATCTGGGCAGTTTGCGCATCCAGATTGCCAATTGCTCTTTCTAGCTCCTTAATTAAATTCTGCTTAAAAGCCTCAGTAACAATAGCTTTCACCATAACTACACGCTTAAGTTCAATTGAGTTCTTTTTTGTCTTCTCTGCCATGAAAAATCCTCCTTGTTTTTATTTACTTTTTTTCGCCGCTATCATCGGTCAATATTTCGACGGTAACTCGTTTATTTTGTTTTGCCGCTGCCGCCTTGGTAATCGTGCGGATCGCATTGGCAATCCTTCCTTCGCGGCCAATCACTTTTCCCACATCTTCCGGGGCTGTTTTAATCTCTAAAATCGTAACGGTTTCACCAAGGGTTTCGTTAACACTAATCTTCTCAGGCTGGTCTACTAATGCTTTTACAATATACTCAACTAGTTCCTTCATTTCTCCGCCTCCTTGTTAGCCGGTTCCTCAGTTTGCCCCCCTTTCGCCTCAGCCTTCTCCTCCTTGACCTTTTCCTCTACCTTTGCCTCCGCCTTAACTTCCCCCTCAGCTTTGCCTTCTTCAGCCGGCTTTTCTTTGCCAGCCGCTTCGGCAGCTGCTTTTTCTTCCTTTTTTGATTTGCGTTTGGTAAGTGATGCAAGATCAACTGGCTCAAGAATGCCGGCCTTACCCAACAGGATTCTAACCTTATCAGTCGGGGTAGCGCCGTTTTTGATCCAGGCTAGTGTTTTTTCTTTGTCTACTTCAAATTTTGATGGCTCAACCATTGGATTATATGTGCCTAGGACCTCTACAATATTGCTTACAGGCGCCCCAGACTCATCCTGAACAATTACCCTGTAAAAAGGCTTGTTCTTTGTCCCTCTTCTTTGTAATTTAATCTTTGCTGCCAAAATAGTGCTCCTTTCGTGTCTTTTGCGTAAGTAAGAAACTTCTAATTATAGCAAGTTTTGGGGTTAAGGTCAAGATTTTCTAGATTGATACGCTTTAAATGAAGCAATAATATCCTCAAGCGAATCGCCGCCAAATTTTTCAAGGAAGGCTTTGGCCAACTCAAAAGCCACAGCAGCTTCCGCAACCACAGCCGCTGGTTCAACAGCTGAAACATCAGAGCGTTCAACAAAGGCTTCGGTCGCCTTTTTGCTGGACAAATCAACAGATTTTAGTGGTTTTTTCAGCGTGGCAATAGGTTTAACAGCTGCCCTAACAACAACAGGTTCACCATTTGTTATGCCGCCCTCTATTCCTCCGGCGTTATTGCTTTTACGGAAAAAGCCCTTTCCTTTATTAAAAAAGAGTTCATCATGGAGCTGGGAACCAGGAGTAACAGAAACAGCAAAACCAGCGCCAATTTCCACTCCCTTGACCGCAGGAATTGCCATGACCGCCTGGGCAATCCAGCCATCCAACCGGCGATCCCAATGCACATGGGAACCAAGGCCTATCGGCAAACCTGTTACTTGAACTTCAACAATCCCGCCCAGGGTGTCGCCTTCTTCTCTGGCTTTATCAATTGCCTTTTTCCAATTATTTTCATCTGTTTCGCCGGCAATCTGAACAACTTTGCTGAATGTATTGATCTTAAACTCAGACATCAGCTTCTTTGCAATTGCGCCAATGGCGACTTTAGCCGCTGTTTCCCTAGCTGAAGCGCGCTCCAAAATATTTCTCACGTCTTTCTGATTATATTTAATCGCTCCAGCCAGATCAGCATGGCCCGGCCGCAGCTGGGTAAATGGTTTATTAAAAAACTCGGTGCTTTTATTGGGGACGCGCAAACCAATGGGGCTGCCGATTGTTTTACCATTTCTAACACCTGAAACAATCTCAACCTTGTCCTGCTCAATCTGCATCCGCTCGCCGCGGGCATATCCCTGCTGGCGCCGCTCTAAATCACGGTTAATATCGTCTTCGGACAAGGCAAGATTTGCAGGACAACCTTCAAGAATTGCTAATAAGGCGGAACCATGTGATTCACCAGCTGTTAAATATCTCAGCATCGCGGGGAAATTATAACATAAGGAAAAGTTAACATCAATTAAGACTTATACAGGCTAACCTGATCCCGGCCGGCTTTTTTTGCTTCATACAGCGCTTGATCCGCCTGCTGTACTAATGGGAATTGCTCCAGCTGCCTTTGTTCTTTCAAGCCAAGGGCTATGTCCAACAATTCCTTCGCTTCTTCTGCGCTGCTGTTTGCCGCGCCGATGCTGACTGAAACAGCAACTTTTTCCCTTCCCCACATCATTTCTAATTTTCTCACTGCTGCACAAATACGCTTCCCAACCGCCAGGGCCTCTGCCCCCTGGCTGTCCGCCCCAAGCAGGATAACAAGAATCTCATCTCCACCGTAACGCACTACAGTATCAATTTCGCGAACCACATCCTGGATAGCAGCTGCCACAGCTTTTATAATTAAATCAGCAAAAGGATGCCCATATTTAGTGTTGTGCGTTGTAAGGTTGTCAATATCAATCATTAATATAGAGAGAGGCTGCTTTAACCGTTTAGCTAATTGAAGGTCCTTAATTAGCCTCTCCTTAAAATAGCGCATGTTCCATAAGCCTGTCTTGGCGTCAGTGCGTGAAAGCATTTCTATTTTTGTCTTCAACGCAGTATTAGCCTCAACCACAGCCAACTCTTCGGCCAAAATATTTAAAAGTCTTAAATCAGACTCCATATTTGTAAAAAGCGGCGCTCCTTTGGCCCAATTAGTTATCTGGTAAACCTTGACCCTGCCTGTGCTTTTGATATCGCCCAAAACTAAAAACATCATTTCCAAAACATCCTGTGTTTTATAGGCCTGTCTGTCTATTTCTATTCTTTGGCCGTCAACAAAATAGCTTTGGGAGCGGTCGGGAATATGCAGCAATGACCAGTTTGCTGATACGTGCCAGCTGTACAAGCCGCTTGACTCGTCCTCCCTAATTTTTTCAGGTGTAATTTCATGGCGCATCAAGCGCATTATAAAGGACTTGGCTTCTTTCTGCCCGGGCAACGCAGGTTTGTCCGCAAAGCGCGAAGCAACTTGCTCACCGTGGGATAAAAACTCAAACCAGGGCCCTTGCTGCAAATCAACCTCATACCCTCGGATGCCGCTGTAGCCCAGTCCTTTAACCACGCAACGCACCAGGGCTTCGTGGCGCTCGGTTTCGGTCAAAGAAAGTTTATGCAAATCCAAAAGCGCCTCGGTTAAAGCATCAAATTTCTGCTGTTCAAACTGCAGGGTTTGCCTCGCTTGTTCCGCAGCAATTTCTTCTCTGCTCCGGGCCATCCATTCATCGTAAACCAGGCGGCGATAATTATAATGGTCCTTCGGAGCTGTCCGTTGCTTTTCTTGAGCTGCCGCAAAAACTCCCTCATCTCTTAAACGCTGCAGCAGCCACTGCTGACTTTTGCCTTCAATCGCGTGCAGCTCGTGAAATAGTCGGACAAAGGGAACGGCGTATTCATCACGGATATTACCGTTGCGCATTATTGTATTCCAGCGGCTGCGGGGGATAAGAGCATCAAGATTTGTTTCAAGCAGTTTTGGCAAATGCCGACTGGACACCTGCTCGGAAATCCTTTTCAGGGCGCTGATTATATTTGATGGTATTGGTCTGACTTTAGATGTCTTAGATATCATTGTACGTTCACAATAATAACTCGATAAAAAGAAAGGAAAATTTCAGTTTAAAAAGATTTAGACCGATGCAAGCCCAGCCCGAATCTGAACAATGCGCGTTACAGCTGCATTAATAACATTCATGTACTGCTCAGCCAGGAGAGGCTTGCCGGAAAAAACATTATCAACATACACCATGCCGTAGACATTACCATCAGGCCCTAGAATCGGCAAAAGCAGGTAATTACTTACAGGCGTACCCTCAACTGCCAATAAAGATTCAACTCTTCGCCTTACCTCGGCCAGCTTCCTTGTGTCAAACGAGCCGTTAAACTCGGTATGATCATAAATAGGCATGCTGTCCCGCATCTCGATTGGGGCGTAAATTATCTTCTGCCCTGCCTCTTTGCCGGCAAGATGCTGATTCAAGCTGTCTCCGCTCTGATTAAGCCTCCTTAAATAGGCCTGCACACCATTGGCATAAAGGTTGGGAGTGATTCCGGCTAATTTTTCCCAG
>Ga0180007_10007460_pt1 | contig 10326 bp, 7 predicted proteins | sample MM_PC_MetaG_FD_121122 | JGI IMG/M metagenome (GOLD analysis project Ga0180007, IMG submission 121122) | Groundwater microbial communities from the Aspo Hard Rock Laboratory (HRL) deep subsurface site, Sweden - MM_PC_MetaG | ecosystem: Environmental > Aquatic > Deep subsurface > Groundwater...
CACCTGCAACGCCGGCTACTCCGGCGACGGCACCACCTGCACCGACATCGACGAGTGCTCCCTCGGCACCGCCGGCTGCGACGCCAACGCCACCTGCGCCAACTCCCCGGGCAGCTTCTCCTGCACCTGCGACACCGGCTACACCGGCGACGGCACCACCTGCACCGACATCAATGAGTGCGACCTGGGCACCGCCGGCTGTGACGCCAACGCCACCTGCGCCAACTCCCCGGGCAGCTTCTCCTGCACCTGCAACGCCGGCTACTCCGGCGACGGCACCACCTGCACCGACATCGACGAGTGCTCCCTCGGCACCGCCGGCTGCGACGCCAACGCCACCTGTGACAACCTCCCGGGCAGCTTCACCTGCACCTGCAACGCCGGCTACTCCGGCGACGGCACCACCTGTGATGACAACGACGAGTGCGCCCTGGGAACCGACACCTGCGACACCAACGCCACCTGCACCAACACGGCCAGCTCGTTCACTTGCGCCTGCAACGCCGGCTACGAAGGTGACGGCTTCTCCTGCACCGACATCAATGAGTGCGACCTCGGCACCGCCGGCTGCGACGCCAACGCCACCTGTGACAACCTCCCAGGCAGCTTCACCTGCACCTGCAACACCGGCTACACCGGCGACGGCACCGTCTGCGATGACAACGACGAGTGCGCCCTGGGCACCGACAACTGCGACGCCAACGCCACCTGCACCAACACGGCCAGCTCGTTCACCTGTGAATGCAACAGCGGCTACGAAGGTAATGGCGTCACCTGCACCGACATCGACGAATGCACGGCCGGCACCGACGACTGCAACATCAACGCCACCTGTGAGAACGTCGCCGGCGGCTTCAACTGCGCCTGCAATGACGGGTACGAGGGCGACGGCACCACCTGCGACGACATCGACGAGTGCCTGGCCGCCATCGACGACTGTGACGTCAACGCCACCTGCGAGAACGTCGCCGGCGGCTTCAACTGCGCCTGCAATGACGGCTACACCGGCGACGGCGTCACATGTGACGACATCGACGAGTGCACCCTGAACACCGACAACTGCGATGTCAACGCCACCTGCGAGAACACCGTCGGCGGCTTCGACTGCACCTGCAACGACGGCTTCACCGGTGACGGGCTCACCTGCGACGACATCGACGAGTGCACCCTCGAGACCGACAACTGCGGTGAGAACGCCACCTGCACCAACACCGCCGGTTCCTTCACCTGCGCCTGCGACACCGGCTACACCGGCGGCGGCGTCACCTGCGACGACATCAACGAGTGCGACGACGCCGACACCTGCGACGAGAACGCCACGTGCATGAACACGCCGGGCGGCTTCTCCTGCACCTGCGACGACGGCTTCACCGGCGACGGCTTCTCCTGCGAACCCGAGGACGACAACGTCCGCACGATCCAGGGCGGCGGCGGTTGCCAGACCTCCGGCAACGGCTCCCCGTCCTCCTCTGCCTCCTTCCTGCTGATGCTCGCCGCGGCCGCGATGTTCCTGCGCCGCCGCTCCAATCGTGAGCGTAGATAATGGATCTGGCCTCATGAAAATGGACGCCTGACCAGGCATCGGATTCCCTTGCGTGATCTCATGCAAATCGGATACAACACAGGGCGGCGCACGAAGGAAGTTGCATTTGTCCACCCTCTACCTGGCCCCACGATTTCTCGAACATGAACTGGAAGCCGAGCTGGCGCGGCGCGGTCTGCACGTGCGCGAGCGGGTGGGGCGCCTGTTCCTGTGCGAGGGAAAGGCCGCCGACGTCATCTGGGCCGACGACGTCTGGGCCGACGTGAGCGAAGCGCCCGTGGAGAGCATCTCCAAGGCGGCGGCCGCGCTGCGGGAGTTTCGGCTGCCGTTCGTGCATTTCTCCGAACGCAACCACCGTCGGGGCGAGTTGATCGCAGGGCAGTTGAAGCGTCAGCCGGTGGAGCGCCTGCACTTCGGGGCGGCCCTGCCGACGGGGCCGTGGGCAGGCTTCTCGCTGCCGGCGCCGGACCGGATGTGGATCTCGACGCAGCTGCGCGCCTCGGTGCCCCTGGGGGAGGCCGAGTTCCACGAGAACAAGACCGATCCCCCGTCGCGGGCGTATCTGAAGCTCTGGGAGGCGATGACGGTGCATGGAATCCGGCCCGTGCGCGGGGCCCGGGTGCTGGATCTGGGCGCCGCCCCTGGGGGATGGACCTGGGTGCTGGCCCACGCCGGCTGCGAGGTCCTGGCCGTGGACAAGGCGCCGCTGGAGAAGACCCTGGCGAGGCACCGCCACGTCAAGACCCTGCAGGAGAGCGCCTTCGCCGTGGATCCCGAAGCCGTGGGCGACGTCGACTGGCTCTTCTCCGACATCATCTGCTACCCGGAGCGCCTGCTGCAACTGGTGCACCGCTGGCGCGACTCCGGTCGGGTGGGGCGCTTCGTCTGCACGGTGAAGTTCCAGGGCGAGACCGACTGGGACGCCATCGACGCGTTCCTGGCCATCCCCGGATCCCGGTTCGTGCACCAGTATCACAACAAGCATGAGCTCACGTGGATTCTCTCGACGGTGTCGTAATATGAGAAAAGAACATTAAAAATTTCTTGATTTTTCATCACTACCACGTCATATTTTGCGAGGTGGTTCTTTCAAATGAAAAGTAAGAAAAAAACGTTTTTATACGCGGAGTTCTTTGGTGAGGGTGGCATGCGTTCATTGACTTCTTTACTTACTGTAATGATTCTCTTCCCGGGTTGTCACATTGTTTATTCAGAGATAGAAGACACTTGCGGAAACAGTGCTATCGACGGGAAAGAGCAATGCGATGGCCAGAATCTTGCCGGAAAATCATGTATTACACTAGGCTTGGGATTCACCGGTGGGGATCTAATCTGTCGTCCAACGTGTGTATTTGATACAAGCTATTGTGCGGGCGGTTCTCAGGAATGCGGGAATGACATCGCAGAGGGTAGCGAACAATGTGACGGACCTGATTGGAATGACCAGACCTGCGTGTCACTGGGCAGGGGGTTCATTGGAGGAACCCTGGCGTGCGATTCTTTATGTACGTTCAACACCGCAGGGTGTACGGCAGGAACGACTTGCGGAAATGGTCAAATTGAAATAGGAGAAGCTTGCGATGGCTCGAATATGGGTGGAAAAACTTGTTTGACTGAAGGTTATAATAACGGGGTTTTAAGTTGCAATAGTTGTTCACTGGTTTATGATGATTGCTGTTACAATACCTGCTCTTCAGTGGGGGCAACGCAATGTTCAACCTCTTCAATCCGACAAACCTGTGGAAATTATGATCCTGACTTATGCAATGAGTGGGGAAATGACTACCCATGCCCTTCTGGCACAACCTGTAGTGGGGGTACCTGTATTTCTAGTTGTACAGCCACCGACTACTGGAGCCCCGCAAATGATTTTGAGACTGATTCAACATCGGTTTACTGGAACACGACAACCGGACAAGTGGCGACAAATAACTCCGCACTTAGGCTGGAGGTAGTACAAGAGGGAAAAGAATTAAAACTACGTGTATGTAAATTGGGCGGCCAATTTTCCTCAAGTAGCATTGCAATTTCAGTAAATGACATTTCATCTTCTCGTGCTGGATATAGTAACACGAATTTTCAAACTAATTATATTGCTGTCGGCTCTGATTATTGCACGGATTGGGGCCAAATGAATGGCGATACTGCGTACCTTGCGGGTGAATCATTCGGTGGGCAGTGGCGGATTGTTGCGCCGAATACATCAGTTAGTAGTTGGCCGGGAAGCTATGACTGTTCACCAAACAGTTCAACAACAGGCAATTGTTGGAACGGAATAAGTATTACCATGCAGCGTACATGTTTGCAATGAGGCGCCGGTTTAAATATGAATAAAATGCTATTTATAATGGTGATGTCCTTATATTCAACAAGCACCCATGCTGCTAAATTGCATTGTTCTCCGCCCGTGAAGAATGAAGAAGAAAACAAGCAAGTAGCCAGAAAATATTATCAGATGGGTAATGTTTATTACAAAATGCAGGATTATCAGACGAGCATAGAGAGTTACGAGTGTGTGCTGACTCTTGTTCCGTACAGTTTACTTACACGGTATCATCTCGCGAGAAGTTATGACGCGATTGGTTATTATTCGAAGGCAAGAGAGCAGTATAAATGGGTTATTGCCAGCGATAGTGATGATGCCAAGCAGCTGAAGTTAGAGATAAAGAAAAGAGTAAAAGATATTGAGGGCTTCGCAGATAAAGTTGTCGTCAAAGAAGATGAAATTGAAGTATTGAGAAAATCCGAATCGGAGGAATTGACTCAGAAAACTCAAATTGAAAAACTTGAAAAAGATTTGATTGAAGTAAAAAAATCTATCAAAAAACTTACGGCTGGAGGAAGTGTCGGTGAACGGAAAAAGAAGAAACTCGCCGATCTGGAGAAAAAGGAAAAAGCACTATCCACTTTGCAGGGAGATCTTCAGAAATACTCTGAGTTGATTCAGGAAGGGGATAGGGCGCTGTTTTTAAAAACAAATGCTTCCACCAAAGATGCTATTGCAAAATATGAGTCAGCACTGACCTATCACATTAACTTTCATATCTTTCTGAAAATTGCAAATTGTTATGAAATGCTTGAAGATTACCACTCTGCGTTAAAGTATTATCAGAAATACTTAATCGGAATTGATAAAATTGACGAATATAGTGCTAAAAAGAAAGCATTGGCAAAAGGTAGCGTGCAAAAAAAGATCGTCGATCTGACTCGGCTCATTGAACAGATCGCTGAATATTTGCATGCAAATGACTCCAAAGACGCCGACAATTTTGCACGAATGGAAGACGACCCGCGCAGCGCCGCGTATGCAAGAAAGCATAGCATCACCAACAAATGGTGGTTTTGGACGGGTTTGGGATTGACCACTACCTTCGGAATAGTTGCATTGACATCAGGATTGCAAGTTATGCGGCTGAACAAATCCCTGAAGGAAGAGTGGACTCAGGAAAATAATAAAGAGTATGAGTTTTACAAAGATGTCGGGGATGCATCCTTGGGCATTTCTCTTATCAGTGCTGTAGCTCTAACGGTTGGTATCGTAGTGAATTCACGCATGAAAATGAGGAAAAAGATCACGGAAAGCACAACACAAACCATGCTGATTCCAGTATGTGATTCTCGAAGTTGTATGTTTTCCCTAACATTTGATTTTTAAAATAATCCATTTCTATCGGCGCCAATTCAATGGGACGCCATCGATGCGTTCCTGGCCATCCCCGGATCCCGGTTCGTGCACCAGTATCACAACAAACACGAGCTCACGTGGATAGTGGAGAATTGATCTTCTTTAATTAAATATTCTTTAACTATGTCCGATTGAGTCTCTCTGAAGGATGACGACCGAAGCTCGTGGAATACCGTATGGCAGCCTCTACCCTGGAAAAATTGCTGGAGACCTTTCATGGCCTCATGGCGGTTCAATGCGACCCTGAATGGACCATCAGGCAGGCCAATCGCGGCTTTGCGGAATACCTGGGCTTGCCTCAGGGAAATATCCCGGGGCGATTGTTTCTAAATTATTTAACAATGGATGCCCGGAGCCAGTTTCTGGCCTGGGTATCGGGCACGGTGCATCCGGAACCCTCGTCCCTGTTTCATTTCGTTTCCGGGGGCAACGAAATGCGGCCGCTGCGGCTCTTGCTGGAGCGTCAGGGCGATGGCTGGCTTGTTCTCGGGGAGCCGCAGTTTGGCGAAGACAGCCGGTTCCAGCTCGAGATGGTGGAGTTGAACAATCAACTGGCCAATCTGACGCGCGAAAATGCGAGGAAATCCAGGCAACTGGCCCTCGCCCTTCAGAGCCTCAAGGATGCGCAGTCGATGCTCGTTCATCGGGAAAAGATGGCGTCGCTGGGTCAGATGACCGCCGGGATCGCCCATGAAATCAACAATCCCATCGCGTTCATCCTCAGCAACCAGGTGACGCTGGCCCGGGATTTCTCCGATTTGAAGGCCCTCATCGATTTGATTCACCGGATGAAGCCACAGATGGCAGTGGCGCTGCCGGAGCTGCTCTCCGAGATAGACGCACTCGAGCAGGACCTGGACATCGCATATCTCGGGGAATCCGTCCCCCGTAAAATCGAAGCCAATCTTGAAGGGTTGCGTCGGGTCAAGCAGATTGTATTGAATCTACGGTCCTTTTCCCGACTCGACGAGGCAGAGAAGAAGCTGGCGGATCTGTCCGACGGGATCCTCAATGCCATTCAGTTCCTCGCGCCCATGATCGCGGAGCACCAGGTTCGAATGGAGACGCATCTGGAAGAGGTTTCGCCTGCGTTTTGCTCCCACGGGGCGATGAACCAGGCCATCAGCAACCTCCTGATCAATGCCATCCAGGCCAGCCGGCCCGGAGGCTCCGTAAGAGTGACGCTGTGCGAAGATCCGACGTCGAGCCTGATCTCCGTCGAGGATGATGGCGAGGGTATTCCGGAGGAAAACCTGGGGAAGATCTTCGATCCATTTTTTACGACCAAGCCTGTTGGCTCCGGCACCGGTCTGGGCCTGAGCATCGCAAGCCAGATTGTAGCCAGCCATCATGGCGCTATTGAGGTCGACAGCCGTCCCGGTCGTGGAACCAGGATGACCATCCGTCTCCCGAAAGGGATGCCGGCGCCAGACCTATGAAAGGAAGGTGAATCCATGATTCGCAAAGGGAAGCCAGGAGCGCCCAAAGTGCTCGTAGTCGATGATGAGATCGAAGTGCTGGAGAGCGTCGTGGATCTGCTTCGGAAAGAGTTCGACCTGGTTGCCACGACCAGCGCCGACGAAGCTGTCCACCTCCTTGAAACGGAAGATGTTGCCTTGCTCCTGACCGACCAGCGCATGCCGAAGATGCTCGGCAGCCAGCTGCTGGCGCGTGCGATGCACATCAGTCCCGGGACCACGCGGATTTTGTTTACGGCCTATTCGGATATCGAGGCCGTCATTCAGGCCGTCAACAAAGGGCAGGTTTATCAATATATTTCGAAGCCCTGGGAGCCTGACCGGCTGCTGGAGATCGTTCGCACCGCCACGGAAAAATATTCCCTCGCAGCGGAGAACCGGAGGCTGATCCGGGAGCTGGCAGCGACCATGGATTCCACGAAGGAACAGAAGGATTCGGAACCGAATGCACCCACCGAGCTCGATCGGTTGGCCCAGCAGAACCACGAATTGCAGGCAGCTCTGGACAAGTTGAACAACTCGTTCTGGCACATCGAGCGGCTTCGGGACCTGCTCCCGATCTGCATGTCGTGTGGAAAAGTGGAAGCAGAAAAAGGAAAATGGATGGTTCTTCTGGATTTCTTCAAGACCAACACCCTGTTTTTGTCGCATACGTATTGTCCACCTTGCAGAACTGCTTTCTTTGACGACGAGGAATGATGTACAGGAGGTTTCCAACATGGAGATATTGAACAGTGATTCCGCCAACATTCTTGCCAATCGCGCCGCCATCGCCAGACGAATGATGTCCGGGTTTGGTGACGGCGAGGTGTCCATGGGGACACCCTTCGAGTTGAATCTGCCGAAGTTCGAGGAGCTTGCAGAATACGACGTCGCCTATCTCGCCTATTCGCTTCAGACCGGGGACGCGGAACTGTACCTCGGCTATGTCCGCTGGCTTCACAGCATGCTGGCCGGACACGGGCTGCCCGGGGAGGTCATCGTCCCCATGGCGCTGGCCAACCTGAACCGGTCGGTCAGGGAGGTCGTCTCCTTGCAGAATCCCGGACAGGTCGAAGCCCTGTTCGAGGCTGCCAGGACGGTGCCTGCAGGAGCGGCCGCCCATCCGGAGACGTTTCTGAGGCCGGAAGGGGCCATGGCCGGTCTGGCCGCAGAATACCTCGACCGAATCGTCCACTCGGACCGCAGGGGCGCGTTGGACCTCGTGAGGCAGGCCATCGAAAAGAAGGTCGAGATCACCGAACTGTATCTCGAGGTTTTCGAGCCTGTCCAGCGTGAAGTCGGCCGGCTCTGGCAGATGCAGAAGATATCCGTCGCCCATGAACATTTCGCCTCGGGCACCACCCAGATGGCCATGTCGATGCTTTATGAGCAAATATTCAAGAACGACGCCCGTCGAACGGGATGCGCGATGGTGGCTGCCTGCGTGGGGGACGAGTTGCATGAGATCGGACTGCGGATGGTCGCCGACCTGTTTGAAATGTCGGGCTGGGACACGGTCTTTCTCGGGGCCAGCGCGCCGATGCAGGCCATCGCGACGATGTTGCGGGAGACCGGCGCAAATCTGCTGGCACTATCCTGCTCGATGATCGTGCACGTGGAGAACATCCGGAGGACCATCGCGTTTCTCAGGGAGGACGGTTTTGCCGACCTCACCATCCTCGTCGGTGGCTTCCCGTTCAATCTCTCCCCACGGCTGGCCGGGATCGTCGGCGCCACGGGCTATGCGCCCGATGCCCGCACCGCCATCGTGGAGGCCCGCCGTTTTTGTCCGGGTTGAGCACTCGCGGGTTGAGTGCTCGAGCTCACGTGGATTTTCGATAGATAGTTAAAAAATTATTTACATATCCCAACGAAGGGCAGGACGGGGTTCCATGGCATGGGTTCGCAATTTCCCATTGAACCGCAGTCCGGGGCCTGTATGTTGCAGACCTTGCGGCAGACCCGCTGGTTACTGCCGGCGTTGTCGCAGAAATGGCCAACTTCGCACAGGTGGAAGAGATCGCAGGGTCCACTTGCGGCGGTGGTTCCCGGTCCGAGGCAGGCCACTTCCCCCTGGTCGTTGAGGATCGTGCAAACGGTTCCGCCGCCACAGGTCCCCTCGACGAGGGGGCTGCACGAGTCCTCAATGAAGCACACCCCCGGCAGGTCGCCCGTGGCGAACCCACAACTCAGGCCGGCGGGACAGGGAAAATCGATTCTGCAGAGCTGGTTGCAAGTCTTGAATTCTTCGCTCATGAACGATTCGCAGACCATGCCGGGCGAACATTCATTAACGTAATTGCAATTGTCACCCTCCGGCTTCATTTCCGACTGGGCGCACACGGTGTTGCCGTCGTTGTTCTCGTTGAAAAAGCAAAAATCCGTGCCTAATGCACACCCGGTGCCGGAGACCGGATCGCACCCGGCTTGACCCATGGGACAAACGCCATAGTCCAAAAAGCCGAGGCCCACGTTGTCGCACAACTCGCCGTTGCCACAGTCGACCCCGAAGTTGCACAGGCGTCGGCACAAACCGTTGTAGCAGGTCAGCGTGGGATTGCACTGCTCCGACGATCCACAGCCCTCGCCCTCGCCCGCGTGGTTGGCCCCTGGCTCGATGCATTGGACGCGTAGTACAAGATTCGGGAAGAAGTAGCAGGCCGTGGGATTCGAGCACATCTGGTTGTTGATCGGATCGCACTCGGCCTGCGGCCGGGGACAGTACCCCATGGGAGAGGGGAAGCCGGCGTCGACGCATTGTGTGTCGCCGGCGCAGCCCGTGCCCACGTCGCACAGGCTGGCACAGAACCGTTCGCCTTGCGGATCTGCCACACACATCAGTTGGTCCATGCACTGGGAGGAGTCGTCGCAGAAGGACCCGATCGGGAGCGCGCCTTGCGGGGTGCAGGCCGTGGCCATGCTCTCGGGAAAAAAGTGGCAGGTCAATGCGTCATTGTTGCAGCCACTGCCGGCGTACGGGCTACAGTTGGCGATGGGGTAGCAACCCGAAAAGTTGATTTGGCAGTTGGAGTTGCAACTGACCGGTCCCCCCGCGAATCCATCCAGGTTGTGGCAGAGCTTCGCCCCGCTGAACATGGGGTTGCCTTGGGCGTCAAAGTCGCAGGGCTCGTTATCGTCGAGGGCCTCGTTGCCGCACAGGGATTGATCATACGGAAAGCTCGCCGAGGAGTTGCAGCCGGCTACGGCCAGCAGGAGTACAGCGCTAAAAAACAGGGAGATGTTGCGGGTCATTTTCATGATGGCTTCCTCACGGACGCTGCCACTGGAGGCGGACGTCGTTGACGATGGGGCGGACGGCTCGATCGGTGGTGGCCAGCCGGATGTTCACCTCGAAGCTCCAGCCGATGAGCGGACCGCCGTTGGCGGCGAGATCGATGGTGTGGGTCGGGGCGCCGGTGGGGTACTCGAAGTACTGGGCCACGCCGCCGATGTCGGCGGGGAGCCAGCCCGAGGCGGGGTTCCCGAAGGCATCCAGGGCCCGGATGCGGATGCCCGCGGCCGTGCCGGTGGGCACATAGGCGTCCCAGTCGATGGCGTCGACCTGGGCGGCCTCGAACAGGGACGAGAAGATATAGGTCCAGAACCCGCGCGGGGCCGTGAAGGAGAGGGCGGTGGAA
>Ga0180007_10007461_pt1 | contig 10326 bp, 12 predicted proteins | sample MM_PC_MetaG_FD_121122 | JGI IMG/M metagenome (GOLD analysis project Ga0180007, IMG submission 121122) | Groundwater microbial communities from the Aspo Hard Rock Laboratory (HRL) deep subsurface site, Sweden - MM_PC_MetaG | ecosystem: Environmental > Aquatic > Deep subsurface > Groundwater...
AAAAGTCGCGAAAGAACCTGAGTGTCATTCCCGCGAAGGCGGGAATCCATTCTTTTCAAATAGTTAAAAAGTCGTCATCCCCTTTTTCAAGGGGATGACGACTTTTTGCAGTGATATCATAGATTGCTTGTTGGGCAGTTTGCCATCAGCAAGACCTTTGCCTGGGGCGGTATATACGGTGCCAGCATGAACATGGAGAACATCGAGACGACATTCGCGGAAGGAGTAGCCGCCGCAGTCACCGGGCATGTTACGGAGGAAAAGAAAGCGTCAAAGTCAGATTAGGTGCAACGATGCCGTGTTTCACGCAGGAGGCTGCGACTTCGGGTCCCATCGGCCCGGCCAAAGAAGATAGGGATTTCAGTTTACACGCTGAAATCCTTTTTTCTGTTGTGGTTTACGATGTGAGTTGCAGAGGTTACTCTTCGAAGTGAAAATACAAATCCATCCGGTAACGGGTAGCTTTGTCGTATCATGCGCATGTGGTCGGAAGTCATTAAACACAAAGGAAGCACTTACCGTTAGCGATACTATACTCGGAACCACCAGGGTGCCGGATTGGGTCTGACCATCAGCAAGCAACTGGTGGGCCTTATGGACGGGAACATGGCCGTGGAGAGCGAGGCGGGAGTGGGCACGACCTTTGTTTTTTGCGTGACCTTCAGCAATGACGTGCGGCCTCATGAAGACGAGACTGTGCCAGAGAGCCGTACTGCGCCGCCGGCGTCCCTCCAAATCCTTTTGGCCGAAGACGACGAGACAACGCTTTTCAGTATCAGCAGGCTGCTGGAAAAGTCCGGGCACAGCGTGACCGTAGCCCGAAATGGACAGGAAGCCCTGGAAATGCATGCAGCGAACGATTTCGACCTCATCCTCATGGACGTATCGATGCCGGTCATGAATGGCATCGAAGCCTGCCGGCGCATACGAGGCTCTAGAAACTCCCACAAACGGGATGTCCCCATCATTGCCCTGACGGCCTACGCCATGCCCGGGGATAAGGAGAAGTTTCTGGCTGCGGGCATGAGCGGATACGTAGCAAAGCCCGTAAATATGAAGAGCCTCATGCAGATGATGGTCGAAACGCTCGCAGAACAGCGGCGTTAGGAGACGCACCACGTGGAGCAGGAAAGTTGCCTCAGGAATGCCCTTATTTGACACATAGGATTGCTTATTCTCTCAAATGGGTTAGAGAGAGGAAATGATAACTTTAATTGTAATTGTCACCATTTTTGTCGGTCTTCTGGTTGCCGTCTTCCTTCTCAGGAGCAATCATGAAACGTTAAACTCCGAGATTAACATCTGTTTTAATGAAATGAAGGCGAAGGAAATTGGCAATCGTTGACGACAGCATCATGTAGCACCTTCTCCGAACTCCTTGAAGGTTGATCCCCGAGGCCAGATATACGGCTTTGACGCGTACGGTCCCGCTGTCCCGCACTTTTACATGGATGCAATCCAGATAGATGATGGGGGACAGGGCTTCCAGCGGGCGGGACTGCCAAGCCTTGACGTCCTCGATGACCGCGTCAGTGCCGTGGAAATGAGTGTCGGCGAACGGGCTTCGATGACAAGATCCTGTCCGTCTGATTCAAGCTATCCACCAGATTGATCAGCCTTCTGGCCACCCTCCTCTGGTGCATCATACATGGCAAAATAAAGGAATCTCCCATGGAACCAACACCATCAAGCCACTCCCCTGTGCCATCCATATCCCTACAGCGAGCATCGGCGGCCCTCGCCTCTCTTTTTGTCGGCGACTCCCTGGCGATGCCGGTGCACTGGTACTATGACACCGCCGATATCGAACGTGCCTTTCCCGGCGGCATCAAAGAGTTGGAAGCTGCGCCGGAATTTCACCCTTCATCGATCATGTCGCTTCACTCCACCCGGCGTGGCGGCCGGTCGGCGCACGGGGGCCTGTCCGACTCACCGGAGATCATCGGCACGGTTATCCTCAAAGGCCGGCAGCACCTGTGGGGTCAGGCAAATCGGCACTATCACCATGGGATGCAGGCGGGCGACAACACCCTCAATGCCCACTGTGCCCGTGTGCTCATGCGTTCCATTATCGCGAGCAACGGCCGCTACAGCCGCGACCACTTTCTGCAGTCCTACATCGAGTTCATGACGGCCGACCCGCCCCGGCACCGGGACACCTATGCCGAATCATATCATCGCGGATTCTTTGCCAACCTTGTCGCAAAAAAGCCCCCGCATCAGTGCGGCGCCCGTACCCATGACACCCCGTCCATGGGCGGATTGGTAACCATCGGCCCTCTGGCCATGAGTAGCCTGCTGCATGGGGCTGCGTTGAGCACGGCACAGGCCACCTGCCGGGAGCATCTCTTTCTGACGCATCCGGATGAGACATTGGGCCGTATCTGTGACGGGTATGTCGCCCTTGTTGCAGGCCTGCTCCTGCGCAAGGCAGGCGAGTCCCCGGACCGGTATTTGCTGGAGGCAGCCGAGACGACCATGGGCATCGACCTTGCGCACATGGTGGATCGCGCCCGGACAGACAGGGAAATCGTCGGTGGCAGGTATTCCACCGCATGCTACATCAGTGATTCGTGGCCCAGCCTTTTGTACCTGGCATACAAATACCGCAATGACCTCAAGGCTGCCTTGCTGGCCAACACCAACCTGGGTGGCGAAAACGCTCATCGTGGAGCGGTACTCGGAGGGATTGTCAGCCTGTCATGCGACTGTACGGCTCCTGACTGGTTTGAGCGACTCGTTGACTATCAGACCATTCAATCGGAAATAGCGGCATTGCTTTCCACCCTTCCAGCATGACCAGGCTTTGAACCAGAGCATGGCCAAGGCATGGCGTCGGGCCTGCCTTTAACTTTTCTACTCCCCTTGAGCAGCCAACACGACTCACTCGCTCATTAAGGAGTCACCTGCCCCAAACCAGCTTCTGTTGAGGGCTATTCCTTACGGTCGTCCACTTCCTTTGCAACACCTTTGAAGGGTTCGCTGTCCTTCTTCACATCGATAAACTTACCTGCTTCCGTATCACGCTTGACCCACTGGCCGGTCTTGGGATTTTGAATCTGAGAACGGTCCTTGACGCTGCCTTTGCGGTAGCCTTCACCTGTGTTATTCGCCATCATGGCCTCCTGATGTATTCAAGTTAACAGCCACGCACGATTCACTCGCTTCGTAAAAGCCACCCGCCTTGCCGCACTGCTTCACTGAACATGCCTGCTTAGCCGCAAATGCTCGTGCTTTCAAACATCGCGCAGAGCCTCACTTTCCGTTATCCAATCTCGAAACAGACCCTCAGGCCTGCTTTATCCAGACGCCGTCATCGGGAAACAGATGGACACCCGTAGCGATTTCCAGAGGGCTGGCGAGCCAGTTTTTGGTGGTCTCCACCCAGCGAACGAAATGCGGGGTCTTCTTGTGCTCTTCAAAGGCCTCGGCGCTGGCATAGACTTCGTAGAGGTGCAGGCAGTTCTCGTCCTCGCTGTCCTGAACCACGTTGAACAACAGACACGCGCTCTCGTTACGCACGGATCCTCGTGCGTCGTCGAGCATGGCCTCCACGAAGTCCTTCCTGTATTCCGGCTTGATGTGAACATTGACCATTACAGCGAACATGTCATTCTCCTGGATGTTAATGAGTTGCCTTGTGCGCAGGCCACGATTCGGGACCTAATGCATTGAGATACAGGAAAAGAGGTGCAGACCGCAAGCATGGATGAGAATCCGCCGTTTCTGGTGATTTTCGTAAAGAAAGAAGTTCGGGGCACTAAAAATAGAAAAATTATATACGGTGGCCACACTGTTTTTCTGCCGGGACCAAGGCGATCCGCATACCCATTGCTCCGGCCACACCCATCAGCGTTTTGAGGTTGGGATTTCCTTTTTTGGAAAGGCTCTTGTAGAGCGTTTTTTCGTGGAGACCTGTAGCTCTGGCAACTTCAGGCATGCCACCAAAAGCCTTGGAAACATGGCGCAGCGCCAGCAAGAATCCTTCCGTATCCCCGTCTTCCAGGCATGTATTGAGCATTTCCGCCGCCAAAGCGGGATCTTCCCGGTACATTCTGATGGCCACTTCATCAAAGGGCTTTGTAGCGCTCATTTCTTCCTCCGTTCATAGTCGGCCCTGTATTCCCTGGCCCGCTGAATGTCCGCAGTTTGGGTACGCTTGTCCCCGGCACACAGTAACAGAACGATCGAGTTGCCATCCTGCGTGAAGTACACTCGATATCCAGGCCCGTGATTAATGCGCAGTTCGGACAATCCATCGCCGAGTCCCCTGTGGTCACCGAAATTTCCCAGAACTGCACGCTGAATGCGCCGCAAGACGTGCACCTTGACCAGTCTGTCGCGCAGTTTGAGCAGCCAGCCTTCGAAAGGCGCTATCCCTTCGGCTGTCTGATAGACGACGATTTCAAATCTCGTGCTCTCGTTCATTTTAGTAGTTTTTAATCTACTCACAGTCAACTCCTATCCACGGATTCCCGCAGGCACGGTCCGGCCTCCTTGACGTTCCGGTGAGTAGGGCGACTGGCGACCGCGTAATTCATCTTCCACCTCCTCTGGTCGGAGTTATCCGGCACGCTGCGGCGAGCCGGAATGGGTGTCGATGATTTAATCAAGAAGCGAAGATATGGACATTCGGTGCGTCGTGTACCTCTGCGTGACTGGAGCTACGCAGTTCGCGGTATGCACAGGAGACTGAAATGTGAAAACACCCTGGAAGAAAAAGACGTGGCTTCGAAAAGATGAGAGAGGACTCGAAATCTACACTCAGACAAACGCTTATGTCGATAACTGCAAATATGTAGAAATCCACAAAGCAAGCCGTCCGCGAAGGAGCGGATATCATCGCAGCTCCCGGTCACGCTTTTCCGCGCTTCCGTGACCGGCTTGAGGCCAACGAACCGGAAAGCTTAGTGGATCTGAACGTCGGAATCCGCGGTTTCGGGAATACCTTCCTGCGGCCCGGTTGTTGCTTAAGAGCCTGAAACCACCCACGGTGGAACACCGCCCAACCCTCGCCAACGGACAATGCGAATGGACATGACCTTTCTCTTCCCGGTGCAGCTCAGCCTGCGCGTGGCCGCCCTGGCCACCCTGACCTCCCTGGTCTTTGGGGTGCTTTTGGGATGGGTATTCCACCGCTACCGCTTTTGGGGAAAGGAGCTGCTCGATTCCATCCTGAGCCTGCCCATGGTGCTGCCGCCGACGGTGCTGGGTTATTATCTGATCGTGCTGCTCGGCCGGAACGGTTTTGCGGGCCGCTGGCTGCAAGAGACCTTCGGCATCACCCTGATCTTTACCTGGCAGGGGGCGGTGATCGCCGCTGCCGTGGTCTCCTTTCCGCTCATCTTCAAATCCGCCCGCGCCGCCCTGGACGGCGTGGAACGCAAATACGAAGACGCGGCCCGGACCCTTGGATATCCGGAATGGCGCGTGTTCCTGCGTGTCTGTCTGCCGCTGGCCGGACGAGGCATCCTGGCCGGAACCATGCTCGCCTTCGCCCGCGCCATGGGCGAGTTTGGGGCCACGCTCATGATCGCCGGCAACCTGCCGGGCCGCACCCAGACCCTGTCCCTGGCCGTGTACAGCGCGACCCAGGCCGGACAGGACAGCCTGGCCGCGCAACTGGTGCTGGTCATCTCCGTGCTGTGCACGCTCATTCTCTGGGTTTCGGGACGACTCTTGACCCCGAAATGGCAAGCCTGAAGGAGGAACAATGTTCGTGATCAGCCGCACCTCTTCGACTTCGCTCCAGGCATCCGCCGCGCCGCAGGCAACCGCGTCCCAAACCATTGCCTGTGATTTCAACGTCCGCGTTTGCGGCTGCGGGGCCGAATTCGAGCTGCACTCGCGCTTTAGGACCAACTCCCGGCGCATCGCCCTCTTCGGCCCCTCGGGGTCGGGCAAGAGCCTGACCCTCATGGCCCTGGCCGGACTCCTCACCCCCGGCAGCGGACACATCGAAGTCCGGGGACGGACCTTTTTCGAGTCAAAATCCGGCGTGAACATCCCGGCCCGCAAGCGCAACGTCGGCATGTTGTTCCAGGATTACGCCCTCTTTCCGCACCTCAGCGTGCGCGACAACGTCGCCTTCGGGCTCAAGCCCACCTTCGGACTGATGAAACCCGCGCACCATGCGCGTATCGACGAACTGCTGGAGTTGTGCGGGCTCACCAAGCTGGCCGGGCTGCGGCCCCACCAGATTTCCGGAGGCCAGCGCCAGCGCACGGCCCTGGCCAGAGCCCTGGCCCCAGACCCGGACCTGCTCCTCCTGGACGAACCCTTCACGGCCCTGGATCAGCCCTTGCGTGAGCGGATGCGCGACGAACTCTCCGCCATTCTTGAACGTTTCGACATCCCCATGATCATGGTCAGCCACGACCTCGACGACGTAGACCATTTCGCCCAGACCCTGGTCGCCTTCGGGCAAGGCCGCGTACTGGACGTCGTTGACTACCAAGCTCGCCGCAAGAATGAAAGTCCTCGCCAGATCCTCGATCCCCTTTTTCTGGCCGCTCAGACCTGTGAATGAGAAAGGGCTCGGCGCATTAAAATTCGCACCGGGCCCACACATAAAGGAGGCTTGATTATTCGAGGGCCAGAATCACGGAGAAGGCCTTGACCATGGCGCAGATGTCGTCGCCGACCTTCAGATCCAGATTGTTCACGGACTCGTCGGTGATGAGCGAGGTGATCTTGGTGCCGTCGGCGAGGTCCACCACCACCTCGGCCGCGATCTGGCCCTTGTTGACGGTGGAAATCCTGCCGCAGAACTTGTTGCGGGCGCTGGTCTTGAGCATGGATTCCTCTTTGACCAGCACCACCCAGGGGGCCTTGACCGTGGCGATGACGGTCATGCCCATGGTAAGCCCCAGGTTCTGGAAACTGTCCTTGGTTATCACGGACACGATTTTGAGTCCCGTGGCCGTGGTCACCTCCACCTCGCTCAGGATCGTGCCGTCGCGGATGGCGCTGATCTGACCGACAAACATGTTTCTGGCTGAAGTCTTCATTTTTTTCTCTTCCAAAATATAATGATTCATGATGCGCCGGGTATCGGCATCGGAGAAACTGACATACTGGGAGGCCGGGCTCTGGTGCCCGAGCATGGCGTCCACCACGACCAGCGGCACCCCGCCGCGGAGCAACTCCACGGCCCTGGAATGACGAAGTACGCGCGGATTCAGCAGCTCACGGGGAATGCCTGTGCCCATGCCGCGCTCGGAGAACTTGCGGCGCACATAGCCCTGATCCATGCGGAAAATCTGGCCCCGCAGTTCCACGCTCATGGGGTGCTCGAAAAAATGGGCCAGCGCGTCCACGACCTCGGCCGGCAAAGGGATCTCGCGGGGCGCGTCGCCTCGGACCATGACCACGCCGCGAGCGAGATCGAAGTCGATCGTATCGTCAAGATCGAGGACCTCGCCAAGTCGCATCCCGGTAAAGCGCAAAAGGAGAAAAAGGAGCCATATGCGGGTGCGCGCCTGCCGGGTACGCGCGTCGCGGGCCGCATGCAGCCATTCACGAAAAGAGCGTGTCAGGGCTTCAAGCTGGCCGGGATCGAGATACTTGACCGACTCGGGAACCTGAAAAATCCGGGCCGCCTTGGGGGCACGTTTTGCCCCGGCAACCGGATCTTCCAGACCACGACGCTTGATTTCCTCCTGTGCCAGAAAGGCCAGTTGCATCAATGTATTCGGATCAAGCTGGTCCAATTTGTGCATTTCTTCTCCAGGCAACAGATTTTTCACGATCGCACAATAATCTTCATCAACAGATGCACGATATGCAGCGTCCCGATCAATACAGTCACGCTTTATCATGCTTGCGTGACCATATTGCCAAACAGGGACCATTCAAGCCAGAAAAAAAGCAATCAAAAAAGGAGACCACCATGAATTTTAAATCGTTGCATACAATTTTGTCGCTTTGCTTTGTCCTTCTTTCCACTCCGGCCATGGCGGGAGACCTTCTCGTCTCCGCCGCCGCCAGCCTTACCAACGCCTTCACGCAGATGAAGGAGCCCTTCGAGAAGGCTCATCCCGGAACATCCCTTGTTCTGAATTTCGCTTCTTCCGGGGCGCTGCTCAAGCAGATGGAACAGGGCGTGCCAGTGGATGTCTTCGCCTCGGCCGACCAGGTGACCATGGACAAGGCCGAGAAGCTCATGGATACGGCAACCCGCGTCAATTTTGCCGGCAATGCCCTGGTGCTGATCGTGCCCGCCGAGGGTGGCCTGCTGCTGACCGCACCGGATGATCTCAAGGGCGACCAGATCAAACTCGTCGCCATCGGCAACCCGGACTCCGTTCCAGCCGGTCGCTACACCAAGGGGGCACTGGAGGCTTTGGGCCTCTTCAACCCGCTGACGCCAAAATTCGTCATGGCCGAAAGCGTACGCCAGGCTCTGGACTACGTGGCCCGAGGCGAAGTGCAGGCCGGATTCGTCTACGCCACGGACGCAGCCCTGCGCGCCGACAAGGTCAAGGTCGCAACCGAGGTGGCCGGGCACAAGCCCATCACCTACCCCATCGCCCTGCTCGCCGCGTCCAAGGAAAAAGAAACAGGGCGGGCTTTCCTGGACTTTGTGAAGGGTGAGGACGGACAGGCCATCCTGGGGAAATTCGGGTTCAAAAAGCCGTAAATTTTGCGGGAAGTGTCTGCAAACGCAAAGGACCAGCCCACTCAGGCCTTGTTACGCGATATCCCGAATTTTTTGCACTTCTCGTACAATGTGGCTCTGGAGATGTTGAGATATTTGGCCGTCTTGACCATATTGCCGTGATTCAGTTCAAGAGCCTTCATAATGAACGCAGCTTCCGTGTCCGCGTTCTGGGCATGCAAAGATGTCGCCTGGGAGACTCTTTCTTCGTGCTCATGCGAACTGGAGGTCTTTGATGGTTGCGCATGCTGTGCCGAAACTTCGTCGCCCGAACCGGCACGGTTTGCCTTGCACCCGGCCAAGATCGTTGATGACAGGTCTTGAGGTCTTATTATCTGTCCATCACCGACGCTTATGGCGTGAACCAAAATGTTCCGTAACTCGCGGATATTGCCCGGCCAATCGTAAGCCATGAGCAGACGCATGGCTTCCTCGGAAATCTTTGCGGTCGGCTTGCCCATGCGCGCGAGCAGAGCTGTTGCGATAACCGGAATATCCGATGTCCGTTCCGCCAGTGAAGGAATCTGCAGGGGCAGGGCGCCGACACGGTAATACAGATCCTCGCGGACCCCCCCGCCCTCGACAACCTGCAGCAAGTCACGATTCGTGGCCGCCACCAGCCGGAAATCCACCGGACGGGCCGTTGACGACCCTAATCTGCAGACTGTCTTCTCCTCCAACACCCGCAGCAGTTTGGCTTGGGCGGCCAAAGGCATATCGCCGATCTCATCCAAAAACAGGGACCCCTTGTCGGCCAGCTCAATGAGCCCTACCTTGCCATCCTTGCTGGCCCCGGAAAACGCCCCTGAAACATAGCCGAAAAGCTCGGACTCGAAAAGCTCGATGGGCACGGCCGCGCAGTTGATGCTGACGAAGGGACCGTCCTTGCGGGGGCTCGAAGTATGCAGGGCATTGGCGAAAAGCTCTTTACCCGTTCCCGTAGGGCCTTGGATGAGAACCGGGAAATCCGTATGAGCGTAATTCCGGAGCCTGTTCTTGGCGAACAGCAGGGGTTTGCTCTCGCCCAGAATATTGTCCAGCGTATAGCGGGCCGACAGGGCACTCTGCATCCTCCGCCGATAGAAGCTGACCCTGCTATCCAACTGCTCAACCCTCTCAACCAGGGCCTTGAGTTCGTTGGGATTCCGAAACAGGCACATGGAAACCATGCCAACGATCATGCCTTCATCATCACGCATGGGCAGACGATTAACGATGGTCGTCTTTTTCAATTCCCCTTCGCCGACAACGCACAGATCACCTATTTCCTCGTTTCCTGACCGCATTACACTGAGCGCCCTTGTCTTCGGCAGGACATCGACGATGTTTTTATTCATCAAACCATCCTTCGAAGTCCCCAGAATATCCGCGTACACGTCGTTGATGTACAGAATTTCCCCTTTCGTGTCGCAGAGATAAATCCCAACGGGAAGCCCGTCGAGAATCTTGCGAAACAGTGTCTCAGGCATTCCGCCGCTAATCTTTTCCATACCGTCCTCACTCTTTCGTGCAAAGATATTCGGCCGCTGCCGGCCCATACCAGGCGTCACTGCAAAAAGTCGCGAAAGAGCCTGAGTGTCATTCCCGCGAAGGCGGGAATCCATTCTTTTCAAATAGTTAAAAAGGCATGGATCCCCTTTTTCAAGGGGATGACGACTTTTTGCAGT
>Ga0180007_10007462_pt1 | contig 10325 bp, 9 predicted proteins | sample MM_PC_MetaG_FD_121122 | JGI IMG/M metagenome (GOLD analysis project Ga0180007, IMG submission 121122) | Groundwater microbial communities from the Aspo Hard Rock Laboratory (HRL) deep subsurface site, Sweden - MM_PC_MetaG | ecosystem: Environmental > Aquatic > Deep subsurface > Groundwater...
ACCATTCTGATGATGGTTTCCTTTCCCATGCGGGACAGGGTTTGAAGGTTCTCAAGGATTCTCTTGTTACGCTTTCCACAATACTTTATCTCTCTTGTGCCTGCCGAAGGGTCTGGGCATCACAAACATTGAACCGGATGTGGTGGCGGCCGTATGTGAAGTAGGTTCTGATCAGACTTGCAAGTTTATGTATGCCAATGTCTCCTTTCGATCCTGTACCGAATGGTCTCCTGATCCGCAAGCCGTGTGACTGCTGCATACAAAAGCGCACACCCGGCGGCAATATCTGAAAAACGGGAATTTTCAACAATATTGTGGCTTATCCCCTTTATGCTGGGAATAAAGATCATGCCGGCAGCTGTAATTTTTGCCATGTTCATGGCATCATGGCCGGCGCCGCTCGGCAGTTTCTTATAGCCCAGGCCTGCATTCCCGGCTTCCTGTTCCAGAAGGGCGATGATGTTTTCAGACAAGGGGACAGGTGCTTCATCCGAGATCATTTCACAGGCGATTTCAAGGCCCCGCTTTGCCCTGACCCTGTCCACAAGGGCCAGAATCTTCTTGACCGCCCGGTCCTTGTCGCTTTTACAAATATCCCTCAGGTCGATGCCCAGGTCCACCTGTCCCGGCACCACATTCATGGATCCTGGCAGGATGTGTGCAACCCCCACGGTGGCAACGGTTTTCTCACCTGCCCCAGAGGAGGCTATTTTCTCCACACCCAGGATCACTTCACTGGCGCCTGCCAGGGCATCCTTTCGCAGGTTCATGGGGGTGGTGCCGGAATGGTCTGCCCTGCCGAAAATAGAGACGTTGAACCGTGTGGGCGCCGCAATGGCTGTTACAATTCCCACCGGACAGTTTTCGTGTTCAAGAACAGGGCCCTGCTCAATGTGCAGCTCAATAAAGGCATGGACCTCCTCTTTCAAAGGGCCTGCCTGATCCGGGGCATACCCTGACTTGCCAAGGGCCTGGTAAATAGAGATGCCGTCCCTGTCCGTCGCCTTTCGCAAGTCATCCAGGCCAAGGCTGCCTGCCATAACCTTGCTTCCCACCGTGCTGATGCCGAACCGGCTGGATTCCTCGCAGGAAAAATTGACAACTTCCACAGGCCGTTGGGTGACGATGCCCCGGTCATTCATGGTCCTGACCACCTCCAGGGCCCCGAGAACACCGATGACACCGTCAAAATGCCCGCCGCCGGGAACCGTATCCAGGTGGGAGCCGGCAAGAACCGGCGGCAGATTTTTTGTTCCCGGCCGTATGCCGCGGATATTGCCGACCGGGTCGATGCGGACCCCAAGGCCTGCTGTTTCCATTGCCCGGATCAGATAGGTTCTTGCCCCAAGATCTTCTTTTGAAAAGGCAAGTCTGGTCACCCCGCCGTTTTCCAGTCTGCCGAATCGGGCAATTGCCTTAAAATCCTTTGAGAATCTGTCAATGTTCATGCGTCCATTTCCCTGGTGTCAATTGGATAAAAACCCCTTGGTCCTTCAATACACCATTTACCCAGGGTTGTCATGGCCTGTCCGGTTTCTTGCCGGAAACGGGCGGATCTTAAGGTTTCTAAAACGATTGATCGCCCCGGCCAGTTCCAGACAGCGCAGGCCTGCAAAAAAAACGGGGAAATGGCATCTTCGGGAATCAGCTTGCGCATCTTTTGATCTTTAATTAGAAAATTGGCAGCCGATGAATCCTCATCCATGAGCAGCAGCCTGGCACCGCCAAGCACAGCTTCGATGACGGCGGCTGCCTCTGAAGTACTGCCGCTGGCATTTTGGGTTGAAAATCTTGTCGGGTCCACGTTCCCCGGCAGGGTGTCCACGAAACCTGAAATATCCAGACCCGTCACCGCCCTTCCCGGCATTGGGAAGGGTAATCTCCACTGCCATTTTTCGGGGTGCATAAAACGGAACTGCTCCCTTTAATGGCTCCTGGGAAATGCCGGACCGCCTGGGCAGGATAGCGCCATCCCCCACAAAGCCAACCAGCCCGAACTGATCCAGACGTTTCTGAAGGTCCAGCATATCCTCAACCACATCGCATTGTTTTTTCAACTGGCCGTCCCGGCCCACGCACTCCTTAATATGGTCTAGGATTCCGGAGATCTCCCGGTCAAACATCCTTGCTGCCTGCCGGCCGAGAATACGGTTCTGGTGTGATCCGGGCAGACTGATGTGAAAGGTGATCCAAACATGGGTCCGGGTAAATCTTACCAGATTCCGTTCCAGCACCTGGGGCGGCAAACCGACAGGCTGAAATGAGCCGCTTCCCTGGGCGCCCCTGTTCTGGCGGGCATGGACCCTTATGCCTTTGTCAAAGGCGCGCACAAGAAAATCGGCCGTGGCCATTGAACGGGCTTTGCCGGACAAACACCCCTCCCCAAGTCCAAGCTCTGCCAGAGGTAATCGGATCTTGCATACCGATGCCGGCAGGGCCCCGGGACTTGCCTGGACATGGACAAAGCAGAGCTGATATTTTTCATGGCAGAATATTTTTGCCTTCACTGTTTGATATTCATCAAAGCCATGGCCGTTCAGGGCAATAAAAATCTCCAATAGTCTTTTTATGGTGTTTGCCATTTTTTTCCTTCGGCCGGGACAGGCGGCATCCCGGATTGTAACATGGAAGCTTCCGCTAAAATTTATGCTTGACAAGCAGTGCAATTACACTAAAAATCAGAACAGAAAAAATAGAACAACTATAGCGGTTCAACAGGGGCAGGGAGAAAACCATGAATTCTTTATCGTCTTTTTTTCAAGTCCGTCCGGAAATTATCATGGGGGTTTTGTCCAATATTCTGACCATTCTCTTTCTTCTGGCACTGAGTTATTTTTTTCTAAAAGGACTGAAAAAAATTTCAGGTGTCATTGAAGCCGGACACTATATTTCCGCCCCTTTTGTTCGCTTTTTCCATTCTGCTTTCAAGTGGCTTGTTCTTGCCGGCACACTTTTACTGATCCTGCAGCAGGTCGGAGTCAAGCTCAACTATTTATGGACGATCCTGTCGGCAGCCGCTGCAATGGTGGCCATCGGATTTGTAGCCGTCTGGAGCGTGCTGAGCAATTTTCTGTGCACCTTGATGCTTATTGTTTTTCACCCCTTTCGAATCGGTGATGATATAGAGGTCATTGATCCGGCCATGACCTCGGGCATCAGCGGCAATGTCAGAAATATCAATCTGATGTTCACAAGTCTGTATTCCCTTGACCCAAGTAGCGACACGCCGGTGGTGACCCGCATTCCCAACAACCTTTTTTTCCAGAAGATTCTCCGGATGAAAACCGGGGACAACACCTTCGGCCTGGATAAACAACTTTTTGAAAAAACCTCTCTTTTAAACACAACAGACCGGAATGGAAAAGACCCCATCACAAAAACCCAATGATATCCAATAAAAAAATACCACAAAAAATGTGGGCTCACAAGGATTCTCCCCCCTTAAAGGAAACCTGCCATGATTCAGTATATCAGCACCCGGGGCGGCCAGGCCCCGGTCAGTTTTGACGAAGCCGTTCTCAGGGGATTTGCCGGGGACGGTGGGCTCTTTGTCCCCCAAACCATCCCTAGGATATCCCGGGAAAGACTCAAGGCGCTGTCCGGACTGTCCTATACCGACCTGGCCTTTGAGATCCTTTCCCTGTTCATTGATCCTGACATTATCCCGGCAGAAAATCTGCGCCAACTGATCAGGACCAGCTTTGCAGCGTTTGAACACCCGGATATTCTTCCCCTGAAACCCTTGGGCACAGACCCGTCTGTCCTGATCATGGAGCTGTTCCACGGCCCCACCCTCTCGTTTAAGGATATTGCCATGGGCTTTTTGATCAACACCATGGAGTATCTGCTGGAAAAAAGAGGCGAGCACCTTACCCTGGTGCTGGCCACCACCGGGGACACCGGCCCTGCGGCAGCCCATGCGGCCGCCGGTAAAAAGACAATTGACTGCTGGCCCCTGTATCCCAAAGGCATGATCACCCGGGAGCAGGAGCGCCAGATGACCACCCTGGAGGCTGCCAATGTCCACCCTGTGGGGGTTGAAAACTGCCCGGACGGCGGCGATGATATCGACCTTGTGGTGGCAAGGCTCTTTGCCGACAAGGCCCTGAAGCAACGACTGAACCTGTCCAGCGTCAACTCCATCAACTGGTGCCGGGTCATGGTCCAGTCCATCCATTATTTTTACGGATATTTTCAGGCCTGCAACACCATTGGCGACCCTGTCATCTTTAGTGTTCCCTCGGGGGCCTGCGGCAATCTCTTTGCCGGACACCTGGCAAAGGCCATGGGCCTTCCGGTCACGGGGTTTATCTGCGCCAACAACGCCAATAAAACCCTCCATACCGCTTTTTCCACAGGTGTTTTCAAAAAAGAGGACCTCCAGCAGACCCTTTCGTCGGCCATTGATATTGTGGTGCCCTATAATTTCTGGCGGTTTCTGTATTTTACCACCGGATGTGACCCCAAAAAGGTTTCCGCCTGGATGGATCAGTTTCAAAAAACAGGTGAAATCCGTTTGGACCCGGCAAGTACGGCTGCCATCGGCAACCAGGTGGCTTCGGTTTCCATTTCCGATGCACAGACCCTGGATACCATCAGAAACACCTTTGCAAAAAAGGACCCCTATCTTCTGGATCCCCACGGGGCTGTTGCAGTGGCCGCAGCCGCAGCCCTCAAAAACACCTATTCTCCCGGCACCCGGATCATCTGCCTTGCCACGGCCCACCCGGCCAAATTCTCCCGGATAATGACCAAAGCCCTGGGGCCGAACCTGCCGGATCAGGCCTTTCACCCGTCCCTGATCCGCGCCTCACAGCTCTGCCAGCACCTTCGGACCTGCGAATGCGACCACCTGGAATCTGCCCTGGTCCATGCCATGGATCAAGTGGCCCAAAAAAAGAGAGAACCATGGCTGATTATACACACCTGACCCCGGAGATCATAAAAGAACTGATCAGAGAATACGATTTGGGAGAACTTGTCTCCATGGCCCCCCTGGACGGGGGCCAGGCCAACTCCAGCGTGAAAATAAACACCCGGGCAGGGGCCTTTACCCTATCGGTGTGTGACGAGAAAAACCAGGAAGATATCCGGAACCTCACCCGTGTCCTGACCCATCTTGAGGCCCATAAATTTCCCTGCACCCGGCTTGTGACCACCCGGGACGCTACCCCCTTTATCCATTACGACGGCAAGCCGGTTTATGTGAAAGCATTTATAGAAGGAGAGGTCTGCCCGAACCTGTCGCCCAAAATGCTGGTCCAGGTGGGAACTGCCATGGCCAAGCTCCATGGCCTGGATCCGGTCCCGGGTATGGCCGGACACTTTCCCTATGGATTGCAATCCTTTGATGAGATCTTTGATACCAGCCATCCCTATGTGGACTGGCTGCGGGGCAAAAAAAAGTTTTTGGAAACCGCCATTGATCCGGCCATGAAAAAAGGAGTTATCCACGGGGATATTTTCTGGGACAATCTGGTGTTTTCCCATGGCCGTCTTACAGCTGTCCTGGATTTTGAGGAGGCGTGTACCTATTACACCCTGTTTGACATGGGCATGGCGGCGGTTGGGTGCTGCGCCCCAAGGGGAAGCCTTTCCATGGACCGGATAAAACAATTGATAACAGGATACCAGCAGGTCTGCCCTTTGACAAAACCTGAAAAAAAACAATTGAAAATATTTGTGGAATATGCGGCTGTGTCCGCTTCTTTCTGGCGGTTCCGGCAATACAACCTGCGATATTTTTCTTCTGCCAAAAAGGACAATTACCGGGAATTGTCCATTCTGGCAGACCAGGTCCATGCCATGGATGCGGGCTGCTTTTTATAACGCATCGCCCCTGGATTTAGTCGGATTTTTTTGGGGATAACTCCATTGGGGTTGTTTTTTTTAGGTTTGCCTTACCATTGATAAAAAACCGGTTTTTTTCACTGTAGATACGGGTAATCGCCATTCCGATATTAAACTGGTCATCGCTTATCCGGGCGACAAGGGGTTCAAATTTTTGAATCTCAATGGGGTATTCCGTGCCGTTGGCCAGGGATATCAGCTGCAGCAGACTGGTGGCCAATTCATCTGATTTGTTTTCATCGGGCTTTTGCAAAAGATAGGGGGTAATGTACAGCAGCTGTGCGGTGGCATCATACCGGAAAGAAACCTTACAGCTAAAGGAGGCATTGATGTTGCCAATGTCCATGAGCAGGGGCTTCTTGCCCAGCTGGGTTTCTAATTTTATATTGTTGCCCCGGATGTTCATATCAAACATCAGTTCATCGGATCCGATTTTGAAATGATCAATGGCGTCAATCCAAAGGGCTCCTTTTATATGGGGCCCATTTTCAAGCTGGATCGGCAGGGCGGCGTTGATCATTCTGGTGATGGCAGCTGCGGGAACAGCAATGCCGATTTCATCGGATGCAACCGTTTGGGCATGACTGCCGGAAACAGCAACGACCAGCATCCAGCAGACAAATAGGGTATGCAGATACCTGTTTTTCATATTCAGAGACCTCTATTTTTTGTTCATAATTTCAAAAACGACACATGGATCAACCAATTGATAAAGGTTTGATAATAATCAAAAACCCTTTTTTAGTAAAGCGGTATTTCAACCATAACCCAGGATTTCGCTTTGGGATTTGCCCTGAAGATTATCATTGACATTTACCATCATAGAATTTAAATTCACTATAGTGAAATAAAAAGCGTGGCAGTAAATCACTTTCCAAGGAGATTTGTATGTCTGTGGCCCTCACCAATGGTTTTTATGTTCTGTTCCCCCTTGTCATTATCTATTTGTGCACTACCTACCCGGCCCTGGACAAAATCGGCATGATTATCATCTGTTACGGGGTGGGGCTTGTCCTGGGAAATATCAATATTCTGCCGCCGGAAATACTTTCATCCCAGGAAAGGCTTTCCGAAGTCTGCGTAGCACTCTCACTGCCCCTTCTTCTTTTTTCCCTTGACCTGAAACAATGGGTCCATTTGGCCGGAAAAACCATATTGTCCATGGTTTTTGCCACCATTTCCATCAGCATCGCCTCCTGCCTTGGGTTTCTTTTCATAAACGGGCTGGTAAAAGAAAGCTGGAAACTGGTGGGAATGGCGGTTGCCGTCTATACCGGGGGCACCCCCAACCTGGCCGCCATCAAGACGGCGCTTCAGGTGGACCCCACTGTTTTTATCACATTTCACACCTATGACATCGTCATCTCTCTTTTTTGTGTCATCTTTTTTATCACCATTGCCCAGCGCGTCTTTAACCGTTTTCTCCCCCGGTTTGAGATCCCGCACAAAACAGGACAGGGAACCGGCAAAGCCGATGACCTGCACTCGGAAGGAATCCAGTCCTACCAGGGGATGTTAAACACCCCAACCCTCATGGGACTGTCGGGCGCCCTGGTTCTTTCGGCCCTGATCGTGGGAGGGGCAGTGGGAATCAGCAGCCTGTTTCCCCGGGATTACGGCACCTCCATGACGATTCTTCTGATCACCTCCATGGGGATCGGGTGTTCTTTCATTCCGGCAATCCGAAATATTGAAAAAACATTCCAGCTGGGCATGTATATCATCATGGTTTTCTGCCTGGTTGTCAGCTCCATGTCCAGCTTTTCCCAGCTGACCCATCTGAACACTCCCATTCTCATCTATGTGGGATTTTCAGTCTTCGGGTCCTTATTTTTACATGCACTTTTCTGTAAACTGTTCAAGATAGATACAGATACCTTTATCATCACCTCCGCTTCCGCCATCTGCTCACCGCCCTTTGTACCGGTGGTGGCCGCTGCACTGCGCAACAAAGCGGTTCTTCTGTCCGGGCTTACAACCGGCATCATTGGATATGCCATCGGCAATTATCTGGGCATTACCATGGCCTATATTGTTAAATCACTGGGGTAATACCGCAGTTGGGTTCAATCCTGCAGCGGGCTTAAACAATTGAGCCCCACCCGAAAAAATATTTAAGGATACAACATCATGGACAACACAATAAAGCTCCCGGAAAAAGGGCGCAGCAAAGAAGCCGTTCTTGAAGAGATGAGAACCTTTGGAAAAAATGATCCGGATTATAAAAACGGAAAAACCTGGAGCCTTGTCTACTACCTGGGAGAAGAATATGCACAATTTCTAAACGAGGCCGGCCAGATGTATGCCTCTTCCAACGGCCTCAATCCCATGGCATTTCAAAGCTTGAAACGCTTTGAAACGCAAGTGGTCCGCATGACCGCCACTCTGTTGAACGGAGATGATGAGGTGGCCGGAATCATGACCTCCGGGGGAACGGAAAGCTGTCTGCTGGCGGTTAAAACCTACCGGGACATGGCCCGGAAAAAAGGGATAAAAAAACCTGAAATGATTCTTCCCGAATCCGCCCACGTGGCCTGGGAAAAAGGGGCGCAGTATTTCAATGTCAAGGCCGTTCACGTTCCTTTGGACAAAGACTATCGGGTGGATACGGATAAAGTCAGAAAGGCTGTCAATAAAAGGACGGTGATGATTTTAGGATCGGCCCCCGGGTACCCCCACGGCGTGGTGGACCCCATTGAACAATTGGGGGCCATTGCCCTTGAGAAAAAAATTCCCCTCCATGTGGATGCCTGTGTGGGCGGGTACCTGCTCCCTTTTGTCGAACGTCTGGGGTATCGGGTTCCCACCTTTGATTTCAGGGTCCAGGGCGTCACCTCCATTTCAGCAGACACCCATAAATACGGTTTCAGCGCCAAGGGCGCCTCCACCATTTTGTACCGCAGCATGGATATTCTCGAACACCAGATGTTTGTGTTCACAGAATGGCCCGGGGGCATTTTTGCATCTCCCGGTCTTCTGGGCACAAGGCCCGGGGGAAATATTGCCGCTGCCTGGGCGGCCATGCAGGCAATGGGAGCAGACGGGTACCTGGAAAATGCAAAAATCATAATGGAGACCACACGGCAACTGATACAGGGCATTGGGGCCATCGAAGGGCTCGAGGTTGTGGGCAGGCCCGACATGAGCCTTGTGGCCTATCGCTCTACTTCAAAACGCATAAACATCTATGCCCTGGGGGATCAGATGGAAAAAAAAGGGTGGCACATTGACCGCCAGCAAAAACCCGAATGCCTCCATGCCATGATCACGCCCCTCCACCGGGACGTCATGGCCCAATACCTTGCCGACCTGAAAGACTGCCTTGAATATGTAAGGTCCAATCCGAAGCTGTCCCTGCAGGGAGGCGCTGCCACCTATGGCATGGTATCAAAGATCCCTTTCCGGGGAATGGTCAAAAAAAATGTGCTGAAAATGATGCGGGAGATGTACGGCCCCTCGGGCAAGGCCCTGGATTTTTCCAAATCAGATACCGGGCAGAAAGGGTTTGTTGAAAAAATTGCCCGGCTTTTTCTAAAATTTAAAAGCTGATCTCTTTCAATGGGGTCATCCTTTTGTGACTTTCGGGGAGGCTTTTGAAGGGTCCGACCCGGACAATGCCAGGGCCGTCATATCCATAAAAGCTGAAAAAAGGTCTTCATATCCGATCTTGTACGTTTCCTTAAAATGCTGCTGCCGCATGAGGATAATCTGCATGACGCCAAAGACCTGGCCCCAGAGCAGGAGCATCAATTGTGCCGGTTCAAGACAGGTTTTAATGGTTTTCTTTTCAATTCCCTGTGCAAGGAGCCGGGTGATCAGATCTGCGATGGCATCTGTTTTTTGCTGACAAAGAGATTTATAGGATCCCGATTCCATGTCTTTCATTGTTCCGGGATTGTACACGCAGGTATTTGCCTCATATACCATGATCAGCCGTAAATAGTCCGGGTGCTCCAGGGAAAAACCAAAGAATGCCCGTCCAAGACTCTGGAGGCTCTCATCTCCGGAAGCTTCGGCCAAAGCCCTGTGCAATTGGGTTAACCCCCTGAGGACCACGGCCAAAAAAATCTCTTCCTTGTCTTTAAAATACAGATAAATGGAGCGTTTGTTATACCCGGATGCCTTTGCAATCTCAATGATGGTGGTAAATTCATATCCGTTTTTAAAAAATATGGCCTGGGCCATATCAAGAATCCGGTTCCCCCGCTGCTCTTTTTCCCATGCTTTTCTATCCTCGGACATCCGTGTCTCCCCAGTTTTGGGCATTGATTTTGCAGACCATGGAAACTAATTTACATTGGGATGAATTTTGTGTCAATACGTTGACATCCGCCGGGTCTTTCCAGACAGGGGGTTATGATACAGCCAATGCATCCAGTTTTCCCTTCAGATCCCCATCCCCGGTAAGCGTTGATCCCATTGACTTGAAAACTTCCCGGATCACCCCTGTTTTGGGATGTGGCGACAGCATCTGG
>Ga0180007_10007463_pt1 | contig 10324 bp, 6 predicted proteins | sample MM_PC_MetaG_FD_121122 | JGI IMG/M metagenome (GOLD analysis project Ga0180007, IMG submission 121122) | Groundwater microbial communities from the Aspo Hard Rock Laboratory (HRL) deep subsurface site, Sweden - MM_PC_MetaG | ecosystem: Environmental > Aquatic > Deep subsurface > Groundwater...
CCTCTTTCATGAAAAACCTCCAATTTGATTAGTCTTTATAACTAACCAAATTATGAATGGGTTTTTCTAAAAGGCGACATTTCTACTTTGCAGGAACACGACATTTTCGCTTTGTGCTAACATCTCTTTTCTCGACCTTTACAAGATACTGATTGCCTGCTTTAATAGATTGACTTGTGGCGACAAAGACACCATAAACAATAGTTAACAGGACTCATATCCTATGAAAAACATACTTTCCTCCCTTTTGTCCCAGGCAGTTTTCTGGCTGGTCGTCTTGACTGCTGGCTCACTCGTGCTACTGGTCTTACCCATTACCGACAATATTGTATTTCATGCCAAGTTTTACACTCTCCTGGTGGCGGGTCTGTTGAGCTTCTTGCTTTTCACTCTAGCCATGCTCAAACAAAAGTCACTCAAGTTCGTTTCCAGTCCTTTGACTGTACCTTTGTTAGTTTTAGCTGGATCGGCCATGATTTCTTCTCTGCTGGCCAGTCCCTATCCAGTCTCTAATTTGCTAGGTCAGGGGGGAGCGATTTTAGCCGTCGTTGTTTTCATCCTTTTTACTTCTTCCTTGCTGGAGAAAAAATATAATTGGGAACTTCCTCTGGGGGCCATCGCTTTCCTGCTCACTTTTTCTTCAATTCTACAGGCAGTTGGTTACGGGCCTTCACAACTAGTTAATTTAATCCCGGCATTTGCTATTCCTAACACGATTATTTTTAATCTAGCTGGTTCTAACTTGGTCGGTCTGGAAGTTTTAGTTTTAATCTTGGTTTACTTTGTGACCAAAACCAGATCAGAGCGCCACTTCTCCAAAGCCAGTCTCTTTTTTCTGCCGGCTATCTTGGTTGGTTTAGGTCTCTACATTTGGTCAATGTTACCCGGCAAACCGGCCCAGCTCAAGCTCATCCCATTCAATGCCAGTTGGTCAATCATGTTGGATGTGATCCGAGCGCCCAGACAAGCCTTAATCGGTGCTGGTCCTGAATCGTACGCCAACGCCTATGCCCTCTTTAAACCTTCTTGGATGAACGCAGGCGATGATTGGGGAGTCTACTTTAACCGAGCTCGCAACACCCCCCTTAACATGGTCTCGACCATGGGCTTTGTTGGTCTAATCGGCTGGCTTTTACTGGCCAATCAGATTGTGAGACAGTCTAAACAAAGCTCCAGCGCAGGGAAAGCATATATTTGGCCATTAGTAGCCAGTTTGGTGCTGGAACTGATTTTCCCTCCCAATCTGGTTATCCTGGGTTTACAAGCCATCTTCCTCGTGCTTTATATCTCGACAGAAAGAACTCGCTTCTCTACAGTTGAGTTTAGAGCTGTGGCAATCCAAATTATTCGCAATGCTACCTCTGGCTTTGGTGAAACAACAGATAGACAAAAACCCAGTTACATTTCCACCTATATTTTGGCTGGAGTAATGCTGATTCTATTTGGTACAGGATCTTACTTTACTGGCCGATCGGCTTTGGCCTACGTTAGAATGCATCAGGCCAATAAAGCTCTAGTGGGTAACGACATCATTGCCGCCTATGATTTTGAGCGGGGGGCGATCATTCTCAACCCCTACTTAAACGAGTTTCGACGTCAATATGCTTTGATAAATCTTTCAATTGCCGTTGCCATCTCCAACAAGGCAGAGCCGACCGAAGAAGACAAAACCCAAGTTAGCGAGTTGGTTCAACAGTCGGTGAGAGAAGCCCGGGTCGCCATCACTCTCGATCCCAACAACTGGCAGAACTACCTAGCTTTGGCCCAGATCTATCAAAACCTAACCGGCACCAGCGAAGAAGCCTTGCAGTGGGCAATTCAGACCTATGTTCAAGCCGCTAACGCCGACCCCATGAATCCCAACATCAGAATGTCTTTGGGCAGTATCTTCTTTGGCGAAAAACAGTATGATCAGGCGATTAATCTCTTTTCTCAAGCGGTTAACCTTAAACCAGATCTACCCAACAGCCACTATAACCTAGCAGTAGCCTTAAAAGAGGCCGGGCGACTGGAAGAGTCAGTCACGGAGTATCAATCGACCCTAGCCCTGATCGATCCCAACTCGGATGATTTTATTCTAGCTACCAAGGAGCTGGAAGAGTTGCAAACGCGGGTAGACAAGTTGAAAGCAGAGCAGAAAACAGCCGAAGGTCAGACTACTCCTGTTAAATCCGCTACCACCAGTTCAATCGTCGATCAGAACTTGCTCAATCCAGACAATCAGGTCCAGCAGTCAGCCCAAACTGATGTTGATCTCCAGCCTCAAGCAGTCGATGCCACTCCTCCAGCTCAACCCACCGCCCCTGCTCCAAGCGTCGAGCCAACTCAAGAATGACAATCGGGGTTTGTCATCCTCGCCCAGCGGGGATCCAGGACGATAGACTATAACTGCAAGATTCTTATTTCGTGACAAATCTATTTTATTGAGGGTAAAATTGCGTTCATGATGTTTTTTGGCTTTTTGACCACAAATCTCATCAATTGCGCCAAAAGTTCCTTCAACCCTTGATGTTGGTGGGCGCTGATCAAGATTGGCTTGATGTTTAACTTTTGCTCAATGACTTGGCTAATGGCGACTACCAAATCTTGGGGGTAGAGATCAATTTTATTAACTACAATCAGTTTTTCTTTTTCTCTCAATGAGGCGTGGTAGTTATTAAGTTCTTGAACTAACGTCTGATATTGACCTATTAAAATATTAGCTTTTTGGACGGGCGACTGGCTTTCGTCCATCACTTGCGCCTCATCCAAAGCCAACATAAAAACCAAACCTCGACAATGCTCAACGTGACGCAAAAAGTCCAAACCCAAACCCTTGCCCAAGCTGGCTCCCTCGATTAACCCAGGCACATCTGCGATGACCATCTCCAAATCCGATCCTTTAATAATGCCCAGGTTAGGTTGCAGGGTGGTAAACGGATACGCTCCCACCTTAGGTCTAGCTGGAGTTAAAACAGACAGCAGGGTACTTTTGCCCACACTAGGCAAACCAACTAAGCCAATGTCTGCCAATAACTTAAGCTCCAAAATCACTCGGCGCTTTTCACCGTCTGTGCCCCTTTCTGCTTTGAGTGGGGTAGTTTGGGCCGAACTCTTAAAATGAACGTTACCTCTCCCTCCAAACCCACCTTGACAAATTAGCACTTGTTGATCTGCTTCCAGTAGCTCGACCAAAACTCTTCCATGTTCTCTGGTACTGCGAATGGGTTGGGCCTCATCTGGTTTTAGCCAATCATTGGCAATTGGCACTTCTTTGTTTATATCAAGTTCTGTTTCCAAGCCACGCCAATCTCGCTGGTAACAACTAAACTTGACATCTCTTCTCTTGATAGGCGCCAAACCGCATCTTTGCCAACGCCACTTGGCTTGAGCCGACTCTGCCAGTAACCAAACTTGGGTTCCAACCGGAACTTCAATTATCAGATCATCACCTTTTTTACCAGCCCTTTTCTTGCCCATGCCTGTTTGACCAGTTTGGGCTTTAATTGTTTTGACACCAGACAAATGACTGAGGCTCGATTTGGCTAGAGTGGCACACAGAATTAGACTACCTCCATCACCACCGTCACCACCATCGGGCCCACCTTTGGGAACATATTTTTCTCTGCGAAATGAAACTTGACCATGACCACCACTACCAGCCCTTAAAGTTAATTGAACTAAATCTGTCATCTGTATTCCCTATTCATAGATAGATGTTATAGCATTTGAAAATGCTAATCAAAAATACCATGGGTCACTATTTCCCTTATTTCATTATCAGTCTAATCAAGTTCGTTATCAAACAAGGTTGTTTCATATCACAGTCTCAATTATTCATGTCACACTCTCAAAACCAGACGTCCTAGCGGTTTACTGCAAAAAGCCAAGCGGATTAAGAAAGCTCTCTGCTCGACGCACTTCAAAATGGAGATGAACGCCGGTTGACCGACCGGTACTGCCCATCTGACCAATGACGTCTCCCCGATTGACTCGCTGGCCCTCCCGAACCTGGACTAGGCTCAAGTGAGCATAAAGCGTCACGTAGCCATTACCATGATCGATCATGACTAAATTACCGTAACCAGAGCTATTAGGCCAACCAGCCGAAACAACAGTCCCACCATCAGCCGCCAGAATAGAGCCACCAGATTTGTTGGCAATATCAATTGCCTTGTGGTAAAAACTATAACCCTGAGTAATCCGACCTGAGGCCGGCCAAACAAAGCTACCTACTGCCGTTACCGAGCCAGCGTCTGGAGTAAATTGAGCCAACTTAGGTTTAGCTGGAGCAACAGCGCTAGGCATCACTCCACCAGGTACCATCAAGTGTTGGCCTGTAGCCAGTTCAAATGTTTCGTCATTGGAAAATTCGTTAAAAGGATAGTCAACTATCGCCTGAACTTGCGATTCTTCCAAGCCATATCTTTTTCCAATAGAGTAAACTGTTTCTCCTCGCTTGACTTTGTGCCGAACTCCGTCGACTGGTAAGATTCTTACTTCTTGACCAGGTTTTAAGACTGCTTTGGCCGTGAGATTATTTTCCCAAAGAATGGTTTCGACGCTTAAACCATAACGAATGGCAATATCAGACAATGTTTCTCCCTCTGCCACCAGATGAGTAATGATCTCACCACCTCGATACTGACGCACTTCTTCTGCCTGCTGAGTATAAAAACTGGTACCATAGGCTTGAGTCGCCAAGATACCCCTCAAATCTTCCGATTGTTCGCCTTCCTCCGATTGATTAAAGATTAATGGTCCTAGGGTAATCACCAAAAAAACCAAACCAATTGTTCCCAGATGGAGAATAGGTCTGGCATATCGGCCCCGTTTTTTATACAAAGCATCTACCAAAACATCTTTGACCACCTCAAACTTGGTGAGTAAACGATAGCCTCGACTCCTCGCGTACCATCTTAAAAATGACCCAAATTTTGCAAGATCGTTCAAAATAACCGGTGAGCGTAATTTTAGCTTCATAGGCCTTGACCCTATTCTACCAGACTTGACGGACAAGGCGCGAGAATGACAAGCTTTTAAGCTGTTTTTAAGCCTGCCAAGAACTCTTTATTTGACTTAGTTCTCTTGAGTTGATCTATCAGCGTCTGAGTTCTTTCATCTTTACCCACCATATCCAACATGCGATGTAGCGTATTGATCGACTGATAAGTGACGCCATCAATTAGTAAGTCATCTCGTCTAGTACCAGAGCGCTGAACGTCAATTGAGGGAAAAATTCTACGTTCGGCTAAACTTCGAGCCAAATGAATTTCTTGATTGCCAGTCCCCTTAAACTCTTCATAAACCAAGTCATCCATTCTGGAACCAGTATCAACTAGTGCTGTACCCACAATGGTCAAACTGCCAGGAATTTCAAAATTGCGGGCAGCTCCAAAAAACTTTTTGGGCGGAAACAGGGCTGCCGGGTCAAAACCTCCGGATAAGGTGCGACCAGATGTGGGCATAGCCAGGTTATATGCTCTGGCCAACCTGGTAATTGAGTCCAGCAGAATCAAGACATCTCGTCCCAACTCCACCATGCGCTTAGCTCTCTCCAAAGCCAGTTCGGCTACATGAGTTTGCTCTTTGGCCGACTCATCAAAATTGCTGGCCGCCACCTCGCCTTTACCACTGGTAATAGTTTCAATATGGCGTCTGATGTCAGTCACCTCTTCTGGTCGCTCTCCCACCAGCACAGCCATAATATGAATTTCGGGGTGATTCTTAGCTACACCTGTAGCGATTTCCTTGAGCAGGTTGGTTTTCCCAGCTTTGGGAGGAGACACAATCAAACTTCTCTGCCCCTTACCAATGGGGGCGATCATGTCAATCATTCTCAAGGACAAGATGTCGCCACTGGTTTCCAGCTTAATCTGTGAATCGGGATAAACCGGAGTTAATTTCTTGAAAATTGGTCGGTCGACTTTCAGCCATTCATTAATGGCCATACCATTAACTTTATCGACTCCCATTAAACCCCAATATCGATCGTTGTCTTTGGGTTCCCGCACCGGACCGGTTACCTCGTCTCCAGGTAAAAGCCCAAGTCGACGAACTTGATTAACTGGAATATAGGCATCGGCGTCATCATCGCCAAAAGTTGTTCGAATCACGCCATGACCGTCCCTAGAAGTATCCAGAAAACCGGTCACTGTTCGAATTGGTCGAGCCTGGCTAGTGGCACCATTGCCATTACTACCACTGGCTATTGATTCGCTACGAACTTGACCATTGGTACCATTTGACTTAAGAGGTTCAACCTCTATTTTTTTTGCTGACACAACTGAAGAAGGCATGAAAATCTCCTTATATAAGATGACAAAATACTGATTAATATTATTAGAGTTCTTGAAATGAAACTTTTGGATATATAAATCGATACCAACCAATGAACACTTATTGAAGAATGGGGCAATTATGCCAAATAAGTCTTCATTTGTCAAATCTAACTTTTAAGTTATCCAATGAAGCTGATTGAGTATCTTTAGTTGGGTCAATCAACCTGGCGTATCTGATGTGCCGAATAGGTGAATTTAAGAATTTACAGGTATAAAGAATTAAATCAGCATCATAATCAGTGATTTCATCGACTTCCTCTCCAGCATAGATTTCAAAGATCCATTTGCGCTGATCAGCAATGACTTCAATCATGTCTCCGGGTTCAGTTTCTGGCAAACGATAAAATGAGTTGTACTGCCAATAATCACTCTGCCACCACCAGTTCCAGCCAAACCGATGAGCCGCCACAATGATGGGAAGTGAATTGTCTCCAGGGTGACCATATCCGGGCACCAACCAAAGACCCGTTTTGAGAGCCTCTGCTGAGTCTTTAGTCTCTACCAGAGAAGATCGGACCCCAATTCTAGGAATTGATAACCACTCGCCCGTTGGCAAATCGGGGTTAAATGCTGGTTGATACTCTCTTTTCTGAGTTGTTTCTTGAATACCTTGGTCTGCTCGGGTACCATCTTCAAACTTACCGCCCAAAGGTGTTCCGTCTTCATTTGTGCTAACGGCGACTGCGCTACCAGGTATAACTTGATAGTAAAGATTGGGCGCTACAAAAAATATTGTGGCGATTAAACCAGACACCACCAACAGTGATACCAAAAAACGAATTAACCAAGGCTTCCCCACTCGACCAACTGGTAAATTGGCTGGCATAACCCAAACGCCCAACAAGGCTTCTCTGGTGAAAGCAAATCGGTAACGCAGTAGTTGGGGTTGGGTGGCTAAATTCAAGTGCATACTAGACTTGTCGCGAAATAAGGGCAAACTGCTCTTAAGATGTTTTGCAGGGGCTCGGCTGCCTGCCCAACTGCCGAACCCCCACAAAACATCTCATCATGTTTATTAGACTTGTAGCAAAACAGTCATTCCTGCGTCTCGCTCTGTCATTCCCGCGTCAGTGGGAATCCATAAGTCTATTATGTTATATAATGCTCTCTTTTGCTACCTTAAGTTTATGTTTACTCCTAGAGCCCAACCTGTTAATCTCCTTACTTAAGCGAGTGTTTTGAGTATTCTCGATCACTCACCTAAAAAAGCATTGTTATTCGTGGTCTGTCCAGCGGTAATAATGCTTTTTTTCTTTGTCTTAACCTACTCTATTTCCTCAAGTATAACTATTAATTAAGCTTCTGTCAACCCATAGTGTTTTATGTAGCCAAATTGCTATATCTTATATATATTTTTGTTAAACAATTATTGATAAGATTTGTATTGTTTTCCACTATCACCTATTGTGGTAAGTTAATTGTTAACAAACAGTTTGTCTTGTAGCAAGGGATGAGAAATAACTACAAGTTGATTAGAGAAACTTTCGTTTAATTAGAACTGAACCCAAAGTAGTGGCAGTGGCTCCCAATAAACCCGCCAAATTACCCGAGAGTCCAGAGGCCGTATCAATTGGAGCGTGAGGTTGCACCGGCCTCCCCTTCCTGTACACCACCACTATTTTGGTGATGGGGGTGGGGGTGGGAGCGGGAGTATTAGTCGGGGTGGGAGTTGGGGTATTGGTGGGAGTGACAGTTGGAGTTGCTGTCGGTGTGGGCGATGGCGTGAGTGTACCAGTTGGAGTTGGTGTAGGTGTAGGTGTTAAGGTACCGGTGGGTGTGGGTGAAGGAGTGGCGGTAGGAGTCGCAGTTGGTGTGGGAGTTGGTGTCAACGTCCCAGTCGGCGTAGGTGTGGGTGAAGGAGTGGCGGTAGGAGTCGCAGTTGGTGTGGGAGTGGGAGTAACCACTGGTGAAAACAAGGCACAAATGGGATAGATGCTTTCGGCTCTGCCACTATGGCTATAGCCCACATGAGTAGCTACTGCCAAGTTGACGGCTTGATTCAACACAATTGGAGTGTTGGCAAACGTCTGTTCAAGATAATCTTGATAATCACCCAGATCGGGCAAAGTGGGCGTGTTGGCCACCAGAATATTGCCACTGATGAGTGATATATAGTATTGTTCTTGATCTTGTTCAAAAACAGAAGCCGGTTGAGTGACTCTCTGAACCCCATGGGAATCATAACCAACCAAAGTGGCAATGTACTCCCCTGCCGGTAAAGTAATAGAGGCGGGGATGGCTGTCACCCCAACCAAAGGAGGCTTGGCAAGATAGAGTAAACCGGCCGAACCATCAGAATTTTTGAACTCAACTAGCACTTCTCCCGGTTGAGCAGTTAGAGGACAAACTGGATTTTCTACGGGCAGGGTGGGTGTAGGTGTGGGCGGAATGGGGGTGGGAGTTGGGGGAACTGGGGTAGTGGTGGGTGGAATAGGAGTAACTGTCGGTGAAATCGGGGTGGGTGTAGGTGGAACAGGAGTAGGAGTTGGTTCGCCCGGACAATGTAGCTGACACGTTCTAGCTTGAAATGGACTGTGAACGCCGTTTCGCACACAGATCACATTGTATTCGTACTGTTTGCCGCAGACAAAAGGTTTGCTGGGGGCCAAAGCTTGAGAATCAATAATTGAACCAGCCGGGACAATGCTGGGATTATATGGCTGGTTGCTGGAAAAAATCGTTTCATTGGCATAGTCGTAGTTACCGGCTAAATCTGCCAATTGTGACCGCCAAACCACCAGCTCATCGCCCGATTGCGAGTTACTTGTTCTCCAGGAAACAGCAATTGTCTCATTAGGATTGACGCTGTCGCTCTGACACTGCATCTCCACTACTTCGCAAGGAGGTATTAAGGGTGTGGGTGTGGGCGGGATGGGGGTGGGAGTCGGAGGGATAGGTGTGGGTGTGGGAGGAATAGGTGTTGGTGGAATAGGGGTGGGTGTGGGCTGAACACAACCGCTATCATCCCAAGCTTTTGAGCCACTGCCATCAGCATCAACCTGACAGGCTCCACACTGATTGGGAACACCACAGCTAATATTTTGAGTGGAGCACTTTTGACCTGCAGGAATTGTTAATGAAACCGAACTAGCCCCAGCTCCACAAACTCCATTGCAAGTAGCACGATCTTCTCCAGGACAAGATGCGATCGTTCGATTATAAGTAGTGGTTGCCCCATTAAGCGGACAATCATTAGGTAAACAAGCTTCTACCGTCATTGAAGCGCTTGAGGCATATCCGCAACCCGCTGGACTAAAGTTTTTGTAAGTTTTAACCGGATCACAACTTCCATGAGTCACTCCCCCATTTTGGTTGAGAACACAGGCACCACCTACTAATGAGCATCGATAATGATTGCCACACTCTGCCACATTTATCTGACTGCAACTGACACAATTATTGTAACTGCAAATTTGATCATTTGGACAGTCGATTGTCTCTTCACAATTTTCACTATCTCCACCGCCACCACCACAAGCGCTGTCACAAGAAGGGTCAAGCACGTTATATCTAACTTCTTTGCCCCCCTCGCACTTGACATGCCACCTAACTCCCTTGTTTAGTTCCCAATTACAATCACAATTTTCAGCTCTCAGATACCCATCTGGAAAACAGGCAACTTCTTCAGCCCAAACTGGCTGATTAAAAATTGTCGACCTGACATCTGAGTTAAGACCTAGTAAAACCAGATCTAGACCAAGCAATAACATTACCGCTAACCAGCGCCAGGACAGGGGTATCTGAACTATCTGCATCATTTTCCGCATCATTAGATGTCGGATTATATACAATAGTATCAAAGGAGTCAATCGACCGTTTGGCGTCATCCGTAGAACAGATAATACATTTTGTGCGTTCGGTGAAAATACAAATCTAATGATTAGACTTGTCGCGAAATAAGAAATGAGTTAATTATGGATAGATTTTATAGCATTTTCGTTGATTCTGATGACGATAGTAGCCAATGCTGGTTGAGGAAGAACCAGCAAAGAAAATGCATAAAA